>JAABUW010008000.1_pt1 | contig 12504 bp, 13 predicted proteins | sample 5560081 | NCBI WGS metagenome assembly JAABUW01 (sample SAMN10711882, study PRJNA513363) | rock metagenome | isolation source: Antarctica rocks | place: Antarctica: Victoria Land, Knobhead sud | reverse complement strand
TTTCCTGACGGTTGAGGGTGAGAACAAGCATGTTTTTCCAGATTGCAAAGCAGACAGAAATGGTGCAGGTGCATGCTACAAGTCTGACCTGAGGAGTGGACCAGTATTGTCTGGTGTCAGCATGGACTGGTGATTCACTTCCAATCTTCCATCGCCTGCCCATGCCCCCTTGCCAAAGCTGCCCTGCATCAGACACTTACAAAATTGTTATACCTGTCTTTCAGTAGAACAGCAACACACTGGGATGCACACCGCTGCCAGTGTCACTTGGTCCAGACTTGACAGGACTTGCTCGCTCATACAGCACAATGAGTGCATGACTGGGATATAGCAGGCAAAGAGACGCAGCATAGCAGGAGCCATGATTGACATACAGCCAAAGCGTACCTGGTCTACATTGAGAGCTACCCACCCCCAATCAGATGGGGGAGCTGATGCCACCCCTGGCTTCCTGCGCATGGAGGCCCAGGGCGGCTGGAAGCAGCCCTGCTTCCAAGTGCCCCTGGAGCCCTGATGTGGTATGCAGTGCACAGGTGCAATGCCTTTGCCAGCAACACCAGTGACAGCTTTTCTAGGTGGCGCAAGAAGCGATGGAGGAGTCTGGAGTCTGCTGTGGTGAGATGGGTGGCCACTGAGCGGCCTGGTCAGGCTGTGTGCCCTGTCTTGTGCCCTGAAACATGCAGAGCCATAAGTGCCTGGTGTGCATAGATAACGCATTCCGTCACAACAGCTGTACTGCCAAACACATGCTATTCACACTGTGCAATTTACCTGATCAAAACAGGGCAAACAGCATTTGCATGGTACATGCCAGCCTGACTTTGCTCTCACATGCCTCCCCAACTAAGCAGCAGATCTGAGAAGAGACCTGGTTGATGATGCCCATTGAGGCCACTCGTTTGTCTGGGCATGTTCATCTTGATGGTCACTGCTGCTGGCAGCATCTCCTTCAGCATCTTCGTCATCTGTGGGAATGTGGACAGCCATGATTGAGCGTGAGTAGCTAATGCTGCGCGGCTTGCTCACAGCCTCCCGAGGTGCATACCCACCTGTGAGTCAGCGCAAGGTAAGGCCAGCACGCTCCACACATGCCCTGATGTGTGAGCTAGAATGCCGCAAACTTTTAGGCGACAGCATCATCATTTAAGCTGATGTGTCAGGGACCTATTTCCAGCATGTGCTTGTGCTCTAGCCAATGTGTACATCCTTCTCGTTCCTGCTGCTAGATGCATGCTGTGATGTGATGTGACCAATTTTAATCATGAGTATATGAACTTCTGTCTTTTGCAGTGTTGGAAAGAGGTGCATTGCTCACCAATGACAACTTGAGGGGGATGATGAAAGAAGCTGGCTGGTGCAGCTTCGTATAGGCCTGGACCCAAACCAGAGTCTGGGGTCTGCAGACTGCGGGCCATGGCTTTGACTCGTGTTGACTCACCATGTTCTCCCAGGAAGAAAGGCCCATCAGTTGCCTGTGGGGACATACGCAGCTGATGTGGCTACTTGTATGCTACTTGCCGAAAAAACATGTACAGATTTTGGCTTGCATAATGCACCCACATGCACACATATGTTCATGGCGGCTTGAAGAAGCTGTTGCTGGCAGTCTGTACAGTCATTGGCTGGCATGAGAAAGCAGGGAGACAACATCAACATTTGGTACATAACTTTATGATGACACTGCTGTGCACCATCTTGTCAGCTCGACTTGGCACGGCAACACCATATACTTTGCAGCTGGTAAAGTTAGGAACCTACTATATTGTGAGGTCGCCTGAAGTCCTGTATTTTGAGCTGTGCATGAGAGTCTGAAAAATACTGGCCTGGCCCTGGTTGAGAGTCAGACGTTGAAGTAGCGCGAGCATGCAGACTGAAATCACTTGAGGAGTGTTGCTTGCACACATTTTGCCCTTGCCGCACACGGTTGACAGGTGTCAGGCGCAGGTGATCGACCTGCACTAGCCTTCAGTATGTCGGCTTTGATGCCACTAGATTTGTGGCTTTGCAGGCATGCATTGGCATCAACAGTGGAACGCAAGGAACATACGTATAATTGCTTGGACCATACCTTCGGCACTGGTGGAGGCAAAGCAGGTCTCAACTGCTCTGATGCACCAGCATTGCTGAAGTGCTTGCAAGATTTCAAGAAGTCAATACCGACCCGGGTGCAGGAGCCCTCCTTGTGTTCAAGCACAAAGTCTTGCCTGGGCGTGCTTGGTGCAGCAGCGTATCCATCTTTGACAACACCTGCGCCTGCACATCGTCTCAGGTGTCGAGATTGTGTTCAAAAGCATCCTGTAAATGCCAAAGCAAACTGGGTTCGTTGCTTGAAGAGTGTGTACGTGCTCAGAGAAGATGCACTGTGCGAGAGAAACAGCACTCGGACCTGTCATGCCGGCCGAGCGGACGATCATCTGCTGCCTGTCTCGTTCAGCCGTATCCGGTGTGCCTCAGCGCCAAGTGTGGCATATAAGCCTCTTTTACCTGGTACTGCTGTCTCCATTTTGTTTGTGAAGTGAATCCAAACTAAAATTGCTTCCTTGACATGCATTTCTTTCCACATTGAAGTCCAGACTCTGAAACAGGCCAAAGGCTCAAGAGGTTTCCTGGAGCTGCTGCTCATCTGTCTCTCTCACGCCTGTCTCTCCCACTCTCTGCGGCAGAGAACATTGTAAACACCCCGCAAGTGACCAGCGTGCATATGTTCAGATTCTGAACAAATACAATTGCAACCGCTTGTGCATGTATTCTGTTTTCGTCTCCTGGACCAGGAGCTTGCCATTGAGTCCAGGAGCTGGAGCCCAGATACACCGGTGTACTGTTAACGGTAATGTTACATGTACAATCATTATATACAGTACATTACATTAAATGCAATAATTGTACAATGATATCATCTGGACAACTGCATCGATGCAATTGTACAATAGTTGCTCTGTTGAGCGGCTGCTCACCAGACTGAGTGTGTCATCAATGATATCATTGCAAGGCAATGAGGCCACCATATGGCCATGGCCAGCATCTTTTGCAGCTTGCAACTTGACGTACTGCTATGCATATATGCGTATATAGCGGCGTGGATAGTTTCTGCCCAACTGCATGAATACAGTTTTTGTCGATTGCAGCAGCAATTGGACTGTCAATGCTCTGCATGTGTGAGCTTGCAAGCTAGTCACCTTTATGCTGTGCTGAATACCAATGTTCAGGCCCAATGTCTATAGCTGCATGTTAGAAAGCTACAGATTGCCAAAATTGACACTATGGTACGCGCAGCTGCAACACTCAGCGACTGGCCATTCTTGATGTGGAAACTACCAGTGGTAGAGGCTTGCCTTACCCAATCCTCCACATGCAGCGGAGTAGAAGAACCATTGGCCGGTTGATACCTTACTCGTGCACATGCTGAGCCGGTTCCTTGATAGATTGCTGAGCGCTCATGTTGGCCATGCGTGCATGGCTTTCACAGCTTTTCTGACATACGGACAAGGAATTCGTTGTCGCCGAGTACTAGCTAGGGACCATATTTCGTTTAGAACTTATCAAAATATTCTTGTTTCAGCCCTGATGATGTGCATACAATCTCATGCACATACACTGATCCTTACAAGCACGTGGGCTTCCACATCACATGTTTCACATGCATATTGTGATGCATATTGTGATGCAGGTCAAACCGCTTTCGCCCGGCGCGGTTGCAGCTCGGCAGTGTGCATCAAAATGTCCGATGTTGACAAGTTGCTTGCTGAGCTTCTTTCAGACGAGGACAGCGAGGTAAGCAGCCGTGCACTGCAAGCGTTCAGCTGCATGCCTAGTTTGACTGAGGCCCTTCCGATGCTGTAGGAACTAAACGACGTTTTCCATTGCGAGCAGCAACATTTGGGCAATCTCGAGGCTCCTGGTAAGCACCTCGTGCGAAGCGTTGCAGAAGCCTGGCTAGGCACTTTGGACAAATGAGTGGTTGCTGGTTGATCGCCAGTCGCCCTGTGAAGCGGTGCGTCCTAGACAAAGCTCGAAGTCACGGCATCTGGTGTGTGCTGCAGGTAGTATATCACCCCAACAATCGCCAGCTCTTGCTACTCAGGAGCCTTTGTCAGAGGAGAATGTGGTCTCAATCAGTCAGCAGTCAAACAAGTCATCGCACCAGCCTGCAGCTGCCGCAGCAGTCTTTGACAATCTGTCAGGTCCTGGCAGGGCAGACCACCAGCAGCTGGCGCATGCCCCAAAAGACCCTTTTGACAATTTGCCTTCTCTGTTGTTGACAGATGAGCAGACTTTGCATGAGCAGACACATGAGCTCTCCATCACAAGCTTTATCCAGCTGCACAACAATACGTCATTACTGGACACGGCGCTGCTTGACATGCATTCCAGCTTACCCACCTCCCAGGAAAAGACGCTATCTGTTGATGACTCATACACACTCCACACTTCCTCACCACATGTGGAGCCGTCGGGTTTTGAGCAGGCAGCAGAAGGGATGGCAGCAGGAGCAGCTGAGGTGCAGCCACTGGGCACCTATGTTCAGTCTGCCACAGACTCTCTGCCAAAGCCAGCTGATACCTCTGACATGCCTGAGTCCAGTACTGCTGTTGCAAACAGCCAAGCAAGCACTTCAGCAACTTTGCAAGATAGTCTGGATGCATTGTCAGCTGATGAGGATGAGTTTGCTGACAATGTAGAGCTCTCATCAGCAGGCATACTCAGTGGGCACTTGCCCCATCAGCAGCCGGGTAGGACTCCAGATGATGTCAGCAGCTTGCTGACGCCAGATACCCAGTCTTTGCAGGAGCCTTCTCATGCTGCCCAGCAGGTGCAGAATCAGCAGCAAGAGGTTCTGCAACAACAGGCTGATGCACAGATTGTATCACAGCCAGCTGCTCATGATATAGCGCCAACACAAATGACAGAGTCAGCTGCAGAGCAGGACAGTACAGCAAAGGACCATGGCCATACTATTGATGTTCAGGCCAGCTTGGCAGCTTCAAGTTCTGAACAAGCCCCACACAGGCAGTTGGGCAGCATCACTGCTGCAGCAATTTCTCATGAAGGCACACAGGCAGTTGAGCAGCAACAGCAGCCCACTGACAACGTCACTGAGCAGGAGCAGGCGCAAGATGAGAACCACAATGGTACGGTATATGTGTTGCCGCCGCATGAGGCAGCAATGGCCAAAGCAGAAGAAGCAGAAAGGAGGCTTCTCACTGGTGGGTGATGCCATTGCTGAAGGCGATGGCAGAAGGTCATGCGTGCTTTTCCTGCTGCATTCAGCACCTTGTTGTCTTTACCATGCCATGGCTTGCATCACATATGTGAGGACGCACTTGTCCTTTGCTGGCACGGATGCATACGTCAACAATCATACTTGAGCAGCCCAACATATGCAAACTACAACAGCAGCTCAATGTATGTGACAGAACCTGTCACTGGAAAACGTACAAAATCAGATTGTCTGCTTGAGTCAAGAGAGCATGCTTGCATGGAACCCAATTCAAGTTGTATAAGTCCTCACAACAGGCAATGGATGTACACAGTGACAGCGTGTACTGCAATTTGCAGGCAGGCTAAGTTTGGTGTGTATGCTGCAGATAATTCTTTGGCAGCTAGTCAGCTTGAGGAGAACCCTGCAGAGGCACTCATGTGAGCACCTACTGGCGCCTCATCATGCAACACATCTCTACCCTCTATGTTGCGTTGAACACCAGCATCACAAACAGTACTACCATTGTCAAGATGGTTGTGCCGTCTGGCTGGATGCCGTCTGGATCATGCTCCTGCAAAGCATCACTTTATTTCAGTGCAGACTTACAGCCTGGGATCTTGTACTACTGTTGTGGCAATTGCATGACAACAGTGCCTGCTGCACAGACGCCATGCAGATTGTGTTGGGATATGGCATCTGTACAATGGTGTGCTGATGTGGCCAATCATCGCAGGTCCCGTTTGCAATGGGGGGCTGCAGATTGGCCACAGGAGGGCAGGCCCGACTGCAAGGGGGGCCTGCTGGGGGGTGAGGTCATGCTGCGTCTGGACCTCATGCCTGCCTTTCAGGTACACCTGCACAACTGCTGCTACCATTTTAGCACCGTGGCCTTGCAGCTTTCTTGCTTTGAACAGGCCTGCACCCATGTTACATCAGGAGTCTTCCACCTCAGCTGAGGATGGCTGTTCTCAGCTCTCAAGATTCAGGTCTCAGAGTCCTGATCTCTCTCTCGTGCCATTGGTATGCAGAGTGTTTTTGACATACTACCACAACAGTCAACATGCATCCAGTATGTAGTCACTGTAGCATATCTGCCCTGATGTGATGTGACCCTTGTGCCTTGCTTACAAACTGCACCTTCTGCAGGAATATTTTGCTCTGGGCGGCTCTCTAGGCAGCAGCAGGGCAGTTGCAGCCTTCCGGGGTGTGGTGGCAGTGGGCACTAGCAGTGGGGTGGTGGGAGTGCTCATGCCTAGAGGCCTGTCTGCAGATGGGCACCCTAGTGGGCAGGCTCGGGTGGTGCAGCTGGGTGAAGTCAGGCCTGAGGACAACGCTGTCAGCAGCATGGCTTTCAGCCTTCAGGCAAGCCACCACCAGCACACTCTGTCTACACAACTTATTGGTTGATTGGTTTGAACCTGTGCCAGCCTTTGCTCTCACATTAGCCAGGTACGTAACAGGTATGCCTCACCCCAATTCGTAAGGCCATACAGCAGGCTTACACTACTGATGCTGTCATACTATTGTCCTGTCATCTTCCTGTTTCAGCAGGACCTTGTATGAGTCAGATCTCAGGAGACATGACTCATGCTTGCCATTGGAGCATAGGCACTTGCAGAAAAACACTGCTGATAAATGACTTGTTTATGGCTGTTCTGATATAGGGCAACATCTTGTTGGCAGGGCACGCCAATGGGGAAATCAACTTGTGGGAGTTCAAGCGCACAGGGTGGGAGGCTGTGAAAGCCATCAAAGATGCTCATGCGAGTGCAGTCACTAGTGCCACCTTTGTGGAGGGCACTGCCCAGCTGGCCCTTACTGCAGATGCCAAGGGCCGCTTAGTGTCCCACAACGTGACAGCCTATCTCAGTATCACCTCAATCTTTGCGGGTATGGAACCATACCGCTGTGTCATCTGTCCTAGATCACTTCATGAATGCATGTATGTTGACTTAAGACCTTCTGGCTGCTGCTGCTGCTGCTGCTGCTGCTGCTGCTGCTGTTGCTGCCCTGCTGGCACACAATCATATGCTATGCTATATGCTATGCCTTACGTGGCTGACTGCCCTGTCTTCCACGAGCAGCATGATACAAGTCTTGCACTGGTATGTATGCCATCAGAGCACATAGATTGTGATACGCAGGGAGACTCAGCAGAAGCAGTCAGCCAGTGATGCTGCTTGATGGCAAGCAGCTGGGGCCGGTGTGTTGTGTGCTGCCCCTGCTGCCCCCTCGCTCCCCCACCCACACAGATGCTTCTATTCCAACGCGCACACATATTGCACAGGTTTGCATCAGCCTCCATTTGCTGTGTCATGCCCACACAGCGATGTGCAAACCTGTGTGAGACCAGAGAATCAATATCTTGGGGATTTGGTTTGAACTTTGCTGGGAAGGTACACTGGGCTTTCGTGATGGATGCTGCAAACGGCGTCCTGTCTGTAACCTGCTTTGCATTACACAGAAAATGTCTTTTTTGGGTGCCAGCAGCATTGTTTAATTACTGCAGGAGAATGCTGCCCTTCATGAGGGTTTGTTCCTGGCAGCCACTCTGGGTGGAATGCTTGTGGCTCGTGTCACACCTGATGGTCGCTTCAACGTGCTGCACAACCTGGCCCGCCCCCCTGATGCCAGGGAGGGGTGTTTACCCTACCCCACCTGGCGTCTGCGCACACATGCAGAATCCAGCTCCCCCATCAAGTAGGGTCTGCTTTGAAGGGGGACAATGGCCTCCCAAAGCAATGCCCTGTGTGTGACTTCCTTGTGCTTATTTGTTTTACTGATCTGCATCTCGCAGTGCTACCCAATCAGTCCCATGATAACAAGCTGCTTTTGATTATTATGCAATGCATAGTGTGTTTCTAGCACCTGTCAGAACACATGCATTAGATCATACCAAACGAGTCACTCAAGTCACGATTGCAGGCAACTGCCTTCAGCCGTGTTAGTGCTGGCATGGGAGAAGAAGATCTACCTGATGGATGTGCCGTTAGCAGGGCTGCCTGCCACGGCTGGGGGTGAGGCCCAGGCTGCTGCCCCCAGGGGTCTTTCTGCCCCTCCCCCTGCAAGGGTGCTCAGGTCCTGGGACTCAGAGCACACGGTATGATCATGCATGCATGCTGCCCGCAGACAGGACTCGTTGCCTCAGCATCCCCTTGTAAAGCCAAGACCTGAGCAAGAGCCAGACAAGGTGCTTTAGTCCTGAACCTGACTTGAGCAAAACCCTCTACTTGCCTTGTTTCACAGAGCGGCGAACTTGACCGCTGTTGACCACCGTTGTGAATGATCCGGCACCAATGCTATTCATGTACTTGCAGGTGGTAGGGGTGTCTTGGCTGAACGATCAAGCTCTGGCTGTAGTGAGTGAACAAGGACCTCGCTCCCATGTGCATCTATATGATGCTTCAGGTGCGCCACTGTCTACTACTGCAGGCCCACCATTCAAGCCTTGGGCGTATCAGCATGGCTTTAGCCCTTGTTTCACATAGTAGCCTTGCATGAAACTGAGGTCAAGCTGCTGAGCTGCACAGTTGTGTACTGGAAGCTGTTTGGCCGGATAACTTGAGGCATGAGTGTTGACAGGCAATGGTGTGAGAGAGAGACTGGTGTTTGAAGACAGCCTGGTCGGATCTCAGCACATTGTGAATGCGTCAGGCATTCCAGAGCAAGCCTGCCATGCTTCTCTTGCCTTCACCCCAGACCGCCTCATTCTGCTTGCCTCCCAAGGTTAGCACGCTACAGATGCAGACCTGCACGTCAGGATCTTGCATAGCTTGTCTACATATGCCATGCTTGTCTTCTGAATCACTGGTCCAGCCCTGTGCTGCATGTTTACTGCAGTATGCAAAGACGTCAGAGTGGCCATCTGCTTGGTATTGTCAGTATATGTTGTTACTGTGAAGAGGTGTGTCATTGCAGGAGTGCGCAGCGCACGCATGCTGAGCTGGCAGGAGCGGCTTGCAGCACTGAGGGAGCTGCTGCTGTGGGACCATGCCCTCTGGCTGGGCCTGCGTATCTACACCGCAGCACAGCCTCATCATAGCAAGGTGTACCGCTGTCACAAGTTTCACGGCACATTAGAATGCTCAACCTCATCAAACAGCTGTGTAAACGGCATGGCTACTGGAGTGTATGCATTGTGCTCATGTACGCCTGGCCAGCTCTTTGGCACATGTTTGTTGTTGCGAAATGGGCTTAAGCATGTAGTGTCTGACAGCCTTGTTTGCAGGCCGGCACACCAACCCCAGTGTTGTCAGTCTGGAGGGAAGAGGGGAAGGGGGCAGATCCTGCAGCAGTGGCTGCTGCCCTTGTGGCTCTGCTGCTGGCCTACCTGGACCTTGCCCTGCCAGAGCCTTCTGAAGCCTACCTGCAAGATCATGCTGAGGATGAAGAAGACATGCAGGTTGAGTTCGTTGGCCACAGCCATGTTGTCTGCAAACGTCTGCAGCAGATGCTGTTCACAGTCTACAGCTGCTGTGCATTGAGTAGACACTCCAGCCCAATCTGCTGTTTGACCAGGGCAACATCAGTGCATTGATGTGTTCTGTCTGCTCCTGCCTCTATGTCCTGTCAGGGCTGATCCAGGGTTGCTTGTCATGTGGAGCCTGGCTGCAGGCTGCTGGGGCATTGTTGTGTTGTGTCTGCTCCTAGCTCTATGCCCTGTTAGGGCTGATCCAGGGTTGCTTGTCATGTGAGCTTGGCTGCAGGCTGCTGGAGCAGCCGACACTGCCATAGAAGTGTGCATCCTGATCAAGAGGGCTGAGGTGCTGTGGGAGGGCATCTACCCTCGCTACCTGGCACGCAAGCAGCAGGGCATCCTGCTGGAGCGCCTGCTACCCCACATCCTTGCCTCCAAGCTGCCCTCCTTCCCACCAGAAGTCATGCAGGCAAACACTCACTGTACCCTCACATCTGGTCTGCCCCATATAGATTTATTTGACGCCATGGAGCAATGCCCATTTGCATTGCAGCAGACAGCACATTCCACATGACCCACAGTAAGTGCTGAGTATGCTCTTGCAAACTGTCTGGGCAGATTGTTGGATGCCCAGTATGCTGAAATGGTATGCTGAAGTGGTATGCTGAAGTGGTATGCCCTGTGCGTAACATACTTTTGGTGGTGCAGGCTCTGGTGGAGCATTTCAGCGGTGCAGGGCAGCCAGAAGCTGTGGAGCGCGCTGTCCTGCACATGGACATCGCCTCCCTGGACCTCAACCAGGTCACTGCCTCTTCACATGTGTATCAATCATACTGCGCTGCCCAAACATGCCTGAGGAACAGACACACCCACACTTCATGCTTTGCACGAAATGGTGTGTTGTATAGGTCACACTTAGGATCTGCCAGGACTTGTAGAGTGCAGCTGTTTGCACACAGTCAGATCTGCTGGCAACAGAGCTTGTTGCTGGGTGGCTCCGGCTCACAGACTTGGGAAGTCTGCTGTGTCTTGATCATGACAGCAACTTGCTCACAAGCGCTCTACTGCGCATGACTTTGAATGAAAGGCTGTGTTAACAATGCAGGTGCTGCGCCTGTGCTGGAGGTATGGCTTGCTGACTGCCCTGACATACATCCTCAACAGAGGCCTCAATGACTACATGGGCCCTGCTGCCCATCTGCTGATGGCCCTGCTGAGGCCCTCTGCGCATGGCCCTGGCAGTGACAGCAAAACAGCAGGGTACAGACTGCTGGTGTACCTGCGCTGCTGCCTCACAGGCTGTAGCTTCCCACCAGGTGCGCAAACTATTATTATCGTGTTATTCCCACCCCAGCGACTGCTGCCAGACCACTTCACTGCTCAGCATTCCCAGCCCGGCCTGCTACGTCAGCTGCTGTACATGCTTGCAGTCTGGTGCTGCAGAGAGGATGTGCTCATGGTTGGCAGATCCTGCTTAGGCATGCAGAGCACAATGCACGATAATCTCACCTGTGCAGCAGCAACATTACAAGCGGACCAGTCAGATGCATGGCAGAGACAATGAATTGTTGCTGGTCTGTGTGTCTGTGCGCAAAGAAAGCGACAGGTCACATGCGATGCAGGTAGTGGTGGTTTGCCTGAAGCAATGATACCAGTGGTGAAGGCTCAGCTGTTGGCCTTCTTGATCTACACCACGCCGCAAATGCTTCAGCAGCAGATTCAAGGAGTGGGGCAGGGCTCAGGGCAGCCTGAGGATGCCTCTGAAGAAGAGCAGAAGGAGGGTGATCTGGCGCAGATGCTGCCTGGGCCCTGCCCTGTGCTGCGCCGCCTGGTGGCATTCGACCCTGGTCAGACCATGCCTTCTATGCCTTGTCAATCCTCACACCTGGGTGTCCTGTCATGCACAAACCAGATGCCTCGCATTACAGCAAGAATCAAACATGCTTTACACCACTGACCTACTTATATCTTCTGCCTATCCTAGGAATGCAAGCAGGCTTGTTTATTGAGCAACACAAACTGGGCACACGACTAGCAATCTTTCAGGTGAAGTTGCTGTGAGAAAGACAGGACCTTAGGGCCCTACTTTAGACAAAATGCAACTTTGGTGTTGGTGCGGTGCTGGCGGTGTTGCAGCAGAGTTTGGGTGGGTGGGAGGCCCTGGAGACTGACCTCCTAGAGTCTGCCAATCTCACCCACCAGGCTGCAGAGCTGAGCAGCAGAGTCAGGAGTGCCACACAGGTTGTGGTGGATGCTGTGCTAGATCTGCTGGATGCTGGTGTTTTCAGGTACTTGACATGCTGCTGTACCTCAGCAGAGAAACTGCTTATACTGCTGGCATATACAGGCATCAGCACTCAATCCAGAGTCTTCACATCTTGACAAGTCACGGCAACTTTCAGACCTACCCAAAAGCAACAATAGGGTGTGCACATCCTATCATTGCTTCTCCTGTGTATCTCAGTTGCAATACCACTGGGTGGTGCTGCTCAAGCAAAAAAGGCGGCTGCACACGACAGGCTTGCGGTTTGTAGGCAGAGTGATGTCAACGGCACCGATAGCACAGCTGAGGCGCTGCTCTTTGTGAGGGGGCTGCTGGTGGAGGGCAGGGCCACAGCAGAGCCCCAGGCCACTGTGAAGGTGCTGCGCCACCTGGCCCAGGACCCCCACCCAGCCTCTGAAGACTCCTTCATGGCTGTCCTACAGACTGCTACCCTGCAGGGTCTGCACATCTTGCCCTCAATACTGCTTTCTGACAAGCCTTGTGTTTGCCACTCAACGACTGCAGACGCAGACCTCTGTGATTCCCTGTTGTCAGTCTGTTGTCCAACTCCTGATTTCTCAATTACACACTTAGGTCCAATTATTCCTGTGCCATCTGTTGTGA
>JAABUW010007996.1_pt1 | contig 12508 bp, 18 predicted proteins | sample 5560081 | NCBI WGS metagenome assembly JAABUW01 (sample SAMN10711882, study PRJNA513363) | rock metagenome | isolation source: Antarctica rocks | place: Antarctica: Victoria Land, Knobhead sud | reverse complement strand
CGTTACAGGACCTTGTATCAGTGACCTTGTCGGAAGCCCCATGGTCAAAGAACGGGAGCTAGACCACTTAGCACCCACGGGCGCTAGGGCAGGGGATGGGGGTTTGGTGAGAGTAGGAAGGAAGGGGAGGTGAAGGGAGGGGGAAGGGAGGGGAGAGTAGATGGTTCCGGTGGGTGGAATTCGGTAGGGTGCCTGTTTTTGGGTGGATGGAACGAGATGCGTGATGACGGGCTTAGGAAGAATGGCGAGTGTGAGTCGGCCATACCTTGTGTATGTATATTGCCGCGGTCTTGCCTATTACTATGTGCATTGACCAGCATGTAGTTTTCCGCGCGCGACAAGGAAGCAAAACGAGGCGAATGAACGTTTCTGGATGGAGGACACGCTGGATGAACGCTTTCTGTCAATTAAGTACAAACTATCCCAGCCGCCCTCGGCGGCACTGAAGTGTAAATACAAGAAACATAGTAATTATTCCCACCTCCACATGAAATAGCGTATCAAACACCTACTCCAGACATCGCAAAGACAGACACACATTACGCACATATGCGGATAGAGAATCAAGCCCCGAGATCCCTACACTGCACTCAACTCGTCTATCCCAAGTACACCACCGCGGCGAAGACACCGAGGATCAGCGCTATAGGACTGCCCAGGCGCATAGCCGCGCCCGTAGGTGTGCTGCTCGGTCTCTGGGTCGAGCTTGTACTTGCCCCTGTTGTCGTACCCGCGCTCGTGCTTGACGGGCCGGTGCTGGACGCAGATGTGCTCTTCAGAGTCGCGCTGCTCATCGTGGTGTTGCGATCCATGACCGTGCCGGTAGCAATCGAGCCGCCTGCACCGCTTGCGCCACTTGCGAAGACGCCGGTGCCAGGAAGTTGAGTCGTGATTGAGACGGTCGCGTTACCGGCTGAGGTGGTTGTAGTCACGAGGGTGTTGTTGCTGCCGCCCTGGGGCACTGGGACGGGGATCGGGACGATGGGGGTGATGCCTGAGGAGGCGGATGACGAGGTGGAGGATGAGATGGTGGAAGATGACATAGTGGAGGATGACGCAGAGGAAGAAATGACGCCGGTGGCGGGGAGGCCTCCGGAGAGAGTGAACTGGCCGGAGTAATTGATGGAGTCGAGGCCTTGCGCGATTTCAAGGGCGTATTGGCCGTCGGTGAGGGATTTGCTGGGAGTCCAGTCGTAGGAGGTGCCGGTTGCTCTGCCTAGTGAAGTGTGAGCAGGACGCGCAAATGAGCGGTTTCGTAGAGATGACGAGTCATGGTGAGAAGTATACCTGCGATCGTGGCGACGTATAGGAGATTTGCGGATGTGCCGTTTTTGAGCGTCAGAGTCACGGGTAGCTGAGAGCATTCGGGTCAGCTGGCTTGTTGTCGTTATACGCTGGAGCATTTGGAGACTTACGTTGGGCTGACCGCCACCCCACTTGAGCGTGAAGGGCACGCCCGCCTGGACAGCAGATGGCAGGGTGGTGAATGCGATCTGGGATTGCGCAAGAGCGGCTCCGATGAAGGAGGCGCCCAGCAGGAAACTCGTCGCGAACTGCATTTTGGCAAAGTTCCTCTTCTTTATTTGGAATTGATGAATCGCTGGATGAAGAAGTGTAGAAGTTACAGCGATCGCGAACAATGGGTGAACGAGCGACTGGAATATTAACGAAAGTGGGTGGTTGCTGTGAGGGAAAGAGAGGATGGGGAAGGGAAGCATGGGGTAAAGTAAAAGGGGGTCCGCCAATATATGCGAAACAGCTTAAGCGGTCGGGGCGCGAGTAGCGCGCTCAAACGGCCCAATGAGAGGCCGCATGTCGAAATGAGTCTCCGGGGCGACTCTGTAAACGAGGTCAGAATTATCTTTTCGGAAACTCATTGTTTGTTGCCAAATCTTGACAATTCTATCAGGAAAAGACTTCCGTAGCCATCCCGCACCCTGTAAAGACTACAATATGCCCAACGGCCCGACGGAATCACGTATTGCCCTTGTAACGCGATCTATCTCCATTTACTAGTAACCGCCATCTAATCTATGGTACTCGTGTCGCCACATGGTTAAATCACTATCCTATATGGTTAGCCGGCTGCTGCTCGCTTGCACGCCAATCCAATTGTGCCTGACATTGAACGCTGGGGGACTTGATTTGTGAAAAAGCGAGCAATAGACGGCTAGCCGAATCGAGTAACTACTCGTTTTGACCCCCTAATGCATCTGACCCGGTAATGCATCGCACTAGTAAATCCTAGGGTTATACCCTGAATTACTAGGGTTATCACCTAGGTTACTAGGGTTGACCCCTAAATTACTAGTGCGATGCATTACCGGGTCAGATGCATTAGGGGGTCAAAACGAGTAATTATTCATGTGGCGACACGAGTACCTCCGCAGACACTCCTTTTTGCCGCCTATCTCGTCGCCTACCTCTAACCTCGCCGTCGCCGCGTATCTTTGACCTCGTCGTCGTCGTCGCCTCCCTCAATTGTGAGACCATGACCATATACTTCCTCCATGAAGGCTATCTGGCGATGTGATGGCTGCCTGCATAGCTCCCCTGATCCCTTGATCGACGGTGGGTGCAAAACGTCGTTTGACAATCGATTTGGAGCTCCAATAAAAGCTCTAAAAAATGTGTTTTTCAGGTTTGTGAGTTCTCTAGAGAGGCAGATGAGATAGTACATCAAATGTGGTGGTATACCGACGACGCTGTGTGTACCTCTCCCATTGCCAGGGGGCGTCAAATGGCCTCGCCTAAACACGACACCATGCCCTCATGATTCGGCCTAGCGCGAACAGCGAAGTTGCGGGATGGTATATTGATATTGGTTGCGTTTACTAGTAAAGCCACGTACCTCACTGATGGCGTTGATCTCAAGGGCAATACGTGTTTCCGTCGGGCTCTGGACATTTTAGTCTTTACAGGGTGCGGGATGGCTATGGAGCTCCTTTTCTGCATTTTTACTCCTTTCCGCGCCATCTGTCGGTGATTAGGATTCGCAAACTCATACGACCGAGAAGAATCAAGCACAGACGTTGATGTTATCACCGTGGATTTCAATTGAGGGAACTGTAATCTGACGTGAGCCTTCACAAGCCCATCTCATCATTCCAGACCGAGAATCTGAGACTCAAAATCAGTGGACACCGTGGCATTCAAATTGTTTTCCTGAAGGACTGTCCACTACTTTACAAACTCGATGGGGGTGGTAAGATATTTCCTTACAGGCTACAGCCCTAAGCCTCGACTAAAGGCTTCCATTGGCAGGGGGTCTTGGCATGATTACTTAACTGTCAGGTTTCGATCTGTTTTTCCTTCTGTCCTTGGCATCGATCTGTGAGTCTACTAGCAATTAAGCTTGATCCTTCACACGTCTTGCTTCTCGTTTTTAGGTAGTCCACTTGCTCATAGCTTAAGATCTACTGTCTGTCTTGTTTCATCTCATATCATATCATTGCGACGTGCAAAATGGACTCCAAGATTGTCCAGCTCGCAAAACAACTTCTCTCCAACGTGAATGAACTGGATGCCCATATACAATCGCACAATCTGCCTCAACCAACCTTTGATATCGACGGTCCTCTCGACTACGACCTCAAATCTACATCCGCGGACGCGACTCGGTTGTCTGCCCTTGAGTGCGCGATCGAGATACATGATCTTTTGCTGGGCCCGACTATGATATTGCGGCCAACGGTACGTCTGAGAACTCCCAACTAGTCCACATATCCAGATGCAGAACTTCCACTAAGATTGTCATTGCCGGCTACAAGTACAATGCCACGAGTCTCCAAGCCATCTATAACCTCGAAATTGCTAGCAAGGTGCCCCTAGATGGAGAGATTTCCTTTACCGAGCTGGCTTGTCTTTGTGATATCTACGAGCCCGATATGAAGCGCATCCTTCGATTCGCGATGTGTTACTACCATGCTTTTCGTGAGCCTCGAAAAGGGTTTGTGTGCCACACTGCCACTTCGCGTGCCATTCTGGAATCTCAAGGGGTGCGGGATACGATGGGCTTGATGTTCGATGAGTGCTGGCAAGCGTACGCAAATGTATGCCCAGGGTTGCTCCACGATCTTCGAAGCAAGCAGGTTGACCATTGGTATAGACTTTCGCGGCCATGGAAAAGTTCAAAAGCCAAGAGATCAATCAAGCAGTATGTTCTCAATTGATCTATTGTTTTGACGGGTGGGGTTCTCCTTGCCAAAGCTTACAAAAGTAGGGGTACTCGCTCGCCCACAATACTGATCTACCGTTCTTCCAACACATGAGCGGCAACAAGGAAAAATCTCGACGCTTCGCTGGTGCAATGGAAGCATTCGGGGCTGGACCTGACATCAGTCCCTCGTTCCTCATCAAAGGTTTCTCATGGGCTTCACTCGGTGCGGCAACTGTGGTTGACCTCGGTGGGTCCAACGGCGCTGTAAGCGTTGCCATTGCCGAAGCAAACCCTTCCCTTAATCTCATCGTTCAAGACCGATCCGAGGTCATTCAAACCGCGAAGAAAGATGGTGTGCCCGCTCATCTAGAAGAACGGATTGAATTTATGGCTCATGACTTCCTCACACCTCAGCCTGTAACAGCTGATGTTTACCTCTTCCGTTACATCTTCCACAATTGGCCAGACGCTTATGCCATCAAAATACTGCAGCAACTGGTCCCTGCACTGAAACCCGGAGCATCGGTGTTGATCAATGATCATCTGTTACCAGAGCCTAACACGGCTTCGTTGACAATGGAGCGGGAAGTCAGGTAGGTTATTCAATCCCTCAGTGAAGCAAAATCTAAATTGAGCGCAAGCTGATAAGAAAGGTCAATGGATATGCTGATGTTGACGTTGTGCAATGCTCGAGAACGTGACAGAGACGACTGGAATATGCTGTTCAAGCAAGCTGATGATCGCTTCCAATTTGTAGGCGCATTCGTGCCCGAAGGATCATCTTTGGCGATTATTGAGGCGAGGTGGCAAGGATAGCGTACTCGATCCAGGAGGAAGAGGAGTGCTGGAGCGAGCATCGCAGCAGTTGTGAACTTGACACCAACGTTATCGACAACTATATTCGACTCGAGTCCGCGAGCTCGATGACAGATTGGATATGGATCTAATGTACGATTGAAGTTATGACTAATGAATCTATTGTTGAAGGCCTGGGAGTGTGAGTTCCGTAGGTTCGAAGATCAGTCTAAGAACAGTCGATGTGTTGTGTAGGTTTTGAGCAACAGTATACTAAGAATTCTATGCTGAACGCGAGATGGTGCCATGTTCGCAACGGGAGCTTGTGGTCCCACTAATGAGCGAGAGTATCATCAACGTGGCGTTGCAATCTATAATAGAGTATTCTGGGTGGTTCCCGATGAAGTCATGTTCTCACGCCAGAAGCCATGAACCCAGAGCCAGGCTGTTGCCTAGGAAGGTCTTAGCATTATCATTGGCATCGTACCTAACGATGATGTCCAGAGTCAGCCAAGAACCCGTGCATCTCGAACGCCCTGTGTTCCTCCGCCCAATCCATAAGCTCATCGTAACTTCTACACCGTCTTTGAAAGCCCCAGCCCAAGAAGCCCGTCGGCCTCTTCTCTACAGGCTCAAGTGTTGAGTCAGCAGAGCACATGATACTCTGCCGTAGGTATTCGAAGCAATGGATAGTATGATTGCTACGATCCAATCCGAAATCGAAATCTTCACCACCGGTTTTGTTCGAGAAGTATGCGCGTCGCACGGTATACTGGTATATATGATGTCAGCGCCGCTCTGAGCAAAGGTATTGAAACTGCATACGAGACAGTGAAGCTGGTGGAACGAGCTTATGACAGCGAGATCTGGTCCCGATATTGGGTTGTCCTTAACGTAGCCTAGTCCATCTGCCAGCTGCTTAGTGAACTAGATAAACGCCACCTATGGAGCATGTACTTGGTATCAATGCGTCCCAAATAGGCTCTGTTATGCCTTGTGTGGGAGGAGCTGCAAAGCTTTTATTGAAGTTGAAGGTTTGGACATTGTGCTTGATGGGCACTTCGGATACGTTAGCAGCAATATGCGAAGGGCAGGTGAAAGAGTAACTCGCCCTGAGGGACAATGCCTTGGTCTTGGACAGCATTTGTGCGATTGAGTATGACAACGACCCCTAAACCATACCCTGCGAGGCCAGATGATAGAGCTACCGCAAGAATGATACTGAGAAGTGCTGGACCTGAGAGCCGCAACGCTGACCTACTGAGATGTCTTGAGACGGAACTCTGTTCTGGCTTTTCTAGCTCACTGGCTTCTACAGCGTCTTCAGAGCTTCCAGGTAATGGTGAATAACGACTTGCTGGAAACCTTTGGGAGAACATAATACTGCTTTTCCCTCCTGAAAGCGAGGAAATGCCAACAAATTCCCAGATCACAAGCGTCACATGTCGGTACGTATCTGGAGCGGTAAAATTACAGGTAATGACCGCTCTCCGTACGCTGTATTCAAGCCAACCTTTTTGGTTATCAGACAGCCTTGTGTTACTGTCACCTCGACAGCACCCGAATGCAGATCAGACATAGCAATCTGTCGGTGTGGAGTAATGCGAGCGTTAGGAGCTCGCGCAGTCACCGGCGCATCCTTCATCAAGTGGAGTCTTCCTATATGCGCGCCAATAGGATGTACATTCATATGCGTCGGGAAATTTATGTGTGTCGGAAAATTTATGTGCGTCGGAGAATGGAAGTGCAGTGCCGATCGAGGACGTGGATGCCTCGAAATTTGCCAAGACCTGCAGGAGAGGCTTTGTACATTTCAGCCCTGGTAAACTTCTGACATCTTCTGCCTTCGCTAACTCAAGTAGGGTCTCGGGTCCGTGACACACCCCCTGTCCGGAAATCTAGGATCGGATCTCCTAGCATACCTGGTCAAAATGTACCAACACTCCTACAATGTTGCAAAGGTCCTCGTCAATGTCCCTAGAAGCTCACAATGACTCCAATTTATATGCCACTGAGAAGCAATGATGAGAACCACGAATTCGAAGACAGCCCTGGGGAAAGAAAGGTCACTCGAAGGACGCCCGCAAAGCTAGGACCTATCGCTCTTCTTTTGACTCTTCTCATCACCAACATTGTAACTGTTGTATACTTCTCGTCTCGGGAACACAAACCAGTCTCGGTTCCTCGAGATTACGGTGAGGGCTAGCCAAGATAAAAAATGTTGTCACAATCACTGATGACGTACGGCAGCATTACAAGATGCCATCTCTCTCGATACAACATGGAATCGATTCTGGTGGAACACCGAATATAGCCCCAGTAATCGCTCCGAAAGCGACGAACTCTGGGATGCCATTCGGCCCTCTCACGGTTTTGTCGCCATGAATGAAGATTGGGCTTTTGAGCGGCACTGGCCCGATACCATGCGGCTCCCTAGCGACAGTACGAAGAGAGTCTATTTGCTGGAGGCTTATCATCAGCTACACTGCTTGGTAATTAGCATCTTTCCACTTACTTAAAGCAGAAAGGTACTGACAGGCCAGCGCATTATTCAAAAGACCTTCTGGGAAGCAGTCGAGGGAAGGCCTTTTACATGGCATCCGTCTGTGCATATGACACACTGCTTTGACACTCTTCGACAGGTGAGCAATACCCAAATGAGTCTTCCAACCGGTATATGCAGGCATCGGACTGAAACTCAGAAGGCCGTGCAATGTGGTGCTGATAGCACACCACTTTATACCTTTGGAGATTTCACAGTGGGCGACGGGCAGCTGCATAAATGCCGAAATTGGGATCAATTACGTGATTTTGCGACCAAGCATACGGCATGCTACAAAGACTCCGTTGATCCTGTTTTGCTGAAAGAGCATTTCGGGTTCTGCGACGATGGGCGCGACGGCTTGCACCAACTTGGGGGATGAAGTGCCTTGTGGATATTTTGATCACCTCTTGTATAGCTGCAGAGTCTAGGAGGTTCTCAACAACCATGATATTCTGATATCTCATGGTCTGGGGCCGATTGATTATAGCTTTCTGAGTGCCTCGTCTAACCCTTTATATTAGAGCCACATTAGGTCATGGAACAAGTATTATGTCAGACTATAGAAGAATTGTGAAGGGTCGACCACAAACGGTTCGGCTCAGGAGCGGTAACGATGACTTCTTGGACGGAAACTTGAGTCAAAACTCGTACGATCAAAGCCCGATCGGAAAACTAGTGACAATCTCAAAGGCCAAGCTTCATGTTAGTGGAGAAATGATCCATGACATCGGAGTGGGTCACTTGTCTCGAGGAGCAGACACGCCGAAAAGAACATCATGCCGCTGGACAAGAAGACTTGCCGACACTTCCGCCCATGAGTGCTGGAGATGTGCAGCACACGTCATTGCCTTCCATCAGTCTCAATCTGGATGCCTGCCAGTCAGCCAAAATGGTCCCACTGCATCCTTGAGTCATGAAAGGCTGTTCATAGGGGCCAGATTGGTTGCCTCGATGTATAGGATTGATCCTCTAATGCTGGTTCCAGGATGTAACTAGACATGTAGTGGTTGTGTTATGTACGCGAGTGTCTACTTCCGCGCGCCCCGCTCGGCTGTACCTCGGGCTATATATATATCGGGTTAGATCAGCCAAATCCTTTAGTAAACAGGAAGGCGTCCACAGGGGTTGCTGGCTTGCCAGAGGGTGTCTGGGTATGGGTGGTAGCTTTTAGCTGTCAAACTGCCTAGTACGCATGAAATGCGTAAAGACTGAATGCCGTGTCAGAGGTAGAAACCCTGCATAGCGGCATCAGCTATGGCAATTTCCTGTTGCAAGCTCCACTATAGATTGATTCTTCGGAAATTTTCCAGTATGGGAATCTTTGCCCGCATCCAAGCTACATTGGGCGACTATTCATGCAACATTCAGGCATTGATCAAGCAGCTCTCACACCCACAGCATCGTCCATGTTCCACTTCCTTCGATGTGAAGTCATCATATGTACTGCCACCTTTTGAAACCCTGCAGCATGGGAAGGAAGCCTTGAGAGTTGCCTACTTTTAGCGCTAGGATCCGTCTGATCACATTGCTGATCACGTTGGAGGATCGGTGAGCGCTAGCTCTTAGGTGAGCTGATTGGGCAACGAACGATCCACCGGGTGATATTCTATCCATTGGTAATGGCCGGAATTCCCCTTGTATGTTCACCAGGTGTGCCGCACTGAGAAGTGGAGAATCTAGCCCTTCGTTTGATTACTCGATATCGGGACCAGACTCTACCTCCCTGGCAAAGGATTGTAACCATAAAAGCCTTTTCACACCCCTCTCAGTCCGCTTTGATATAGTACACCATCAAAATCCAAGATACTTCACTTACCGCGAAGCAAAACCTCATCAAAAGAAAGACCCACAATTCCGACTTCAGCACCACAGCGAAAATGCAGTTCACTCTCGTCGCCCTTCTCATGCTTAGCCTTGCGGCACTCAACATCGCTGCCCCTGCTGCCGCGCCAGAGGCGAAGGCTGAGGCTGGTAAATGCTGTGCTGCGATGGGTTGAACCTTGCTCACTGGTGATAGATGCCAGCCCTCGCATCCACGCAGCTGACGACGTCAACCTAGAGGCTATTGGGGCTGGATATTAATCTCCGGGAGACATGGTGGATGGCTCTTGGCTTTTGCTTTGGATAGTAACCGTAAATGGCTCGCTGGGGGGAAGTGAGAAGGTCCTGTTACTACCAAAGCTGGACAGCCGCCTGCTTGGAAAGCGAATGTACTCCTAGACCATCCACCTAGTATCTTGAAGCGGTTTTTGTTTCGGTCATGAGGTTTAGAATGCACGAGGATTTCTTACTGGATAGTTGTCAATGAACCCTGCAAGACCTACCAGCAGCAAGCTCAAAATGATGTACAAAAACTTATGATCGTGACCTGTGACCGCGTGGTGCCCTTCGATCAGACCACGACTAGGCAAAACCTACAGGATGTGTTCTTTGGCTGTCGAAACGGGGAAATAAGATTTAGGACACACTTTCAACAGCAAAGGTGTCATGGGATGATGATAATTATGCCACCACATTCGAAGTCGTCCAATGGACAGGCACTATTCCAATGCGTTGTGAGATTGAGTCTCAATACCTGTAGCACAGTAGATCTGACTCTGTGCTCATGACTTCCAGTACTTTGATATCAGCGGCCAAGCCTCCCATGGGCATGCTATCCTCCAGGGAAGCCATATTCCTGGAATCGGTCGCCGCCTTGCCTATGTACTCCGTAGCCCTCTTGGCAAGATCAAATTGCTGCCACCGCCACCACATCCGATCTAATTGCGTATGATGAAGGAAAAAGACTGGGTCTGTGATCAAAATTAGCCCATATCTCACCTGTGTTCAGTGCCGGCTTTGCTTACCGAAAGGTGCAGTGTGTAAAGAAAAATCCCCATTGATGCTTTTGGGAATAGCAACATGAGGTCCATGCTCCAAGCCGAGGTTGATACTCCTGTAATCTGGCGACAGCAGTAGCTTCATCAATGTTTCGGGATTTAGTTGTTGGCGGAACTCTTCAAGATTCTCGTCGAAACCCCTCAGCAGGCAATGCGGCTCGTAAACATCTTCAAAATAGGGTACTTCAAGATTGGCGAATGGTCCCTCAGTTACGCAATGGGCCTTGAAAACTGGAGAGCCGACTCCTACATTACCGCTACCGCCAAAGCCAGTCTCGATGTCCCAGACCGGCGACATGGTCACATTCTCCCAATCAAGCGTCCAATCCCAGTACGTCAAATGGCCCTGATAACCGCACTGCTTTCTCAGTGTACGCTCGTAGGTGTGGATAAAGTAGCGATGCCAGGCGAGGAACGGAGCTGCGTCATGCGAGTATTCGCCAAAATGCTTGTGGATCCAGGGAAAATCATCGTAGACAGTCTGATTCAAATGCAATCTCGAAGGCAAAGTCTTCAGGCATTTGACGGATTGTATGTAATCTCTCTTGTCGGCTTTGCTCAATGACCGCCACTCGCGACGAAGTACGGGATGTTTGCACGCATTCGAAAGCTCGACAAGTCCATATATCCCAGGCTTCTGTATAGCTCTAAGATAAGTTCCGCCGGTAAAGCCCACAACTAGGCAAGTGAATACAAGAGTGCAGAGAGAGAGTGATAGAATTAGCTTCCGGCTTCGACGTTCAGCGTGCCGGAAGTTTGGTTTCACGGATTCTTGTTCAGCTCCATTGAACATGCCGAGGGATGGGGATGGAGGATACAATTTGGCCAATTCATTGGGGTATGGCATTGCAAGATTGCAAGCAAATCTCAGAGTGGTATGTAGGGCATGAAGCAAATTGGTAGAGCTCGTACCTTCTTTGGAACTGCTCAATACGCGTGCCTGACATTGTGAGCCATACACGTCAGCCCCAGTGACAGTCTGTGTAAGTGACAGAGTTATGTTACGTTACATATACCTAGGTGTAAGATACCTTAGGCAGGCCCGAGTGGCGACTCCACCAGTCCCATGGGCCTCGCCGCATCACTGCAAAGTGGGGCCGATTATTTCCTTCTCGTATCTACTCGCCCCAGTTCTGTGTGATTCAAGCACATTGTGCATAAGCAAAAGGTAGGCAAAGAAGGCAGAATGTCGGTTGAACTTTCAATGTTGATCTCGGAGCAGCCCCGTACATACAGCTCCCCGCAGCCTGCAGGTGTCCTCAAGAGGCATCAAATTACGCGCCGTATGCTAGCCGTTGGATTAGCAAAGCTTCCAATTGGTCGACGAACGTACAGCTGGCGTGAGGCCCACAAATGAGCGACCAGACCTGAAGCCTGGGAGGGGGGAAATCCTGCTCCAAGGATTCTTAATTCGAATCCTACACTGGCGAAGTTTTCGAGATAAGCTTCAACTGAAGGGACGGTCCGAATCAAGCAACAACCCGAAGCTCAACTGCAGCTGCGGCTAAGCGGCTCAGACGTTGATCCACTGTAGCCGATGTGGGTGGAGCAATTGCCTCGAAAATGCTTGGCTGACCCCCTGTCATGTAAAACAGTGTCATCGGTACAGTAAGCGCTGGCGACCCCGATGAGTCAATGTCAAGACCTGGACCGTGCGATCTGCGATGCATCATGCATCATGTGAGAGAATTCTAAAGCACTGACGCGTTACTCCTTCGTATGCATCCTAGTACACCCTCTGCTGCGCACGCCTATGGGGCCAGCTTGTTCTCGATTCCACCATTCCGCCAGAGATCAAATAACGCGGTAATACTTTCCACGCCTGATTGATATGGTCATGTGTCACGAAGCGAACGGACTGCAACACAGACCATTCTATAGATCGCACTGACTTTGACTCGTACTAGCCGCAGCTCGATGTACAAAAGCTACGTGGACAGAACCGTAAATTAGCGATGGAGGAACTTTTATCGCAATGATATCAAGAGTGATTGAAGACATTGTCCATTGCCAGTCAGATTACAAGATGACATGCGACAACCTCGCGTTTCCCTCCTGCTCTACACCTGCCATTTGGGACTCTGGGCCTCTCTTTCTCCGATGGATAATGCTTCTTGGTGCACAGCCTTT
>JAABUW010007995.1_pt1 | contig 12510 bp, 2 predicted proteins | sample 5560081 | NCBI WGS metagenome assembly JAABUW01 (sample SAMN10711882, study PRJNA513363) | rock metagenome | isolation source: Antarctica rocks | place: Antarctica: Victoria Land, Knobhead sud | reverse complement strand
ACGAACTTCGCAAGTATAGCAAATAAACGCGTTGTTATTTTTTTAATTTTTAAAAACATACATTAATTTATTTTATAAAAGAATAATAACGATTTTAATACTAGTACAAACTTTAAGATCTTTAAATTTCTATATATTATAATTAAACATAGAAGACAAACATTGTTAATTAATAATAAAGAAAACAAAGAAATAAAATTGTCGTCTTTATAATTAAATTATAATATAAATCTTTTTTTAATTATTGAGCGTCTTAATAATTTAATGCAATTTATAATTAAAATCTTGTTTACAAAAAACAAATTTCAAAGAAAGAAAACGTATATCTTATAGTCGTTTTAATTTTTTAACAACAAAATTGATATTTTATTTTTAAAAATTAATAACACAAAGTCTACGTCTTAAATATTCGAATTTATAAATAAACAAAACAATGTATTGTTATTGCGCAAGATTCGATATCGCAATAAAAAGCTTCTTTAAAACAAAATAAAACAACATTAAAAATATATTTTTACGCTAAAGCATAAAATTGTTGTATTTAGTGCACAAATATATTTTTAAATTATGTTTGTTACTAAGTATTTTAATAAAAAATATAAATCTTAAGTTAATTTTTAACAAAAAGTTAAATTGTTTACATTAATAAAATATGTATAAAAAAAATAACAAATTGTTTAAATTGCGTCAAAAATTAGCGTAACAATAATATAAACAACGTTTTTATATTAAAGAAGACAAGAAAAATAACGTTGCTAGCTTTTTTTATAATAAAAATATATTTATATGCGAGTAGCTTTATAATACAATAAAGAACTATTAATTTTATATAATAAAGCAAGTTCGCAAAGTAATCAAAAATTACTATAGCTTTAATAGTAATAAAAAGTTTTGCAACTATATTTAAATTTTGCTAAATAAATTCGTCTTTTTAAGAGAAAACTATTAAAATGTAAGTTTATTTAAATTAACTAAAGTCTTGTTAAATTACAACTAGATTTAAATTAACGCAAAGAAAATATTTGTAAATTTAATAATAATTAAGACTTTTACGTCTTTGTTTTTTAACAAAAATCAAAAAAGTTTTGAAATTTATTTATTAATTAAACACATATTTAGTCTTATAATTTTAAAGATAATAAAAATAATAAAAATTATAATTTATTATTGCATTAAGAAATACAAATACAAAACTTATATATTAATTAATTTTAAGAAACAATATATTGAGAGCATGTTTTTTACTTTATTAACGATTAATATTTAAATATTAACAAGACGTTAATAGATGTCTTCAAAAAAATACAAAAAAAATAAGATTTTTAACTCGCAATACAAAGAGAGAAATGTATGCGAAAATTGTTGCAAAAGATTATATTTCGCAACAAGAAAGCTTTCGACGTATTTAACAATAAAAAAGTTTTATATTTTTTTCTTAACAACACTTTCTCGAACTTAAATATTAATAAATCGAAAATCAAGTGCTCTGCGAAACAACGTAATCGACAAAAAAATAAAAAAACTTGTATAAATGCTTAAAATAAAGATCTTGTACTAAGAAATTTAAACGATAATAGAGTAAATAAGAGTAAATTTGTCTCTATTGTTAATTAATAACTTAAACAAAAAGAAAATACTAAGCGAATAAATAATTGCTTTATTAAAGTAAGTCGATTTTAAAAAAGTCTAAACAAATTTTGTCTATATTTGTTAAATGTTAACGAATAAGTTAATTAATTGCGAGAGTAATTGTAAAGAAATGTTGTCAAAAAGAACGACAATTAGATAATTATCTTCAATTAATAACGAAAATTTAAGTTAAATCTTCGCCAAATCTTCGTTAAATCTTCGTCAAATTTTCGTTAGATTTTCGCTAGATCTTCTTTAGATCTTTATTAAATTTTCGCCAAATCTTTATCAAATTTTCGCCAAATTTATTAGCTAATTGCGAGAATGTTTACAAAGAAAATCCTAAAAGAGAAACGACATTTAAGTAATTATCTCAAATTAATAACGAAAAGTTAAAGTATATCTAAATTAAATCTTTGTTAAATCTTTTTTAAACATAGAAGTTAACGTTGCTAACTACGAATGTGCTTATAGAGAAAATCGAAAAAGAAGAACAATAATCAAATAAATATCTTTATTTGATAACGAAGATTTGCGACATATTTAAATCAAATCTTTGTCAAATCTTCGTTATTTTTTTTTTTAATTTGTTAAATAACTTTGTATTTGTTAGTTAATTGCAAGTTTACTTATAAAAAGAATCGAAAAAAGAGAACAATAATTAAGTAAATATTTTTATTTAATAACGAAAATTTGCGATATATCTAAACTAGATCTTTGTCAAATTTTTATTATATTTTTTCTTAATTTGTCGAACATAATTGTTGTATTTGTTAATTAATTACAAATGTATTTAAGAGTGAAATTAATACTAAAATAAACGTTTTTAGCAAAAAATATTTAATGTAAATTATATTAAATAACTTTAAAAATTAATATTTAATACAATTAAGCAATTATAATTTATCGAAAAATATAATTAGAAATATACGTTAATTAAATTTTTAATAACAAAGATTAATTCGATTAAAGTTAATAAAATAACAACGAACAAAGCATCTTAAGCGAGACAAGTATTAATATTGTAGATTGCGTTCTTTTATTGTTTGTATTATTAATATTAATATAATTAACAAACAAGTTATTCTTAAAATTAAAAACTATTACGAAGCGTTCTTTTAAGTAAAATAAATATGTAATTCGCGTTAATATAAAGAAGAAGAAATTAATATTAAAAATAACAATTAATTAAACGTCGTAAAAAAGAAAGCTAAATGCTAAGAAAAAAAACACAACTTAATATTCGAAAAAAAAAAGAATATCTATTTTGTTTGTAAACGACACAAAGATATATAAAAGATTTTTGATCTATATTAAAGATTTTAGAGACGTGAATATTACTCTAAGTAATAAGGCGAAAAACTACAATTTCTCAAAATAGTATAAAGAACATATATAGAAAGCAAATTATAAATTTGAAAGATTATACATATTTATAATTACGAATAAATCAAATATTATAAAATTAATTACAAACACTCTAATTAAAAGACGCAATTTTAGCGCAAACGTAAACTTTAATAAATATAAAAACTCTAGAGTTTAAGAAGCAATTATTGTTACGCTTTGTAATATTTACGTTGCGAACAATTACTTTAATATTATATAAAAAATTAATCAAAATATCGACGCTCAAAGTATTGTTTTTTCGCATAGAAGAACATTTTGACTTTTAGTCTATTTAAGATTAATCGATTTCAATTAATGTAACTCGAGGGTCAAAATATGCGCACAACGATCTTAAGAGCCCCAAAAGACTAAAAGCTCTTGAGAAGACTTATCTCGATTTGTCGATAATTATTAAAGTTTATCGCTATATGTTTGATTGTATTAAGCTTAATAATAGAGTTAATCTTTAAATTATTTCGTAGCGTAAATAACAAAACGTTGTATAAAAAGTTTTGAATTTTTAGACAACGTATATAATGTTTTTTTTAAATTGTTCGCTTTAATACAAAAGACAAAAGTTATAACAAAGTTAATATTAAATTGGCGATAATTTTTTTATTATTAATTTCGCAAAGTTTATTATTTACGTATTTAACATACTTTATAGTAGAATCTTTTTTCAAAAACAAAATAACAATCGATTTGATCTCTATAATATTAATTGTGTTTATTAAAATCGTTTCAACAATTAAATTATCGTAAATTTGTTTAAGAATCTAATTAAATAAATACAATAACTTTACACTAAAAATAACAATTTTGCAATATAGATTTTAAGTTATTAAATAAGACTTGTATTAAATTTATAAACGTAAAAAATCGTTAAAAGAACGCGATACTTTAGAATAATTATTGCATAAAGTTGTCTTTATATTACGATCGTCAATATTATAATTATTAATGTTAAAATTAAAGCTTTTTTGCGAATTTGTTTTAAACGAATTCTTAAATTTACTACTAATAGCTTAAGATAATATATAAATTTTGAAATTGCACTTTGCGTTTTTCTTTATCGTAATATTATAAATTGCGTTAATAGTAATAATTTTACGCGTATTATGTTTTATGAAATTGCTAAATAATATATTAATTAAAATATAAATATTTAGGTTCGAAGTACTTACTTTTAAAGTCTACTTTATTAAAAGAAAAAGAAAATAACTATGTTGTCGCAAATAATTTAATAAATAATTTAATATAAAACTTTTAAAACTTTTTAATATTTTATTCTTAATAAGTCTTAAAATGCGAAAAGAAATCTTATATATATTTTATTATAATTAAAGATTAAAAATTAATAAAAAACCTTTTAAAAAATTATAAAATGCGATTCTAAAAATAATAAATATATTTGTAAGATTATTCGTTAAATAAATTATATCGAAAAATAATTTGTAATTAAGACTTAAAGTTGTTTAACTTTTTAAACAAGTTTTTAGAAAAAGTTTGTTATTTAATGTAAATTGTAGAGTTTGTTTTTAAAAAATGTATTAACATATATTTTCGTAAAATTTAAACAAATTAATAAACAATTAATTTATTACGTTTAAGCTCTTAAAAATAAAGTTTTTTGCAATCGAAAATAACTTTATTAAGATATCGCAAAACTTAAAGAATTTGTTAAAATTATTAATTTTATAATTAGAGTTTTCGAAATCGCACACATTTTGTTTAAAGAGTCGCTAATAAAACTTAAAATAATTTGTCTATAATTGAAAAATTAAGCAAATTACATCTTCGACATTATATTTTGTCGCAAAAATCTAATAAAAATAATTCTTAAATTCAAAGATTTGTTTTTAGAACGTTGCAATTAATGTTAAGAAATAATAGCACTTTTAATATTATGCGTTTAAAAAAGTCGTATTAAAAGCGAAAATTCTTAAATTATTTAAACAAAAAATATAAAAAAAGTTAAAATTATAATTTTTTATAATTAATTGTTTTAATAAGTGTTTAATAAAAAGTATTTAATTTAGTTCGAATAAATATACAAATCGCAAACAAAGTATAAAGTAAATTCGAAATAATATTAAAATTAAAACAAGATTAAGCATTGTTAAAAAGCAAATTAGAGCGAAAATAAATGCAAAAAACAATGTTGCAAATAAGCGTATTTTCGTTAAATAATAATGTGTAACGTTATAAGTGCTTAACTTGTGTAAAAGATAAAGATAAATATACGTGCGCAACTTGTTAATGCAATTTAAGTTTTTTAAAATTAAATTTTATTTTGAAAGAGTTAAGCAATTAAGCGTTCAAAAAGACGAAAATAATTTTTTTAAATTTACAAAATATGTATTACAATAAATTAATAAAATGTAGTAGAAAAGTTTAAAGCGTTTAATAAAAGATATAAAACTTTGCAAATGTAAAAAAGATACAAAGTTTAACAAAAGCAATTGTGTAAAAACATGCGCTACTTTACTTCAAATAAAAAAAAAGTTAATTTCTAAGTCTTTAGATGTAAGTTTTTGCTATAAAAACGAAAAATGCAATAAAGAAATTAAGTTGATCGATATTTTTAAAAGAAATAATGTATTTATTGAAAGTATTGCACAAGAGACGACATCAAAGAATTAAAAACAACGAAAAAAGAAAAGTTAAAAAAGAAAGAAGAAATTAGAAGCTAATAAGCTACAATCAATGTTTTAAAATAATAATATTAATAAGATATATAATTGTAATCAAATATAACAATCTTTATTAAAACATAAAATATCTTTAACAAAGCTACAATAAACAAGTAGAACAAAAATATATCTTAAAACAAAAAAGAAAATAGCTTAAATAAACTTAATTAAGTTCTTAAGCTAAAGAAACATCTTAAAAAGACTAAAATTTAGCATTTTTATTTTTAGTATAATAATTTTGTAAAATATTTGTATAATAATAATAAGATTAATTTACAACTTTTAAGAATTAATAATTGCGCAACTCTTTTTTGATTTTACGAAAGCAAGTTTATTTCTTAACATTATTTATTATTTTTTTTATTAATATTAACAATGCGAATTTAAGATTTAAACAATTATTTTCTTTGCTTTTAATTAATTCTCGCCTTAGATCTTCTTAAAGTAGAAAAACAAAAAAGTTGTTTAAATTATGAATTAATGCTATAGAATCTCGAGTTACTTAGTGTGTTGTAAATTTTATTTGTGTGCGTCGAATAATATAATACAAAATTAAGATAAAAAGATTACGATTTTTTGTTAAAGCAATTATTAAAAATATTAGTAACTTAATAAAAGCATCTTCTTAAAAGTAAATAATATTTGTCAAAATATAATTATAAGACATTTTGTTTAAAGAAATTGTTAGAAAATATTAATGCGCACGAAATGCGAAATACAAAACGCAACTCTATTAAAAAAATATATAAATAAATTGTTAAAAACAAAAGAGAATTAAGTTTTAAAAAGAATTAAAGTAAACAAAGACGCAAATAAATTGATTCGCACAATAAGAAATTTTAATAAGAGATATTTTTTAATAAATCGAAAAAGCAAAAACGTAGACAAAAGTTAAATATTAATTTGACAAAAAAAAACATAATTTTTTCTTCTTTAAGATTTATATATAATTAATAATCTTAAAATCGAAGTTATAATCTTTGAACTTAATACAAATTTAAAAGAAAAGATAAAATTAATTGTTATTTTAATTATTAATATAGATGTTTAAAAAGATTTGCATTTAACAACATTTAATAATTTTTAAAACGCAAACATTATTAAAAAATAACAAAATTTCAAAATTGTAACAATAAAAAGATTCTATTAAACTAAATCTTTTTTTCTTTTTTTTCTTTTTATAATTATACTTTAGCAAACGATTTTAAATTAAAAATTATATTTAGGATTTATAAAATATCAAATTATTAGAGTACTTACTTCGTAGAACGCTAATTAAAGAATAAATTCTTTGACACAAATAATTAAATAAAGTTTCGATTAAATGTTTGTTATATAATTGTATAAACATTTGTAATTAATAACGACGTTATTAATTTAATAATTAATTAATTGTTAATAATTGTAATATTGTAAATTAAATACTGAAAAAAAATTCGAAGAGTAAAGAAGATAAAGCATTGCGTTAATTAGTATTTTTATATTAAAACAATAAATAATTAAAGTAAAATTATTTACGTTGCAATAAATTAAATTTGGAGTACTATATAATCGTCTACGTTTAAAAGACATTTTAGCGTACAATTTATTTAACAATAAAGCAAAACTTAAATTTTAGAAGTTAGAGCTTCGATATTTGCGATAATTGCAATATATACAATTTGAAGAAATATATACTTTAGATACACAACTAGCGACAAAGCAACAACAAAAATAATAAGAAAATTTTTAAGTAAACTTTTTTTAATAAAATTTGTCGAAGTTATTGTATTAATAACAAGAATTTTGCGCAATACTTAACAATAAAAATAAATTATTAAAAATAATAATGTAAAAGACTTTATAATTCAAATAAAAATATAAAATATATAATAACTTTAAAAAGAGTAAAATAAATAAAAAAACTAATTATTATAATTTATTTGCGAAAAGATTTACAAATAATATAGATACAATTCTTATATATATTAGAACTTTAATATATGTATTTTAGAAATTAATATTATAAGATGCATTTATATATAGAAATTGCAAAGCTATATAGCAACGCTTTAATAAAGTGTCTTTATCTATTTATAATTATTGCGTCAAAAAATGTTAAATTTTTCTTCAAAAAAGCTTTTTTGCAAAAAATTTCGCATTTTGTTATTGTTATTAATTACGATCTTAAATTTAATGCATTAAAATAAAGATTACAAGTAAGTTAAATTTATTAATTAAAAATACTATTAATCAAATGTTTGCTTAAATAAATTTCTCTTTATTTTATTTTAATTAAAAGCTACTTTAGTCTTTATAACTTAATATTATTATAAGCTCTTTTAATTGTTAATAAAGATATTGTGTTCGTAAAATTTCTTTTATTATTGCTAAATTTTTTTGCTTTATAACTTAGAAATTACGATTGCTTTATTTGTAAAGAGTGCGACTTTAATCTTTTATAACTTTTTTTATTTTATTTTTAAAATTGTTATTTTTAGAAACAATTTTTCTTATTACTATTGTTTTTTTTATTAAATAACGAATTCTTTCTTTACTTTTTCGAAATTGTTTGTTAGAACGCGAAGAACTTTTCGTTAGCAACAATAAATCTTGCGTTTAAGAACGTTGTTTTGCAATAATAAAACAATTTAAAGAAGCGAACGTCGTAAAGAATTAAACGTATAAGCGATAAAAAGCTTTTACGTTAACATTTCTAATTTACTCAAAAAATGCATTGACGAATAACGTCAATTTATTTAATATAAATAAGCGTTATATCGTTGACGTTCGCAAATAATTAAAAAAGCGAAAAACTTTAGTGCTTTTTATTTAATGTACAAAAAAAAGTCGTTAACGTTATTAATTAAAGAAACAATATTGTGCGCAATTTAAAATGCTATAAATTTAGTTTTAATTTAACAAATAATATAATACAATACAAAGATTAACGAATTACGATTCTTCAATAAATTTATTATAAAAAATATTAATGTTTTTGTAACAACATTTCTTTAACAATATATTACTTCAATAAGAATATAAATGCGCGACGCTTCTTTAAAGAAGATTCGAATAAAGTATCGATAAACTTTAATAACAAAGTATAAGATTTAATTTTGTTATAAATATATTTGTGCAAGTTGTTTTAAACAAAATAAAATTAAATTTTAAAACGAATTAGCTTAAGCAAAAGCGCAAGTAAATTAAGTCGCATTACAAGAAAATTAAATTAAAGATATCTTTTAATAAGTTAATAAAATAGAAGCGTAATATAAAGATATTAAACAATTTAATATCGCAAATATCTTGCGTTTCTTCTTTAATATTTGCGTCTTATTAATAATTTTAAAATTAAAATTGTAATTCTTAAATTTAATTTAAGTTTAAAAGAAAAAATACAAGTTATTATCGTTATTATTATTAGATAATAAGTTGATAAAGATTCGAACTTAACGACATTTAGTAAATCTTAAAACGCGAATTTTATTAAAAAATAACAAAATTTCGAAGTCGTAACAATAAGAAAATTGTACAAAAATAAATTCTTTGTTATTTTCTTCAACTTTATAGCTATGTTTTAGCAAATAATATTTAACTAAAAATTATATTTAAGATTTAAATAATGCTAAATTATTAAAGCATTTATTTAAAATTTAAGAATAAATTTTTTGAATTAAACAATTAAGCGAAGTTTCGATCAAATGTTTATTATATAATTGTTCGAACATTTGTAGTTAATAACGATGTTATTAGTTTAATAATAAATTAAGTTGTAACAATTTTAATAATTGCGATATTAATAAATTTGATACTAAAGAGAGATTCGAACAATAAAGAAATTAAAGCGTTGCGTCAATTAATATCTTTATGCTAAAATAATAAATAATTAAAGCAAAGTTACTTACGTTATAATTAGTTAATTTTGAAGTATTGCGTAATTGTTTGCGTTTAAAAGACATTTTAATGCACGATTTATTTAACGTTAAAAAAAAACTTAAATTTTAAAAATTAAAATTTCGATATTTGCAATAATTGCATTGTAAGCGACTTTAAAAAATGCGCACTTTAAATACATAATTAACAATAAATTGATCGCAAAAATGCTAAAAGAGTTTAAGAACAAACTTTTTTCGTTAAAGTTTATTAAAGTTATTGTAAGTATATAATATTTATTAACGAATAAAAAGAATAATGTGTAAAATTTCGAAATTTAATATTAAATATAAAATAAGTTTTGTAGTAAAAATTAAGAAATAAAATTAAAAATTAAGAACTTTAAAAAATGTAAAAGAATATAAAAGAATGTAGAACAAATAAAAAAACTAATTATTATAATTTATATGCGAAAAAATTTATAAATAATACAAATATCGTTCTTATATATATTTGAACTTTAATGTATGTATTTTAGAAATTAATATTATAAAATGCATTTATATATAGAAATTATAAAGCTATTAAGCAATGTTTTAATAAAATATTTATTTTTGTTCTTAACTTTTACTTTAATAATTATTAAGTCTTTTACTTATATTTTTTTACATAAAATTTATTATATTTAGCATACATTATTTATTATTGATGTTGAAAAAAAATTTGTAAAGCTATTTTTACTATCTTTATATACGCAAGTTTTAAAAATAAGAATCTCTTTTTAATTTAAATCTTTGTAGAAAAATGCCTTTATTTTAAAAATTGCAAGAATTTGAATTACAAGATAGACGCATATTTGATTTAAAATTTTATTGCTTTTTATTAGACAAAACTAGATGTTTTTTGTAACAAAAAAGACAAATTTGTAAATATACTTATCGAAATAATTGTACAAAATCGTATAGATAACACAATTTAACTTGTACAAATAATTGATAAAACGTATTAATTTACTTATATTTTATGTATATTGTTAATAAAGTATATAAATTCGCTATAAAGAGAATAACGTTACATTTTTTGTTTTTTGTTGTTTTTATAAATTTTATATTTGTCGCTTTTAACGAGATTGCGATATTATTGCTTCTTATTTAAATAATTATTTAAAAACTTGATTTTAATAATAATTTTTAAAACATTTGCGCATAATTTGTTTAAATTAAATATATAATTGTTGTTATTAATTTCGCGCAATTTATTGCGACAATTAAACTTCTTATTTGTAATAATTTTGTTACAATATATATTAATAAATTGCTCTTTTAGTAAAGATTCGAAACATCGTAAATTTAAGTTTGTTAGCAATTAATATTAGAAAAACGCAAAATGTAAAGACACTCTAAAAATAAAAATTTCAAATTTATTTTATAAAAAGTAATCTTAATAATCTTTAAATTTATTTGTTAATTATATTAAACAATACAATTTTTGCATTTATTATCGCAATTATAATTAATATTGCATTCGTAAATATGTTATCGCTTTTTAAATTAAATATTGCGCAAAAACTTGTAATTCTTATCGTTAACTAAGTAAAAAAAGTAGCGCTTTTTTATTATAGTATCAAGTTTTTACGATTGCACGCATAAGCACTTTAGATACTTATATTCTTAATAAATAAAAAGCGACTAAGTATACGCTTTTAAAACTACTTTTATTAAGAAACAAAAACAACAATTATTATATTTATTAAATTTTTTATTTTTTATATTAGTTAGTTCGCAAATTTTATTAACTTTGAGTCTCGCAAACGTAAAACAAAGAAAGAAAAAAAAATTAACAAACACTTTTATATTTTAGCTTCGCGTAAGATTAAAATAAAGAAAATTATTAACTTAAAGTAAAAAATATATCTAAAAAAAAACTTATTAAATAATTTATTTTAATAGAAAGATAATAAATATGTATAAAAAGATATATTTGTTCGAACGTTAATAATTTTAAACACATTTTTATATTAATTTTTATAAGATTGTTGTTGTTATTGACAACGATATTACAAAGCTATTAAACAAGCTACGTAAACATCTTTATTAAGTAAAAATCGATAACAATTTATGCTTTTAATTAGTTTAAAATTCTAGACTCTTAAGAGATTAAAGTTTATCTAAGATTTTTAACAATATAACGTAGTTTTTTTTCGATTTAATTAATGAAAATCTTGTTCTTTATTAAAAATAATATAAAAAATTACTTAATGCTTATATGTTGCATAAAATTAAGCTTAAAAATTGTTTAACTTAATAACAAATTATTTGAATTGCGCAATCTTAAAAAGAATTACGTTTTCAAAATCTTTATTTATTAAATTAGCGTCGAAGATTTAATAAATAATTAAAGATAACCTTTATAAATTTGTTTGCTTCGTAACAACGTTTATAACAAAATAAAAATCGAAATTTGTAACGAGTTAATTAAGAACGTTTAAACAATTTACGTTAAAAAAAACTATAATAAGATTAAAGCAAAAGCAACTTTTAAGAAACAACATAACTATAAAAGCATAGAAAGAATAATTTAAGCTTAGACAATAAAATAATGTTATTATAAAAAAAAGACAAAAAAGATTTGAATATTTTTATTAAAAAAATGTTTAAAAATAAAAAAGATTAGTTATTAAACAAATTAATCAAAATTTCGTAAAATTGTTAAGCAAGTATTTATAAAATTTTCGCGCTAATTTATTATAAGTAATTGCGTTTGTTCTATTAACACTAAATATATTATTTTGTGTTTTGATCGCTTTGTAATATTGTTTAGTATAGCATTTAATATTTAGATTAATATAAGTGCGATACGTTGTTAAAAATGTTTAAAGATTTTAAAGTTTACAAACGATTTTACGCGTTACGTAAAAAAATGTCATAAAAGTCGTACTTAAATT
>JAABUW010007992.1_pt1 | contig 12512 bp, 18 predicted proteins | sample 5560081 | NCBI WGS metagenome assembly JAABUW01 (sample SAMN10711882, study PRJNA513363) | rock metagenome | isolation source: Antarctica rocks | place: Antarctica: Victoria Land, Knobhead sud | reverse complement strand
GATCAAGCTGGTCCCACAGCCTATGTCAGCATGGCAGCACAGGTCAGAGCCCATCAAGGTACCGACAGAGCGCAGCATGCAGAAGTGGACTCGAGTGGACTGGCTTTATGTGAAAAGAAGGCAGCACACCTCTTGATATCGTGCTGTGCATTGCAGGTTGTGGCAGGCGCTGGTGCCATTGACCACACTCACCTGGTGGACCTGGCCGGCAAAAGTTTTGCCAGCCTGCCCACCAACCCCACCACTGCAGATGATCTAGTCAAAAAGGTAAGTCAAGGCTGGGTGCCAACTCACAGTTGCAGATGTGGCTATTCCATAGGCATTGTGCTTGGACAAGCGCTTTGAGAACCACACTTCAAAATGCTGCAGCAGCCAGCATGAGCTTCCCTGTACATCTGCAAGACAGTAGCTTGATCATGCATGCATTGCCTGCTTTTGTGACTGCTTGTCATATTGTCAGCATCTTCCCATGATGTAACCTGGTTGATTTGGTTGGTAGGTGAACATGAAGTGCATGCATTATGCACAGGGCACGTGTGAAAACATTTGCAAGAATCAACAAAGAAAACATAATTCTACGCCGGCAGGCAATCATAATGGGAGCCTGCAATTGTCACTGGGATTTCAGCTGCAGTGGCAGCCTGACCTATGACCTTAGCACAGCTAAAGCTATAGCAGGCACAATATATTTCCATTCTTGCCATTACAGGATCCCTTCCTATGGACAGGATCAGATGTGCGCATCAGGGATCCAGACATGCCCAACATCCACTTTGCGGTGGCCTTCAAGGGTGCCAGCTGGTCTGACCCTGACAGCGTGGCCCTCATGGTCATGCAGGTCAGCCCTTGTCATGTCCTCACATCCTGCACCACGGCATTGTTGACTTTGTCATACAGCTGTCAAGGGGATGAGCTTGATCCTATTCTGCCAAATGTTACTTTTGATGTCAGCTGTTCAGGCCAGATCAGTACAGGCACTTTCCAGATTTGCTATGGATAACACTTCTTGTACACAAGGGCATCATGGTGTTGACAGATCATGCTGCATTCCGGACACCCAGGCCACTGCAGTCACGGCTGGCATCATGCACACATGTCAGGTTACTCCTGTTGAATTCTTCCATTGTCTTGACCTTTTGTACCTCCTTATCATGGCACACTAACAATAGAGTTCAGCATGGAATCACATCATACGTTGTTGATGACAGACTATGCTGGGAGCTTGGGACAGCAATGTAGGAGCCGGGGGTCACATGTCCAGCAAGCTGGCGCAGAGAGTGGCTGTGAATGGCCTGTGCAAGAACTACATGGCCTTCAACACTAACTACCATGACACAGGCTTGTTTGGAGTGTATGCTGTGGCAGCCAAAGACCAACCGGTGGGTGCATGTGCAGCTTGTGACGACCAAAGTGTCCAGCAAATTTGCCAAATCATGATGGAAGTAGTCAGTAGTGCCTCACTGAGTCATTGTGTTTTGAGTGTCTGCACCCCGCTTCCCTGACCGACCTTGTCAGCATTTAGTCCAAGCATGAGGTTTGCAAATTTTATATAGTCTGCTGCACTCAAACCTAGTCGTCCGCATTGTTCACTAAAGCTGTCAGTGTGTGGCCGTGCAATCGTCATTGGTATCTGTAAGCCGGCAAGTGGCATGTGCAGGTTGATGACCTGGCCTGGGCCATCATGCGTGAGATTAGCAAGATGTGCTACAACCCTGTAGAGGAGGATGTAGTCAGGGCCAAGAACCAGCTCAAGGCCGCCATCCTCTTCAGCCAAGACAACCTCAGCGGTGAGTGGTCGATTGACTTCTCCCAGCATCTCTCATGCTGCTCACGGCATGCATGCATGACAGGCAAAGTTGAAGGTTTATTCCCTGCACTTCCTTGATGTTGATCTCAAACCTCTGCCCTCTCAAGAAGCGAGGCATGCAAGGTCTGCTGGTGACTGTCGCTGTACTGACTATAACTAGTCAGCCTGACAATAACTGACACAGGTATGTCACCCAGCTGCATCACTGCATTCAATAACAAGCTGATGTCACCTGCAGGCCTAGCTGAGGATATTGGTCGACATGCACTGGTGTACGGACGCCGTATCCCCAAGGCTGAGATGTTTGCTCGTATTGATGCTGTGGATGTGGACACCATCAAAGCAGTCTCCGACAGGTTCATCTACGACCAGGACATTGCCATTGCAGCCATGGGGGACACACAAAATCTGCCTGACTACACCTGGTTCAGGCGTAGGACATACTGGTTGAGATACTAGGCTAGTCGAATTTACTACGTGGCAATGCTTAGTAGGCATCAGTGCTGGCCTGCCCTGCATTGGCTTAGCAATGCAGAGCAGCAGCTGTCAGATCTGCTTGATGAACACTTGGCATATGTGTAACAAGTCTGGTGGAAGGGCTTGCAGTGACCTGTGAGTACTTGCTGAGAACGTTCCACTAGCAAGCATGAGCTCTTGCATTGCATGTCAGCCGGACATTGCTGCATGCCATGCCCTGCAATTCGCATGCAGCAATACAGTGTGTTGTAAGGTCTGCATTGTGTATACTTTCAAAAGCCGGACCTGGCAGTACCCTCTGCATGTAACGACGGGATCTTGATGGTATGCCCTATGAAACTCATGTATGTTCAGAGTCCGTGCATAGAACGCTTGGTCACACCATTAACTCCCACTTGTCTCTACAATCAGACCAGCTGGAATGGTACTACAACAATGCTCAAATGTCTATTTCGACCCTGGTTGTGAATCTTGTGACTAATGGAATCTATACTGGATTGACCTGCACCTTTGCTGAGGGCAGAGTCTTGACTGCTTTACGCTTAAGTTTCCTTTTGTTGACCTTCAGTTTGCGCTGGGCCTGCTGCTTCATGACATGCAATTTTTGATTGCTATCCTTCCCATACGCAAGACCTCCATGAGCCGCCATCTTCCTGATCTTGATTGTCTTGCCTTTGCAGCTCCCTGCAGCCAGATGCTTTGTTCAGCAACAACCCTGTGAAAGACATAGGACCAGAGTCTGACATAAGCTACAGAATCTGGCTTTGTTGCCCATCAGACACGCAATGGGTTGTGTTGGGGCTTTCTTGGCCCCTGTCACGCCTTGTCAGTTAATGTGATGTTGGCAAAGCAATGTAACGCACCTGATGTCAACTTCAGGAGTTTCTGTGCTCGCCCTAAGCTGTCTGTTTCTTGTGCGCCAGGCAGCTGCTTGAAGGCCTCATTGGCATCACCGGCATGCCGGAAGACCAGGTGGCCTGCCATTGCAACAGAGCAGTCAAGCCACTGTACAATCTGCATGCTTAGGGGAGAACGCCAGAGACAAAAAATGGCTGTTATAACTTGCAGTGATAAACCGAGGACACGATGAGTAGGATGAAACAGAGTCTTGACTAAGGCAGCAAGCAGATACAGTTGCCATTGAGACAAGCTTGTTCTGCAGTGATAAGTGAACCAAATGCATCCACATTCAACATCGAGGCCTTATGCTGAGGTGTTCCCAGGAGCCAAATCAAGGTGCCCACTACTGCAAAGTATTGTACCTCTTCTTTCCTTCATATCTCCCTCCACAGTGGGATGAGCACAAGTGCATGCTTCAAATAGCTGCAGCAGATCAGCCGGCTGGGCTGACTGAGGAACACCATGTATGAACAGCTTCCTCAGATCCTCTTTGGCCACCTGCTCACCAAGAACAATTTGAGATTTGCCAGTCAGCTGCAGTCAGCAAGTCTGCATGCAAACAAGCATCAGTCCAGGTTGTGATGACTGCACATGGTGGCAGTGTCAATCCTGCTGTTAGCAAACTTTCAACAGCAGGAAATGAGAAACTGTTGGCAGAATTCTAAACCAGTTTTGGCATGCTCAAGCCGCTGCTGCAAAACGACCAAGCCTGGCATATGCCAAAATCAGCAGGCAAACAACATACCAAAGACCACATGCTGCAAACAGCATTGAGGCTTTTGATGACATACTTTGATTTCTGGGGCGTCCATGGGTGGCGGTATGCCATGCTGAAGAGCATGGTTCACCAGCTGCATGGCTGCAGCAGCATCCTGCTCACAGTCGTGAGGGGCTCCCTCTTGCCTCAGACTTCTGCCCAACATCTGGGACACCAGATTTGCCAATGAAGGTGTGCATGTGGACAAGCCCCTACAAGAACCTGTCTGTCAGACTCGCACACTGATACAGTACCTTCTAGCGCCCGGACACGTGCATATCCAGCACAAATCTGCTGCTTTGATGTATACTAAATGGTGAAAGCTTGCATTAGTATTTAGGATGGCGGCTTGACAGCACTTGCTTGCACTGGCTGAGTTTGCTGAGTGATTGCAAAGGCACTGAGACTAAAAGGTATGACTGGCACGCATGCAATGCAGAACTGCATGGGAAGCAGCATGTCAAGTTGGGCACAACTTTGCACAAGGTTTGCATACTTGTAGGAGCAGAGAAGCGCGGTATCGATGACAGCTGTGGGGTCCAGCTGCAGGGCATGTAGGTCATGATGCAGGGCATGCCCCACCAGCACCACTTTGCCCTGCAGCAGCTTCTGCATAGCTTCTTGTGCGTCGCGCTTAGTATACGTCACTCCCTGCATGGCATGAGCTCTGCTCACTTGAACTGTTCTGAACTGTGCTTTTGAGCGCAGGTTTGTTAATGTTGTTTGTGTAAGCGAATGCAGAGAACTTTGACAGTTGCCACTTGGCAAGGAACTTGTTGCAGCACACCAGGCACAACGCCACACAGGGGTTCATAACTTGTGGCAGACCTGCTGGGGGTGTCAGGCATTGCCACAATCAGCGATGCAACATTGTAATCTGACAGTCCCTTGCATGCCCATCTGCTCACAGTAAATCTGCTTTAAGTCCAAGTCAACATGAGCCTGTTACCCTGCAGCAAAGCAGCTGTGCAGCGCTGAGATACAGCAGTATCGCACCTGCATGGTGGCGTCTGTAGCTCCTGTGACCTCAGTACGGTAATTGAGAACCTTTCCAGCCGGCTTGACCAGCATCTGCACAATTTCAAGATGCGTCAGCTGCTTTGCTTGCTGCGCTTGATTGCCTGCTACATCATGTCTGCAGCATTGGCTGTTGCAAGGGTTGATGCTGACAGCTTTGCAGCATAACAGGCTGCATTTCTAAGCTGCAGACATGTGTCAGGGCACAAGGCTTGGTTCGGCTGCAGTGATAGGGGATGATGTGTGAAAACCACGGGCAAGGAATAGGTGCAAGCAGAAGCTGCAGTCAGGCAGCCCAGTCACCTTTAGAACAGTACTGCCAGCTTCATTGACAACACTGAGGCCGATTAGCTCTCGGGAGCTTGTGGCAGTCTCACACATCTCACAATCAAGAGAGAGCAAACAGGGCCGATTGGCGGGGTCCAGACTTGAGCTGCAAAATCACAGGATAAAGATGGTGAGAGTGCAGTGACTTGTGCTGGTCTGCTGCGCGATCTTTGCGTGCCACTGAGATGCAAATGGATGCTGCCTGGCAGAAGGAACCAATCCATTGCCATTTGTTGCGGAAGTACAAATGCCTTACTGCGCCTGTATGATGCACTGATGGGCCAGCTGCATGTAGCCTTTATAGTCACCTGCTCATTTGTGTCCAGCCTGGCTGGAATGAGGGAAAGGTGTAATTCTCTGGAAACCGAGAATGACACAGAGTTTGCTGAACCATAGGCCAAACAGCATCCTGCAAAACATGGGTCTTGTATTTCAGGCTGAGTGATGCTGTGAAATGCAGCTTGGGTTTGCATTCAGATGACTAGGGTAGGAGCAAGACTGTGGCAGCATACCTGGCCTGAGTCACTAGCATTGATTTGTGATAGCCTTGCTGCAAATTCAGTGCGCTGCAGAAGTCAGCAGGGCTCAACATGAGTCCAAATGCTTGTCTATCAGTTGACCACAGCGCAACGGCAACAAAACACCACACCTGCTTCTGATGCAGCTGTTGTTCCCTGTGTGGGCCAACAAGCATGCCAGCCTGTGGTTTACTCAAGGTTGCCATAAAAGCAGCCAACGTCTGCAAGGTAACAGGACGTGAGTATGACATCGCTTTCTCGACCCGTGTGCGGTTTGGATTGGACTTACCTTGGAAGAATGCATGCTGGGATCAGATTTGCTCAGCGCTGGTGTTTGTGCTTTGAGGTAATCTTTCCAGCTTCCCTGTGTTCCTTGCAACTTGTTCTTCTGACAGTCCTTCACAACGCGAATCAGCAGTTCTTTGTCGTCAGGCAAAAAGGTGGTGGCCTCCATGTTGACGCGGCACAATGTGCGTAAAGGCGATCTGCTGCGCCCACACTGCGAGCAGCCAAGTCTAAATTCTGCCTAGCTTGTTCGGCTACAGAGTTTCTTCGGCTTATCAGTCATCCTACGTGAAACGATTTTCTGTTTACTTTGCAGCTTTATGCTGAGTATTCCTTCATGCTGCAAGGCAAGGCAACAACGCTTCCTGACAGAGCCAAGTCAGGAATAGCGATGCATCAGCTGTGACATCTTTGCGTCTGTTCTTGCGCAGCTGTCGTTCACAGCGTCAGCAAATGAGGCGCCATCTGAGGCAGCCTGACTTGCCTTCTTTGGTGTCACGGCATGTGGTAACTTTACACCTCGTCATCCCGGACTGACAGGTCTCTGCAATCTGTTGCTGGACTTAGGGTGTAGTACAGTTAGGTTGACTCGTAGCGTCAAGTGGTGAGCACCAAAGAAGCGGTGCCTGCCGACTTCTCATAACCTGCAGGGGTGCTCCTGCAGTCAGAGTTGCTGAAAGCGTCTCTGCCATGCAAAAACCGACCTTGAGCCTTTGATGGGCCCAACACAGCACTCTCGCTCCGCTGGAACGCCATCAACCAGTGGCAGGCATCATGTGACACCCAGAGCTCAGAGCAGCAGGAACACAGCAAACCTGCAGTTGTATCCAAAGCGGGTTGGTGGAGGTTACGACTTTGTCGCAGACACAAATGGGGAACCCCTTTCTGCACCTGGTGCTGTCAGTCAAGCTCTCAGAGCGCTGCCAGCTCTTGAGCACCCCTATTCTCAGTATGACCTGGACCTTATGGCAGAAATCTTGCGTAAGGGTGATGCTCAGGTTCACAAAGAGCTGTGCAGCGGCACTGGCTCAGGAGAGGTAAGCTTCATTACTGCAGAACATGAGCAAGCCATTTGGACATGCCGTCCAACCAAGTAACAGCCCTTCACCCCCTGTTCTGATTGCACTGATGAGTGTGCTATGCTATCTTGCAGCTGACACTCCTGAAGCTCTTGCAAGCCTATGAGGCAGTGCTGAAGAAGCATAATATCAATGCAAGCGAGGACACATATTACTATCGCCTGCTGCTGAAGTTGAGCTTGGAGCCTAGCCCTGATTGGTGGGGCAAATTTCATCGGGAGTGTGAACAGAATGCAAGGTGATTGTCAGCATTGAGTTCATGTCTGCTTGCATACTGCACAAGGTCCCACGCTTGAATGTCACAGCATTAACCCTGCGTCTCAACAGGAGACTGAGTCCCGGCATTCCAGGTGGGAGATAACTGCAGCACCTTCTCTTGCAACAATTTTGCACTGCAAGCAAACATACCCAGCAGGCAACCTACCTGGCCAGCATGGCCAGGCTGGCAGTGTAAAAGCAATTCAGGGCATGCTGTCTACTAGCATATTTTGACTGGATCATGTCAAGGACTCGAAAGAGATGACCGTTGGTCCCCTGTTCAGCGCAATAAAAGCTCTTCGGGATACAGAAACGCCTGTTTTAATGCAGAAACGTCATCCCTACCACTAGAATCTAAATACAGAAACGCCTGGGGACAGTGTGCAACACTTTCAGAAATGACTGCAAGAGCTATGACTAATCATTGACCTATCGAGTGCAGACCCCTTTGCACCGGTTCGACCGACAAGTCGCACCGTAGCAAGGCACGCAGAGGGTAGAGAGCGTACACATCACCTTTGCCGCATTTGTCTGGCTGACAAACAGGGGGTTTTTGCGGCCAGAAAAGCGGCGCCTGCGCCACAAGCCTTCTTGATGGATCAGCTGTGATCACCAACGTATAAGCCGTTCCGAGACTACACGTGCATATTTTCTCATTTCAGTCAAGTCAATCTCCATCAGAGTTGACATGAAGGTCGCCAGTTTGTTCACGGGTGCGGGAGGCCTTGACCTTGGATTGCATCAGGTTCGCGTGCCACTTCCTTCTGACCCTGTATGGACCCTGAAGGGCACGCGTCATTTCGCTGAATCTCAACCGCTGTCAAACTATCAACTTGCAATAAGGGTGGAGTGCGGTGAACGAGCATTTGCAGAGTAGATGTTTTCTGGATGGATGATGAGGATTTAGGTTAGTCTCACTACAGCTCTGGTGCTACAGGCTGGGCATGACGTGATCCTTCAATGTGAGAGTGATCCTGGTGCACAACAGGTGAGGTTGCTTGTGCACAGCGTTTGTCTCTTAAGTCACTTTCAGATCAGCCAAACGATCAAGCCAACAGATGTTACACTGGTTTGCGTGCAACTGTGCACTGCTGTCATTCGTCAATCTTTATGCTACTACTGACCAGACATGTTCATGCAAATCTGCAGGTGCTCAGGAAGCTATTTCCTGGAACGCTGTTGTGCCACGATGTCTGTGCTTTGGCCTCTCTGCCAAAGGTATAGCTTGTTCTTTGCCTGTATCATGATACAAGCCACCAGATGGTATACTGACAAGCTACTGGTCAAAAACAGGAGACAGAGCTGCTTGCCGCTGGATTTCCCTGCATTGATGTCAGCCGTGCCGGCCTGCGTGCAGGGCTTCAAGGCAAGGTATGCTGTGCATTCCATTCCTTGTCCATGTTGCACAATGCCAAGCAACACTCCCATGCTTGCTGTATGTTTCAGAGCTGTCAGAGGACATGTCCCAGTGCACCAATGGCCTGACACTTGCGCTTCTCAATTCTGACATCAGCATGTGCGCTCTGTGCAGAGCTCAGGCCTTGTACGGCATGTTTTCCGGCTTCTGGATCAAGCCTTGAGAGACAGAAGGGGTGTGCCATGGGTACTCCTTGAGAACGTGAGCTTTCTTCCCATAATTTCCAGGCCATGATCAATGCCTCATCCCAATATAGCTGATTTACAAATGTCTGATGGCAAGGTCTGTTGCCAAACACAGCAGCAACAACGGGGCTTAGTAAGGCATACAAGAAATGTTTTGCCTCATGCCTGCTTGTTAGTGAACACCACAATCCTTGGACATGATATTGCTGCAGCTACTGCATGGAGTGACTGCAATACACTAAGGCACATTTTGGCAAACAAGGATGTCTCTGAAAATGTCACCTGACTCGTTGCCAAGTGTGCACCTGCCTTGCACAGGTGGAGGCACTGCTTGACAGGACAGGCGGACAGACACCTCTCATTGACTATGTGGCCACTCAGTTTGAGTCTCTTGGATATCACGCCTGGGCGCACCGCGTCATATCGTCAGCAGGTCATCTCTTACATCAAAGCTGTTTTCTACACGCCATGTCTTCTGCATAATGCATTGGCTGCTATGCGCCAACAGTGCATGGGACAAAAGACTTGTGCTAAAATCCTGACTGACGTCGCATGGAAGCACACGGCTCATGGACTGTAGTCTTCCACCATGTTGTAAGGCTTCTCTGACAGTCATACCTGTGGTTTAACAGGGTTTGGACTGCCTAACAGGCGGAAGCGTGTATTTGTGCTGGCATCCCTGCATGGAGATGCCCGTGATGTGCTGTTATCTCAGGTGATATACTTGCACTTGATTCATGTCCAAGTTTGAGACAAGACTTGTGCAGTGCAGTCCAATGTAGCTCAAATGCACATAGCCATCAACAACTTATTGATGTTGGCACGTTTCAACAAGATTGTGAGACTTCATGCAGCACATCAAGTGCAGTTGTCTGTCAGGAATCATGTTTTGGTAGACCTTACAGGGATGCACAAGCCAAGACTTGTCCTGCACGTACCTAGCTCACCATGAGCTGGAAAGGATCATGCAATTACTGTTACAAAACATGTCGATGATTGTGGTGCGTGACAGGGAAAAGAGTGGTGTCAAGGTGCATGCTCTCAGCTGTTTGGCAAGTGCTGCTACAGCTGCCACGACCCTGACCCTGCTGACCTCAACCAAAACTGCTCCTTTGCTTTGGACCTAGGCAATGCCAGGTGCTTCCTCACCTGTTCAGCATACTGACATCTTGCTATGTGACTGATCAACGCCTGAGTCTGCTTGGAACACAGAGCTGAAGCATCACTTTGTTGCAGCACCTATGGCGAGGCAGAGCTTGGCATGGGACACCGTTGACCTGTATGTCGCTACTTGCATTCAGCTTTGCAGGATTTGATGGTGCCGTGTGTCACTTGAACAACCGCATACGCAGGCGGCAAACTCTCATGTTGTCTTGTTGCACCTGCGTTCTGCTGCTGACCAACATGATGCAAGCTGCCTTGCCCTGTATCCGGCTGCCTGCAGAAGCTCACCAGTGATTGACATGGTACCGACATTCACCACAAGCAATGAGAGGATCTGCCTGCTGATGACAAACGGTCAGATGGGTTCGTTGAGGATCGAAGATGCTGAGCGTCTGCAGGTAGCATTATTCCCCGGGAGGTGCATCTCCTGCACTTTGGGGTTCATAGTGCAAACATAATTCACTGAATGCACAATGAGATCACACACAGCATAAATCTGTCTGGTATGATATGAACATCCTGGCTTCACCTTATGTTGCTTCACAGAACAACAAGGCATATGCTGGCGGCCCATCAGCTTGTTCTCCTGTTTGATGTCATATATGACCTCATTGTTGCACGGCCCTGGGCAGTCCAAATGTTGGGCTGTTGCACAATTGCATAATGAATGCTTAGCAGCATTGCAGGGGCTGCCTGAAGGGCACACAGAGGCATGTTACCCGGTACTGAGGCCAGGGGTGGACAGCCACCGGGCTCCTCCGCTGAAAGACTCAGATGCCGACAAGAGAGAGGTGCGCCGCCGACAAGCTGAGCTCTTGCGTTCTGATGTTGTGCAGTCCTGAGCTGACATCAAATAGGTGCACCAGCGTTCCTGTTTAGTTGATTGTTGAGAGACCGCTTGATTTACATCCATACACTGCTGTTGGCACGCTAAATTTCCATGGTCAAGACAGCAATTCTAGGTGTCGTTCAAAACAAGGCGTGACTGTCATCCTTGCTGTGAGCTTCATTTCACTGCAGACCAAGCTGAGTGCTGCATCTACTGTGAGTTGGAGCATTGCATGTACCTCTTCCACATGGACTGTTATAATGGCATGGGTCTCATAGCTTCCATGTAGCTGCACTCAAATGGACGCAGCCTAAATGTAAAGCCTGTATGCCTGTATGAACCCTATGTGAAGCCTGTGTCTATATCCCAACACTGCACTGACAATTGGCGGGTGTTGCAGGCAGAGAGATGGGCATTGATAGGCAATGCTGTGACTGTGCCTGTGGCCAAGTGGCTGGGAGAGCGACTCATGCAACCCTACAGGTACCTTCACCCAATTCAACTCCATTTTCTGATTCCTGTCCACAGTATGCACGTATAGTGATGACCCTTGACTGCAGTGATTGCGCCCCTCCAAGGCTGCGTTGACATCACAGTCCATTGGCTACACATAGCTATGCGAAGGCGCTTATTGAAGCTTTGACTTGCAGCTTGCTATATGCGTAAAGTGTGATAACAGTAACAAGTTGTAGTAACAATAACCACCATGATGACGATAACGGTGATAATCACAACAACAACAACAATGATGATGATGGTGTCAACAAAGCTAACACGATTACTGCTTGCTAGCTTATAAATGAGCTGGTATGAGCAGGGCAGTCTCTCCAAAGCCGGTCCTGTGCATCCCCATAAGGCATATTAACATGACATGTTTGACAGTCACAAAACACAATAGCATTGGAGCTAGACCTGGGGCCACCAGGTGGGCCCTGTAAATTCACCAAACAGATTCCTTCTTAGGCAATTTCATCATTTGGTATCCTGACAATATGACTTAGCCACCTGAGTCTTTTGTGCAAAGTGTGAGTGCATGCAACAACCTAACACACAGTTAGTTTCCCACCACAGCGTCATTCAAGCAGGGCCCCCTCTGCATCAGGATGCTGTTACATGGCACAGACAAGACGAGATTGAACAAAGTATAGAACCTGCAGAAGAAAGAAACAAAAGGAACAAACTAAAACGTTTTCCGAGACTTGCAGGTACAAGTATGTGTTGGGCGCCAATGACCGCAAGATGCAGAAGAGCAACAGCAGCAATGGCAGCACCCTTCTGGTGGCTCCCAGGGATCACTTCCTGGACAATGCCGGCATGAGCGAGTCTGACTCAGACCAAGAAGCCATAGAAGAAGGGATGCTGATCGAAGCTCCAGTCACACCTGAGAAGTCGTTAGCAGCCCAAGGTGCTGAAGGGAGCTGCGAGGACTCTGGAAAGGCAAATGAAGGAGCCAATGGGAGCAGCAATGGGGCTGTAAAAGCAGATGGAGTGG
>JAABUW010007990.1_pt1 | contig 12512 bp, 10 predicted proteins | sample 5560081 | NCBI WGS metagenome assembly JAABUW01 (sample SAMN10711882, study PRJNA513363) | rock metagenome | isolation source: Antarctica rocks | place: Antarctica: Victoria Land, Knobhead sud | reverse complement strand
GCGGGTGCCGCTGCGTGGCAGCGCAGCGCAACGCGTGGCGGGGCCCGCGCCGCAGCAACCCTCGGGTTTCTGAGTTCGGGCGGGCTGACGTTGAACAAGCCGGTGCAGGTGCATGGGCCTGGCGGCATCGTGCACGTCCTCAACGAGGCCGCGCAACTCGGCAAAGCCCTCGCCATGCCGAGCCTGCCCGGGGCTGCAGCGCAGGGTGGGGCGCGGCCGAAACTGGGGTGGGTGCGGTCTTTCTTCCGCACCGTCCTTGCATGGTTGTCCAAACGGCCCGTACGCTCACCCATATCGCACACAGTGCAAACGCCAGAGATGCCGGGCAGCGTTTTCCTTGTGGATGACGATGCCGAACCGGCGCCGCGCACATATGACATCTTGCTTCCGCATACCCCAGCCCAAAGCCGCACGGCCGACCGGGAGCCTGACGCGCGGAGCCAGGGCGGGACAGCCGTCATGGAGCTTGACCGGCCAAAGCGGCAGCCCGCATCCAGATCTGCATCCGCCGCAGCCGGTACTGTGGTCGTTCCCGGTGCAGCAGGCTGCGACTTGCTGCACCTGTTGCGCCAGGCAAGGGCGGCGTCACAGGTCGTCGTGATCCACTTGCGCGGACTTCCGGCCATCTGCGCGGCGCCCACGATCGAGATGGGCTACTCATTCACTACGCTGCAAGCCATGTTCGACAGCCCAGCCGAGGCGCTCGTGCCCGCTCATGTCAGCGTGGCGCAGAACTCCTACTATGGCCGGAATGCGGTGCAGCCGGCCCATAACGGCCCCCGCGTGAGCGTGCCGGGCTTTCCGCTCCGGAACCTGTTCTGGGTGGTGGTCCTCCGGTGCGGCGGCACGGAAGAGGCCGCGCGCTACCGGCACGGGACGTTTAAGCTTCAGGTCATGCCGGATCTTCCGGGCCTGCCGCACGCACGCCAACACATCACCTGGTGCGGCCTGCTCGGCCGCCGGGCCATGACGGCAGCTGCACTTGCCAAGGCGACCGGGCATGACGCCGACGAAGCCGCTCTTTTCCTGGCAGCCTGCGACGAGCTTGGCATCCTGAAATGCAAGGAGCTGCCGCCCGAGCTGGTGCCTGCGTTGACCGCTCCGTCCAGCCATGGATTCGGGCACGCCGCAAACTTGCGCGGTATCCGGAACCGCCTGGGATTTCACCGCACGTGACCGGCTTGAACCTCACCGCGCCCCGGATGCAGCGTGCCGGGGGGTCTGGCCATGCTGGCTGCCCGGTGCAACGGCCTAATCTGGGCATCCATTTCCACCAGGAACGGGGTCGAGATCGCCAGCATCGGCGGCGCCCGAACGAGAAGCTGAGCGTCATCGTGAGCACCATGCACGCCCTGTCTGACGGCGTTGCGGCAGAGGTTGATCTCGGCGGCTGCCGCAGCACCATCCTGAAAGCCGGGAAGGGACGTGTCGTCATACTCTCGGTCCCCGGCAAAACAGAAGATCGGATGCTGGCCGGTATGGCAACGCCGAACACCAGCCTGGGCATGCTGCTCTCCTGCTGCGCCTGAGCGTGCCGGGAAGTGACGCTGGCCTCCCCGGTTTCGCCGGGTCCATAACAGCCTCAAGGAGCGGGTCGCGCACGGGGGCGGCGTCGCCGGACGGGCAACGCCTCAGTTGCAGGCTTGGATCAGTGCATCGTGCACGGCGCCCGGATGCGCACTCAGGTTACATGCCCGCCGGACTTGGATAAAAGCTGCTCCCAAACCAGCACCGGGAACAGAACACCTATGGAAACCAGACTCTGGCTGATCCGCCACGCCCTCGTGGCGGAAAACGAGCGCGCCATGCTCTACGGCGTCATGGACGTGTCGCTGTGCCCTGACACGCTGGTGGCACAAGTGCCGACGTACCAGGCCATCGCCGCCCGCCTACCCCGTCCCGCCACCTGGTGCTGCACGCCGCTGTCCCGCACCCGCCGCACTGCGGAGGCGATCTTCGCCGCCGGTTATCCGGCCCAGGACCTGCACGTGATGCCCGGCTTGATCGAGCAGAACCTTGGCAGCTATCAGGGCCTGGCCCATGCCGCCCTGCCGCCGCTGCTGCAGGCCCCCGCCCACCCGTTCTGGCCGCTTGCCGGCACCGAACGCCCGCCGGAAGGGGAAAGCATGGCCGAGGTGCTGGTCCGGGTCGGCGCTACCCTGGACGCCCTGGTGACAGACCATGCTGACCAGGACGTTGTGATCGTCAGCCACGGCGGCGCCATCCGGGCGGCGGTAGCACACGCGCTGCGTCTCGACGCCGACCAGGCGCTGCACCTGTCAGTGCAAAACCTGTCGCTTACCCGGCTGGACCACCTGCCGGAAGGCTGGCGCGTTGGCTGCGTGAACGAACTGCCGGGGGTGTAGCGGGCTGCCATCTCCGGAAAGCCTTCACCGGCCTCCTCTCCGGGATTAGGCTGTCGTCTAACCCGGCGAATGGCTAAGGCGGCACCGGTTCGCGGTCCGCCCACTGCTCATATCCTGCGAATAGCCATTATTATCCCGCCCCGGTCCCAGAGGAAACGGAAGCATCGCCAGACAATAGCCCGACTGCTGCCGCAAGGAGTGCCGGGTCGCCGACGGCGAGGGTGCAGCCATCCCCGTCGGGGTGCATCGGGTTTCCGGCCCAGTCGGTTACCCGCCCGCCTGCGCCCTCGACGACTGGCACCAGCGCCGCCCAGTCCCACACCTGCAGCCCAGGCTCCGCGATCACGTCTATGCCGCCCAGCGCCAGCAACCCATAGGTATAGCAGTCCCCACCCCAGGATGTCCGCTGCGTTGCAGCCTGCAGCCTGCGCCACGCCGTCGTCTGCGCCGGGGTGAAGATCTCGGGCGCCGTGCAGGATAGCTCTGCCGCGGCCAGAGCGGGGCAGGGCCGGCATCCCGCACGGCCATGCCCGCCGCGGAACTGGGTGGCCCGGCCCGCCGCGCCAACCCAGCGCTCCCCCGTCACGGGCTGGTCTATCACCCCCAGGATCGGCGCCGGACCGTCCATCAGTGCCACCAGGACGCCGAAGGTCGGGCGCCCCGTGATGAAGGCGCGTGTGCCGTCAATCGGGTCCAGCACCCAGCGCATCCGCGCCGCGGGACGGTCCAGGCCGCCCTCCTCGCCAAGGATACCGTGGTCAGGGAAACGCCGTGTCAGGTAGGCGCGCATCGCTGCCTCGGCCGCACGGTCGGCGACCGTGACCGGGCTGCTGTCGCCCTTCAGGTCGGCGCCGACGCCCCGGCGGTAATGCGGCAGGATGGCGGCGCCAGCCAGGTCCGCCGCAGCCTCGGCCGCCGCGATCAGGTCATCCAAGGCACGGGACCACTTGCAACTCCATGAGGGCCGGCGCCGCTGGGTGCTGGGCCGGGCATCGGCTGGACTGCCATGCCGCCGCGCAACCGGCAATGATGGGCTGCAACGGCGGGGCAATTGCCAGCCCCTCCCTCCTCATGCGGGAGAGGCCGGCGTCTTAGCGTGCCGTCCCGCTTGCCGGCGTTCCCGCTTGGGCGCGGCTTGCCGGGGCAGTTACGGGTCCCTGCGGCTTGGTGACGCCACTTGGGTCGTTGGTGGGCGTTGCTGCGCTCGGCGGCAGGTCCCGCACGTTGCCGGGCTGTTGCCCCTGGGTCTGCTGTGCTTGGGACTGATACTGCGTCGGGCTGGGCTGGCTCAGTTGCTGTCCTGACACCTGGCCGGTGCCGCTGGTGCCGCTGACCGGCCCTTGCGGCTTGGTGGCGCCCGCGGTGTCGCCCGTTCGCGGCGTCCCGCCTGACGGCCCGAGGTTGCGGACATTGCCGGGCTGCTGGCTTTGGCTCTGCTCGGCTTGCGGCGAGCCGAGGTTGGGCGCGGGTCCCGACAGGGACGGCTGCCCATTGGACGGCGTCATGGACGGCTGCTGAGTTTGCGCCAGCGCGGGCGCTGCGAACAGGGCGACAGATAGCAGGGCGGTAGTCATGGGCAGGACGGCGGCAATGCGGGCCATGTCGGCAGTCTCCGGTGGGAGTTGATGGCCGCCGCGGCGTTGCGCCGGCCCGTGCGCCCGCCTAAAGCTGCCGGCACACCATGCCCCAACATACGCACCAGCGCCGCGCCGGGTTCTTGGCCCTGGCATGACGCCCATCATCGTGATCCCCTCCCGTATGGCGTCCACCCGCCTGCCCGGCAAGCCGCTCGCGCTGATTGCCGGACGCGCCATGATCCTGCATGTGCTGGACCGTGCCCGGGAGGCCGACATCGGCCCGGCCGCCGTGGCCTGTGCGGACGAGGAAGTTGCTGCCGTCGTCCGCGCCGATGGCGGCACGGCCGTCATGACCGACCCGTCGCTGCCGTCCGGCTCCGACCGAGTCCATGCTGCATTGGCGGCGCTGGACCCGCAGGGCCGGTACGACGTGGTCGTCAACCTGCAAGGCGACCTGCCGACCATTCCCGCCCTGCAGCTGCGCGCCGTGTTGCAGCCGCTGTCCGACCCCGGCATAGACATCGCCACCCTGGTCGCCCCGATCCTGACCGCCGAAGAGGCTGCGGCGCCTTCGGTCGTCAAGGCCGCCTGCGCCTTCGACCGCGGCCGGGCGGTGTCGCCGGCACTATATTTCTCGCGTGCCGCCATCCCGGCCGGCGACGGGCCGCTATGGCACCACATCGGCATCTATGCCTACCGCCGGGCGGCGCTCGCCCGCTTCGTAGCACTACCGGAATCCCCGCTGGAGCGGCGGGAACACCTGGAGCAGCTCCGCGCGCTGGAGGCTGGGATGCGGATTGCCTGCGCCCGGGTGGACCACGCCCCCTTCGGCGTGGACACGCCTGAGGACCTCGAGCGCGCCCGCACCATATTGGGACACACATGAGCAAGATCGCCTTCCAGGGCCTGCCCGGCGCCTACTCGCACCTTGCCTGCCGGACCGCCTTCCCGGACCACGACCCCCTGCCCTGCGACAGCTTCGAGACCGCGATGGCCGCCGTGCGCGACGGGACCGCCGAGCTGGCGATGCTGCCGTGCGAAAACAGCCTCGCCGGCCGCATCCCCGACATGCACGCCCTGCTGCCGGGCAGCGGCCTGCACCTGGTCGGCGAGCACTTCCAGCGGGTCGAGCACTGCCTGCTCGGCCCGCCCGGCGCGACGCTGGCGGGGGTGCGCCGGGTCCACTCGCACTCCGTCGCGCTCAGCCAGGTCCGCAACATCCTGCGCGAGCTGCATGCCGAGCCGGTGATCGAGGCCGACACCGCCGGCGCCGCCAAGCTGGTCGCGGGCTGGAACCGGCCGGAAGATGCGGCGGTGGCATCGTCGCTCGCCGCCGAAATCTACGGCCTGCATGTCCTGCGCGCCAACGTGGAGGATGCCGCCCACAACACCACCCGCTTCTACGTCGCGGCGCTGCATCCGCGGATGCTGCCCGCGGATGCGCCTGACGTGATGACCACCTTCGTCTTCCGCGTCCGCAACGTGCCGGCGGCGCTGTATAAGGCGCTGGGCGGCTTCGCCACCAACGGCGTGAACATGAGCCGGCTGGAAAGCTACATGCTGGGCGGGCAGTTTACCGCGACGCAGTTCATGTGCGACGTGGACGGCCATCCGGACCAGCCGCCGCTGCGCCGGGCATTGGACGAGCTGGCGTTCTTCTCGCGTGAGATACGTGTGCTGGGGGTCTATCCCCGGGCGGCGTTTCGGGGGCGGACCGGCGGGGATTGATGGGCTGGAAGCGCCGGTGTCAATCGCCGAAGCTGGGCGGCCGCTGCGGCAAGGCCGCCGACGGATCACCCGCCGGTCCCGGCCCTGTTCGAGGGCTTCGCGATGAACTTGACCGTACCGTTCGAGGCTTGCGGCGTTCCTGGCAAGCCTTTGAATCCTTAAGCCGCACGCCTTGAGGATACCCATGCGCCGCCTCGACAGCACGACCACCCTCACCTTTAACTGCTACGGCACCCTGATTGATTGGGAAATAGGCACGATAGCGTCCCTGCGGCCCTTGCTGGCCCGGCACGGCGTCACGCTCTCGGACGACGAGATCATCACGGTCGCCCACGACCTCGAACAGCCACTCTGCCAGGCGCCGTTTAGGCCATACAAGGCGGTGCTCACCAGCGTCGTGGAGGGGTTCGGACAGCGTTTCGGCTTCCCGGTCGGCGCTGCGCAACGGGCTTTGCTCGCATCCTCGATCCCATCGTGGCGGCCCTTTCCCGACACGGTGCAGGCGCTGCGCGCCCTCCGCCGCCGTTACAGGCTCGCCATCATATCGAACATTGACGACGACCTGTTCGCCGCCACAGCCCGGCAACTCGAAGTCCCGTTCGATGCCGTCGTCACTGCCGAGCAGGCCCGCTGCTACAAGCCGGACGGGGCCATCTTCGAAGAGGCCTTCCGGCGCCTCGGGGTGGAGCCAGGGTCTGTCACGCACGTCGCCGAGGGCGCCGCAGAGATCGCGCCTGCGCGGCAACTCGGCTGCGCGACGGTCTGGGTACGCCGGAACGGACGCTCCGCAAGGCTGCTGACCGAGGCGCCAGATGTCGAAGTGCCCGACCTGGGGTCCCTGCTGGCCCGCATGGGCGTTGGCGCGGCCCCCTGATCCGCCCCGTGCGCCCAGGTCCGGAGCAGCATCCATTTTGCCGGAGGCCCAGTTGCTGGAAGCGCATTCCCAGGCGCCGGTCCAGGAACGGCTTTGCGGGACCTGAGCCGGCGCCGGATATGAATTCCATCGGCGCCGTGCCGCAGCCTGCCGGACGCACGGCCGCAAGCCGCCGGTCCCACCATCTCCATGAAAGCACGGCCGCGCAGCCCGTCGTCGCCGCCTGGCTCTGCTCAGAATGTTTTAAGCAATTGCCATCACACTTCCCGGAGCAATACCCAAACCGGAGAAGACTTGATGTTTGGCTTCAAAGCTCAGCAGAACCCGACCCTGACTGCGCTCAGCCAGTCCCTGGCCATCATCGAGTTCGACCCTCGCGGGACGATACTCACCGCAAATCCGAACTTCTGCGCCGCGATTGGGTATGGCTTGTCCGAGATTGTGGGACAGAACCATAGCATGTTCGTGGAGCCTGAGCATGCGCGCAGCCCGGAGTATCGGGAGTTCTGGGCCAAGCTTGGACGCGGCGAGTTCGACGCCCGAGAATATAAGCGGATCTACAAGGGTGGCCGGGAGATTTGGATCCAGGCCTCCTACAGCCCGGTCAAGAACTCCCGGGGCGTTGTGACCAAGGTCGTCAAGCAGGCGACGGACATCACCGGCGAGAAGCTGAGGAGTGCGGAGGTTGACGCAAAGCTGGAGGCGATCTCCCGGGTTCAGGCCATTATCGAGTTCAACGTCAAGGGCGAGGTGATCACCGCGAACGAGAACTTCCTGAAAACGCTGGGCTACCGCCTCGACGAGATCAGGGGTCAGCACCATCGCATGTTCGTCGAACCGAGCTACGCGCAATCGGCGGAGTATCGTGAGTTCTGGAGCAAGCTAAACGGCGGCGATTGCGTTGCCGGGGAGTTCAAGCGGGTCGGCAAGGGCGGCAGGGAGGTCTGGATCCAGGCGTCCTACAACCCGGTCTTCGACATGAACCGCCGGGTCACCAAGGTGGTGAAGTTCGCGACGGACGTGACCGGCCGGGTGCAGGCCGTCGCCGAAATCGGCGCGGCGGTGGGGCGGCTGGCGTCCGGCGACCTTACCCACCGCATCGAGGCCGCGTTGCCCGAGGCCTATGAGAAGCTCCGGTCCGACCTGAACGCTGCCATCGCGCAGATGCAGGCGGCAATGCAGGCCATCGCCGGCAACGTGGGCGGCATCCGCTCCGGCACGGGCGAGATCAGCCAGGCTGCCGACGACCTGTCACGCCGGACCGAGCAGCAGGCTGCCAGCCTGGAGCAAACGGCGGCGGCGCTTGACGAGATCACTGCGACGGTGCGCCGGACGGCCGAGGGGTCCAAGCACGCGTTCGCGGTGGTTTCCAAAACCAAGACGGATGCGGAGCACTCCGGCGAGGTTGTCCGTCAGGCCGTTGCGGCCATGGGCGGCATCGAGCAGTCGTCGCAGCAGATCGGCCAGATCATCGGCGTGATTGACGAGATCGCGTTCCAGACGAACCTGCTGGCGCTGAACGCCGGCGTCGAGGCGGCGCGGGCCGGGGACGCCGGGCGCGGCTTCGCAGTGGTGGCAAGCGAGGTGCGGGCGCTCGCCCAGCGCTCTGCCGAGGCGGCGAAGGAGATCAAGGCGTTGATCCATACCTCGGCGCAGCAGGTCGGCTCGGGGGTGAAGTTCGTCGGTGAAACCGGCGAGGCGCTTTCGCGCATCGTGGCCCAGGTTGCCGAGATCAACAGCGCGGTGGGGGAGATCGCCAGCGCGGCCCAGGAACAAGCGACGGGCCTGGCCGAGGTCAACACCGCCGTGAACCAAATGGACCAGGTGACGCAGCAGAACGCCGCCATGGTGGAGCAGAGCACGGCCGCTTCCCACGCGCTTGCCGGGGAAGCCGAGGAGCTGGCCCGTCTTACCGGCCGGTTCCAGCTTGGGCAGGAGGAGGGCGGCATGTCCGCGAATGTCGAGCCGCTGCGCCGTCCGGCCAAGGCTGCGCCGCGCCCGGCCAAGCCCGCCGCCGCCCTGAAGGTGGTCGCACAAGGTGGGCGAGGCCGCGAGGCCACCGCACGCAAGCCGGTGGCCGCCGCCGAGGAGGGCTGGCAAGAGTTCTGATCCAGGGATACCGCGGCCTGCTCGTCCCGGCGGGCCGCCACCATTCTCCCAGCGCCCACCCCAGCCACGTCAGGACACATCCATGCAAGATCCATCAGGCCACGGCCGTGATCTGATCTCGTTCCGTATCGGCGCGCAGGAGTTCTGCATCGGCGTCGCTGTCGTGCGCGAAATCCGCGGCTGGACCCAAGCCACTCCGCTGCCGCATGCGCCATCGTACGTGCGCGGGGTCATCAACCTGCGCGGCGCGGTGCTGCCGATCATTGACCTGGCCGAACGCCTCGGCCTGCCTGCCTCCGAGCCGACGCCGCAGCACGTCATCATCGTCGTCGAAATCGGCGCCGACATGGCCGGGCTGCTGGTGAGCGCGGTGTGCGGCATCCTGACTGCTACCGAGCAGATGATCCAGCCCACGCCTGACATCGCTTCCGGCTCATCCAAGGCCTACGTGCAGGGCCTGCTCACCATCGAAAACAGGATGATCGGCTTGCTGTGCGCCGAGAAACTCGTCTCGCACCACCCGCACGCACAGCAACTCGAACCCGCCTGAACAAATACCCTGATCGGAGCAGCTTGCAGCCGCGCCCTTACGCGCAGCGACCGGGCCTGAAGCTGCAGGTCTCTGCTCGCAAACGAAAATGCTGGACCGGATTGCTTCCAGTTTGAACGCAAACCGATCCAGCCCAGCTCCGCTTGACATGGCTGGCCGCGGAAATGATGGTCTGCGCCAGCCGGCCGCGAGCGGGACAGCCTGCAGGCCGCGCCCCATGTTGCACCATATCCGCAACAACGCTGGGAACGTTTCGAAGTGCGCGTAACGGGGGCTGGGACAGGATGGCTGAGCCGGGATTGACCGCCGATACGAATGCCTCGCCTACAGTGTCCAATGCGGGCGTCGTCCCGGCGCCGCCATGCACCTTGGTGATCTTCGGGGCCGGCGGCGACCTGACCAAGCGGCTGCTGATGCCGGCACTGTATAATCTTTCCGGTAGCGGGCTTCTGCCGGATGCTTTCAAGGTCATTGGCTTGGACCGGGTGCAGCAGGGCGACGACGATTGGCGCCGCGGCCTGACCGAGACGATGCAATCGTTCACCACGGACAAGACCGCCGAGTTCTACACGCCGAAGCTCGATGACGCCGCCTGGGGTTGGGTGCAGCAGCGGCTCAGCTATTTGCCGGGCGATTTCAGCCAGGACGAGACCTTCACCCGCATCGGCAAGGCGATCGGCGAGGGCAGCGCCGTGTTCTATTTCGCCGTTGCCGCGCGGTTCTTCGCGACTGTGGCCGAAGGGCTTGGCAAGGCTGGCCTGCTGAAACAAACCGGCGGCCGGTTCCGCCGCTTGGTGATCGAGAAGCCGTTCGGCGCCGACCTGCCGTCGGCGCAGGCGCTGAATGCGAGTATCCTCAAGCAGGCTGGGGAAAGCCAGGTCTTCCGCATAGATCATTTCCTGGGCAAGGAGACGGTGCAGAGCATCATGGCCGTGCGCTTCGCCAACGGCATGTTCGAGCCGGCCTGGCGGCGGGAATACGTTGACCACGTCCAGATCACGGCCTCGGAGACGGTCGGCGTGGAAGAGCGCGGCGCCTTCTACGAGCCGACCGGGGCGTTGCGCGACATGGTGCCCAGCCACTTGTTCACCCTGCTGTGCACGGTCGCGATGGAGCCGCCCAACTCGTTCGACGCGGAGGATGTGCGGACCGCGAAGGCCAATGTGGTCGAGGCGATCCGTCCGGTCCAACCCGATGCGGCGGTGCGCGGCCAATACTCCGCTGGCGAGAAATTTGGCGACCCGGTTCCGGCCTATCGCAGCGAACCGCATGTGGCGTCCGACAGCCGGACCGAGACGTATGTGGCGTTGCGGGTGGATATCGAGAACTGGCGCTGGGCCGGCGTTCCCTTCTACCTGCGCACCGGCAAGCGCTTGGCGGGCCGCTGCACCGAGATTTCCGTCCACTATAAGCCAGCGCCATATCGCATGTTCCGCGATACCCCGGTCGAGCAGACCACCCCGAACGTGGTGCGGCTCATGATTGATCCGACGCAGGGGATCGAGTCCGAGTTCGACGCCAAGGTGCCGGGGCCGGTGATGAAGCTTGGCCGGGTCGCGACCTCCATGCGCTACTCGACGTTCTTCAAGGAGCAGCCGAATGTCGGCTACGAGACGCTGCTATATGACTGCATGATGGGCGACGCGACGCTGTTCCAGCGTGCGGACAATGTGGAGGCGGGCTGGCGCGCGGTCGAGTCGCTGCTCGAATCCTGGGGGCGCGGAGAGGGCGGCGTCGAGCCTTACGCGGCGGGCAGCCAAGGCCCCGCGGGCGCGGACCAACTGCTGGCCCGCGACGGCCGCCAGTGGCTTAAGCTGGAGGGGTAGGTCGGACGGGCGACGCGCCAGGCGAGCCATCTCGCGGATCGCGCCGGCCAGCTCCACGCCGCTGGCGCCGCCCCCGACCACCACGAACGCCAGCAGGCGCTGGATCTCGGCCGGGTCGGTGCGGCTTTCAGCGCCTTCGAAAGCGCCGAGCAGCTGCAGGCGCAAGGCTTCGGCGTCTTTCAAACTTTTGAGCCCGGTCGAGTATGCGGCCGATTCGGCATGCCCGAACCAAGTCGAGGCGGCGCCGGTTGCGAGCACGAGATAGTCGTAGGCGATCTGGCCGACACCCGGCACGGACATGGCGCGCGCCGCAGGACCAACCCCGTCCACCTCGCCAATGAGCACCTCCAGGTTCGGATGCCGGGCGAAGATGGGGCGGATCGGCTCGGCGATGCCGGACGGCGCCAGCGCGGCCTGCCGCGTGTGGACATCCCGGCCGAGGTCACGGGCGTGGCCGCCGACATCCAGGACATGCGCCTGCCGGGGATGCTGCATGCCCGTGCCGTGCGCTAGCCTAGAGCGTGTTTGGTGCAAGTGGAGACACCAAACACGCTCTAGCCTTTGTTGTGGCGAGCATTTGTCCGGCCCAAACGAAGCCGTTTGATCCGGACATGCTCTAGGCCCGGAGGCGGTGGTCCGCGCGCTCAACGCCGGGCCGGTCAAGCCGATGCCCGGCGTGGTGGCCGTCGTGCCGCAGGGCAGCTACCTCGCGGTGGCCGCGGAGCGCGAGTGGCAGGCCGTGCCAGCCTGGCGCACGCTGTCCGCCGCCGCGCAGTGGGACGAAACGGCTACCTCGCCCGATCAGAACGGCATCGCCGCCACGATCCGTGGCCTGCCGGGCCGCGGCATCGAGATGCTGTACTGGACCGGCGCAGCCGGGACGCCGGTCCGGCGGCTGCGGGCCAGCTACACCAAGCCCTATGGAATGCACGGCTCCATCGGCCCGTCTTGCGCGCTCGCTGCGGCCGGCCTCCCGGCTGACCGTCGAGGGTGCGTATCCGCCCTGGCTGCCGCGCCCGGAACCCGGCATACTGACCGGCAGCAGCCAGGGAGGGCCGGCGATGAGCGAGCAAGTGGCGGACCATCTGGTTCCCCCCGCAGCGGCAGGAACGCATCCCTGGCGCTGGTCGCCGCCGCGCAACACCTGGCTGATCCGACTGTTCGACAACCGCCTGTTCCTGGCGGCGCTGTGCCTGTTCCCGGCGCTGGCCCTGCTGCTGGTGTTCCTGACCTACCCGCTGGGCCTCGGCGTCTGGCTCGCCTTCACCGACACGCGCATCGGGCGCGCCGGCGTGTGGGTGGGGCTGGAGAACTTTCAAAGCCTATGGGACGACCGCATCTTCTGGCTGTCGGTTACCAACACGCTGTTCTATACCGGCGTTGCGACGGTCGGGAAGTTCGGGCTGGGACTGTGGCTGGCGCTGCTGCTAAACAACAACATCCCGTTCAAGTCGCTGATCCGCGCGATCGTGCTGGTGCCGT
>JAABUW010007987.1_pt1 | contig 12515 bp, 8 predicted proteins | sample 5560081 | NCBI WGS metagenome assembly JAABUW01 (sample SAMN10711882, study PRJNA513363) | rock metagenome | isolation source: Antarctica rocks | place: Antarctica: Victoria Land, Knobhead sud | reverse complement strand
CGCAGCCGGGTGGGACTGCTGAGTCCCCTGGCTGCCGGCCCCGCCCGGTGCTACCGGTCGACGAGCACCGTGACGCCGTCCGGCACACGGCCACGTGCAGGGCATCATTCTGTCGGCGGACGCCCGAGATCGACTCAGAGACCGATGTGTGGATTCACCGATCGGGGGCCACTGCACTCTCGGAACGTGCGGCCTGCCCGGTGTCTGGCTAGGCCGGCAGCACCGGGAGTCCAAGCGAGCGGGCCGAAGTGCGCAGCGCCCGGTCGAACGTGGCGACTGCACCCGCCGATACGCCCGCCGTCAGCAGGACGCAGCAGTCGGGAAGTTTGCGGCCCGTCCGCGCCCGGAGTCGCGCCAGCTCGAGGAACTCCCCATCCCGGTGGGGCGCCGGGCGGATCCCGAGGACGGTGAGGTCCTCGAGCATCTCGGTCTCCCGGCCCGACCGGGCGCCGCCGACCAGGACCTCCGCGAGCGTGACGCTGTGCGCCACCAGCGTTCCGGGGGCCGCCTCCGCCAACAGCAGGGTCGCCTCGTCGTGGTGTTCATCGCGAGCGCTCAGGTGAGCGATGATCGCGCTCGCGTCGAGGGCGATCACTCCGGCCAATCGCGTCGGAGCTCCGCCAGGTAGCCCGGCCCGAACACGCCGGAGTACTTGCCCGCGGTGGCCTCGACGGCCGCACGATGGCGACGGATGGCGTCGTCGGAGTCCCGCTCCAGAACCGATCCGCCGACGTCGACCAGACGGAGCAGCAGCCGGGACCGGGGCTCGCCCGGCCATCGCTGGGCCGCGACGTCCAGCGCCCGGGCAACCTCAGGGGTTTCGGTCACCTGGTGGCGCGTACGGGCGGTGGGCATCAGTCGAGTGTGCCACTCACCGCCATGGTGGTACACCTGCCTGGCGCCCACCAGGTCGGTGTCGGGGCTCGAACGTCGTCGTTGCGGCGGTCCGGGACCCTGCTCCGTGCCGTCGCACCGCTGAAGGATCGGCCACGCTGTCCAGACAGCTCAGGGGCAATACTCTCGGTATGGCCAAGGTGATGGTGTCGCTGCCCGACGACCTGCTCACGCGCATCGACGAGGAGGTGCGTCGCCGAGCGGGCAGCCGCAGCGCCCTGCTGGCGACCGCCGCCCGGCACGAGCTGGACCGCCGGGACCCGGATGCCATCCGGGCCGCGATCGAACGCTCGCGGCTGCGGTTCGCCGACGCCGGCGCCTTCGACAGCGCAGAGGTGGTCCGAGCCGAGCGCGACGCGCGCCGGTGACCGACGTCTTCGTCGACACCTCCGTCCTGATCACCTGGTTCCACAGCACCGGCGAGCGTGACGTGGACTCGGCGCGCACCCTCCTGGCCGCCCATCAGGAGGGCGTCGTCCGGGCCCGAGTGCTCGACCTCGCCGTCTACGAGCTCGGCAACGTCCTGACCCGTTCCCTGCGCTGGTCCGCGGACAGGGTGGTCGACCAGGTCGAGGATCTCCTGGCCATTGTCGGCGCCCCGACCGTCTTGGACCGCACGGGACGGGCCGTCGCCGCTTCCCTCGCCACGGAACACCGACTCACGTATTACGACGCAAGCTGGGCGGCTGTCGCCCGGGTGCACCACGGCGTCCTCGTCAGCGGTGACCGCCAGCTGCTCGACGCGGGCCTGGCGGTCACGCCGACCGCCTGGCTGGCGAACGACCGGTGACCGGGTACGGATCGACACCACCCGCGTTCAGCGTCGCACGGCCCGGGCCCGGATCGGGGAGACTGCGGCCGTGAGCGTCCCGACACCGTCGCCGGCCCCGTTGCTGCGCGACCTCATCGACATCCCCGAACAGGTCAGCGCCGGAGACTTCGTGCTGCGGCTGCTGGAGGGCATCGACCGGCGCGCGCAGACCGTCGCCGACTACGTCGTCACCGACCAGCTCGTCACCGCCTTCGACAGCGCGCTCGGGCTGATCGGAGGCGCGCTGGCCGCGAACACCTCCAAGGGCAGCTACCTGCACGGGTCGTTCGGGTCGGGCAAGAGCCACTTCATGGCGGTGCTCGACGCGCTGCTCGACGGCGACCCGGCCGCCCTGGCGATCCCCGAGCTGGCGCCCGTCATCGCGAAACACCGCTGGCTGGGCACGAAGAAGCTCATGCTCGTCCCGACCAACCTCATCGGCGCGGAGAGCATGGAGGCCGGCATCCTCGGCGGCTACGCCCAGCACATCGCGACCCACCACCCCGACCAGCCGGTCCCCGCGCTGCTGCGCGCGGAGGGGATGCTCAAAGACCTGCGCAACATCCGCGACCACATGGGCAGTGACGCCTTCGCTGCGGCGCTTCGCCCGAACGCCGTCGACAGCGGCTGGGGAAACAAGGCCGGCGCCGTGGCAGCCGCGATGACCCCCGATGCCGTCGACGCTGCGCTGGGTGCGCCGGCGGACTCTGCCGCGGCGCGCGAGCTGCTCTCGGTTGCCCTCCCCGTCTATCTGCCCCACTACGCCCAGACGGTGTCCGGCGCGGCGACCGCCTATGTCCCCATCGACACCGGGCTATCCGAGGTCGCCCGGCATGCGCACAGCCTCGGCTACGACGGCGTCGTGCTGTTGCTGGACGAACTGGTGCTGTGGCTGGCCGGACTGATCACCAACCCCGACCGGCAGTTCCGCGAGATCGACAAGGTCGCCCGCCTGGTGGAGTCCAACGACGCCGCCCGCGCCATCCCGCTGATCAGCTTCATCGCCCGTCAGCGCAACCTGCGCGAGCTGATCGGCCCGAACGGCACCGGGGCGGAGAACCTCGCCTTCGAGGACCGGCAGAAGTACTGGGAGGAGCGGTTCGGGACCATCCCCCTGGAGGACCGCAACCTGCGCGCCATCGCCCAGCGCCGCGTGCTGCGTCCCCTCAGCCCCGACGCACAGGCACAGCTGGACCGCGCGTTCGAGCGCACCGACGCACTGACCGCCGTCCAACGCGACGTGCTCGTCGGCGGGGAGGACCGGGAGGCGTTCCGGGCGACCTACCCGTTCCCGCCCACCTTCCTGGACGTGCTCGTGCAGGTGTCCTCGGCGCTGCAACGGTCGCGCACCGCGCTGACCCTGATGCGCCAGCTGCTGGTCACCCACCGCGACGAGCTGCGACTGGGCGACCTGATCCCGCTCGGGGACCTCTGGGACGCACTCACCCGTGGGGTCGACAGTCCGTTCAGCGACCGGCTGCGCCACGAGTTCGAGAACGCCCAACAGCTGTACCAGCGGACGCTGCGCCCCACCCTGCTCGACCTCGACGAGGTCAGCGAGCAGGACGTCCGGGCAACAGCGGGTCGATCCGCCGACCCGGCGACCGCTGCCCGGGTGCGCGCCTTCCGCGGCGACGACCGTCTGGTCAAGACGCTGCTCATCGCCGGGCTCGTGCCCGCGGTACCGGCGCTGCGGGGCCTGACGGTCCGGCGCCTCGTCGCGCTCAACCCGGGCTCGGTGCGCAGTCCCATCTCCGGGCAGGAAGCATCGCTCGCGCTGAGCAAGCTGGGGCGGCTCCGGGAGCAGGTCGGGCAGCTGCGCCTCGGTGAGGGCGAGGACCCGACGGTCTCGCTGCGCCTGATCGGCGTCGACACCGAAGCGATCCTGAGCGGGGTCGCGCATGCCGACACCTTCGGCGATCGCCGACGCCGGGTCCGCACGAAGCTGCTGGAGCTGCTGCATGTCCGCGATAACCAGCAGCTGCTGCTGGACCAGCCGATCGTGTGGCGCGGAACCACGCGGACCCTGGAGGTCGTCTACGGCAACATCCGGGACCCGCAGGACCTCGCCGACTCGCAGTTCACCCCGGCTCAGGACGGTGCCTGGCGGGTCATGCTGGACTACCCGTTCGACACCGGGGAGCACTCCGCGGCCGATGACCGCAGCCGGGTGATCCGGCTGCGCGAGCAGACCCCGGCGCGCTGCTTGGTGTGGCTGCCAGCCTTCTTCACCCAGGCCTCGGCCGACGCGCTGGGCAAGCTGCTGCGCATCGAGCACGTGCTCAGTTCCGGGCGGCTCGCCGAGAACACCCGCAACCTCTCCGACGCGGACCGGGAACGCGCCCGGGAGACCCTGGACAGCCAGCGTTCCGCGCTCGATGCGACCCTGGAGTCCACCCTGTACCAGGCCTACGGGCTCCGGAAGGCCGAGGACGGCCGCGTCGAGCAGTGGTCGGACCACCTCGTGAGCCGGATGTCGGAGGTGAGCCCGCGGCTGGAGATGGGCCGGAGCTTCGACGCCGCGCTGGTGTCGCTGGGCCGGCAGGTCTTCGACGACACCTACCCTCGCCACCCGAAGCTGGTCGGCGTCCACGACGGCGAGGCGGTCCGGCGGAATGACTTCCGGACCGGCCTGGCGCTGGTCCGAGCCGCGGCAGAGGACGCCGACCGTCGCCTGGACGGGTTGGACAACCTGCAGCGCGCGGTGCTCCGACGGGTGCTCGTGCCGCTCGGGCTCGGCAACGAGAACGACGGCGTGTTCGTGCTCAACGATGAGTGGCGGCTGCGGCTGACCCAGCGGATCGCGGCGCAGGGCCTCGGCACCGAGGGCTCGCCGGGGGTCACCGTGAAACAGCTACGCGGTTGGCTCGGCAGGGACGGCATCACCGGTGACGTCGCGGACCTGGTCATCGCGGGGTTCGCCGAACTCGACGGGCGGGGCTGGTTCCGCCCGAACGGCCCCGTCGACGCGCCCGACATCGGCGCGTTGACCGACGAGATGACCCTGCGGCCGCAGGAGATGCCATCCCTAGAGCAGTGGTCGGTCGCAGTCGCCCGGGCCAAGGCGCTGTTCGGTGTGCCTTTCAGTTCGACGGCGCTGACCCCGCGGCGGCTCGGCCAGCTGCTCCCGGTGGGCGAGCTGGCGCGGGCGCGGTATGCCGACCTCGTCGACCTGGTGACCACCCTGGACTCCTTTGCGACGCGACTGGGCCTGGACCGCTCGGCGGCGAAGAGCCGGTACGCCGTGACCGTTGCCGCCCGCGATCTCGTCGCCGACCTGCGACGGCAGGTGACGCCGCTGGAGCTGGCCCGCGCGTTGGCGACCGGTCCGTCGTCGCTGCCCGACCAGTGGCTCGGGAAGGTCATCTCCGCGCCGGGCGAGCAGGCAGCCGCGATCCGTGCCGCCAACTGGGACGCCCTGGACGCGATGGACCCGGACCGGCCGGGCGAGGCCGCGATCACTGCGTCGCTGCGCGATGCGGCCAACGCCCCAGAGTTCAGCGTCCGGCTCGAAGCCCGACTGACTGCGCTGGGCCGGGAGGCGGTCCGGGCCCTGACGAATCGCCCGAAGCAGCCGGCCCCGAAGGAACCGGACCCGCCGATGCCGGGGCCGCCGACGCCGGGTCTGGCGACGCCGGGTCCGACCCCCGGAAAGCGGTCGACGACGCGGCGTGGTGTCCGACGCGCTGACGCGGTGGGGGTCGTGGAGGACTTTTTCCGGGAGCGTCCGGATGCGACCGTCACCGTGGTGGTGACCGAAGAGTGAGTGTCGACACCGCCATCCGCGCCTTCGAACAGGCGGTCCTCTTCCGGGTGGAGACCCAGCTGTCCAAGCTCGGGGGCACCACGGTGATCGGCTTCGGATGCCCGTCCCGGTTCCGGTGGGGCGGTGACCCGGTGGTGACCATCGCCGGTCGAGAGGTCCGGTTGCAGGTCTGCCCATCCGTGCTCGCAGTGCTGGCTGCCCTCGTCGGGCACGCCGCCGAGCCCGCCACCGAGGGAGACACCGAGCACGACATCGAGCACGACATCGAGCGCGCCACCGTGCCCGACGTCCTGGTGATCCTCACCCCGGTCGAGGAGAAGGACCTGGGCCCGGACGTCCTGGCACGGCTGCACCGGCACCGGCTCATCGAGGCGAGTCGTCAGACGTTGCTGCAGGACCTGGCTGGTGGCCGGTTGTTGGACCCGGACCTGGTCACCACCAACTGGCTGTCCGATGCCCTCGTCGACCACTTCTCCCGGACCGGGGCCGACCAGCGCGACCGTGTCGTTCCGCTGACGCGTCAGGACGGGGTCGACGTGCTCCTGCAGGCGGCGCTCGGCCTGGACCCTTCGGCCCTCGACGCGAGCACCGCTCTCACGCAGGGGCTGAACACCCGCGGCGCAGGTCTGCGCCGCGCGACCGACCCGGTGCTGTTGAGGCACCTGATCAACGAGGTGCAGGAGCGCTGGGGTCACCTGGTCGCCACGATCCTCCGTATGTCCGTGCGCCGGGACGACCTGCTGACCGGGCTGCTGCTGCTTGACGTCCTCGGATTCCCGAAGAACGACATGGCCGCGGCCGGGGCCCGGGGGATCCTCGTCAACGAACTGGTCGGCGCGGCCCAGCTCAGTGACGACGAGCAGCGCGCTATGACCACTGCGGCAGTCGCCTACGTCCGTCAGCGGCGTGCGGACCCCGCCGTGTCCGCTGCCGTCGTCGCAGCTGACGAGCGGGCTGCAGAACTCGGAATCGGTGCTCTCACCGGGGCCAGCGCCGTCCTGCCGTCCGGTCTCGACCGCCGGTTTGACTCCGCCGTGGACGAGCTGACAGAAGCGAGCGTGCAGTTCATCGCCGCCCACGCCGAGGCGGACCGGCCGCACCAGCAGGCGCGGGTGGAGCGGGTGAGGTGCGCACTGCGGCTGCGCCGCTGGCTCGCGACCCCACCCGACCCGGTCACCGCCGTGGGGCAGGCGCTGCAGCGCTACCTCGACGACGGCGGGTGGGTCGACCGCGCCCTGGAGGAGATCGGACTCGGCGACCCCCGCCCGTCCGTCCAACGACTGCTCCATCTGGTCCGCCGGCAGGTCGCCGACCGCCGGGACGCGACCGACCAGCAGACGGCTGACCGGGTCGCAGCTGCCGCGGGCGGGGACCTCGGCTCGGTGATCCCGGTCGAGTGGGCGCTGGACCGCGTTGTCGCTCCACTGGCCGCTGCCGCCGACGCCCGGGTCCTGCTGGTCGTCCTCGACGGGATGTCGGCCGCAACCGCGGTCGGGCTGGCCGCCGAGCTGACCGGAGCAGGCGGGCAGTGGCGGGAGATCGTCCGCGCCGACACCCGGTCGCGGACGCCCGTCCTGGCCGCCCTGCCCTCGGAGACCACCTACAGCAGGACGTCGCTGCTGACGGGCTCGCTGAGAAGGGGGACGGCGGCCGACGAGCGGGCGGCCTTCCCGGACCTGCCGGCGTGGTCCGGGCGGGCCGCCGAGCTGTTCCACCGCGGCGACCTGGACGGCCTCGCCGGCGCCGACCTCGGCCCGGACCTGACCTCCGCCCTCGACCCCGAGGGGCGTGACATCCCCGTCGTGGGTGTCGTGCTCAACGCCGTCGACGACGCGCTGACCAAGGGCATCCAGGGAAGCTCGGCGCACCTCGGCGTCGACACCATCGGGCGGTTGCGCCACCTGCTGCTGCGGGCGTCCTACGCCGGCCGGATCGTGGTTGTCGTCAGCGACCACGGCCATGTCCTGGACCGTGGCGAGCTCACCGAGCTGCGGTCCGTATCCGGCGGCGGGGCGCGGTGGCGACCGGCGGGTTCCGGCCCGGTGGCCACCGCCGAGGTGGCCGTGGCTGGTCCCCGAGTGCTGACCGACGATCACCGCGGGGTCTTCGCCGCGACACCCGGCCTCCGATACGCCAAGCGGACCTACGGCTACCACGGCGGAGTGGCGCTGGCGGAGATCACCATTCCCCTGCTGGCGTTCGTCCGCGCCGGAACCGGCCCGCCCGCCGGCTGGTCGTTGGCTGGTGACCTCACGCCGGGCTGGTGGGCCGGTGATGCCGCCACTCCGGCGATCGAGGGCGCGGCCGTGCCGCTGGCGTCGGGCGGCAGTGCGCGACCAACCGCATCACCGGTCGAGCCCGATCTGTTTCAGTCGTCCGGCCATGTCGCACCGCTGCGTTCCGGGCCGGGGCGTGGCGCCGCCGTGGTCCGCGGGAAGGCCTACGCCTCGATGGCCGAGGCCGTGCCGGCCGCGCTGCGGCTGGACGCATCAGGCGTGGGACGGGTGCTCGACGCCGCCCTCTCCGCTGGCGGAACGATCACGATCGCGGATGCGCTCGCCGCGATGAGGGTCGAGGCGCGCAGCGAGCGGGGCGTCTTCGCCGGACTCCGGCGGCTGCTCAACGTCGACGGGTACGAGGTGGTCACCGTCTCCGAGTCCGACCGCACCGTGACGGTCAACCGGCAGCTGCTCGACGACCAGTTCCCGCCGCGGACGTGAGCACTGATCCGGTCCGGGTGAGCCCGGCGCGGCGAAGAGCAGTGCTTGATGCCCTGCGACGGGGCACTGTTCCGGCGGCGGGGCTGGACCTGTTCGCGGTCGGCACCGACCGATTCGCCGGGACCATCGGTGAGGACCTGGCGGTGTGCGCCGCCGGCGGCGCGGTGTTCAAGGCGGTCCGCGGCGAGTACGGGTCGGGCAAAACCTTCCACGCCCGCTGGGTCGCCGAACGGGCGAAGCAGGCGGGGCTGGCGACCTCCGAGATCCAGATCTCGGAGACCGAGACGCCGCTGCACCGGCTGGAGACCGTCTACCGGCGGCTGTGCGAGACCCTGACGACCGCGACCGAGCCGCCTAGCGCATTCCGTTCGGTGCTCGACTCGTGGTTCTTCACCTTGGAGAGCACCGCTCTGCAGCGATCGTCGGACGGCTCCGGTGACCCGGCGGCCGTCGCGGATGCGGTCGATGAGCTGATCGGGTCCCGGCTTGCGGACCTCGCCTCGGTCGCCCCCGGGTTCGCGGCCGGCCTGCGCGGATACCACCGGGCGGTCGGCGACGGTGACGTCGCAACGGCCGACGCCCTCGCGTCCTGGCTGAGCGGTCAGCCACACGTCGCTGCGACAGCCCGTCGCAGCGCGGGTGTCCGTGGCGACCTTGACCACTTCCTCGCGCTCGGGTTCCTGCAGGGACTGCTGCGGGTGCTCCGCGAGATCGGGCATCCCGGCCTGCTGGTGGTTCTGGACGAGGTCGAGACGTTGCAGCGGGTCCGGTCGGATGCGCGGACCAAGGCGCTGAACGCCCTACGCCAACTGATCGACGACGTCGACGCCGGTCGGTTCCCCGGCCTCTACCTCATGGTCACCGGCACGCCGGCGTTCTTCGACGGCCGGCAGGGAGTGCAGCTGCTCCCACCGTTGGCCGCCCGGCTCGCCACCGATTTCACCACCGACGCGCGCTTCGACAACCCGCGGGCGGTACAGATCCGGCTGACCGGGTTCACCGTCGACCGGTTGGTCGAGCTCGGCAGCCGGGTCCGCGACCTCTACCGGTCAGGCAGTGCCCAACCTGAGCGGCTGAGCTCGGTGGTCGATGATGCCTACCTGGCAACGCTGGCCGCGGCCGTCACCGGGCAACTCGGCGGGCAGGTCGGGGTCGCGCCCCGACTGTTCCTGCGCAAACTCGTCGCCGACGTGCTCGACCGGGTCGACCAGTTCCCCGACTTCGATCCGCGCCGCGACTACCGGCTCACGGTGGCCGCCCAGGAGCTGACCGACGTGGAGCGGCAGGCGCGAGCTACCGACCCTGACGCCATTGACCTGTCCCTGTGATTAGGTTTTCGCGGTCAGGGATTTCTCGCGGTGAGTGACCCGGCCGCTGGCTCCGCGGCTGGACTGCCCGTGGCGTTGTCGCGGTTGGATCCGGCCCTGGTCCACCACCTGGTCAACACCCTTGGCTGGGCAGACCTGCGGCCGTTGCAGACAGCGGCGGTCGAACCGGTGCTGGCCGGTCGCGACGCACTGCTGCTGGCGCCGACGGCCGGCGGGAAGACCGAGGCCGCGGTGTTCCCCCTGCTCACCCGCGCGGCGGCGGAGAACTGGTCGGGAACCTCCATCCTCTACGTCTGTCCGCTGAAGGCACTGTTGAACAATCTGCTGCCCCGGTTGACCCGATACGCCGAATGGGTGGGGCGGACGGTGGCGGTCTGGCACGGGGACACCTCCCCGACGGAGCGCCACCGGATCGTCGCCGAGGCACCGGACATCGTGCTGACCACACCGGAGTCGATCGAGGCAGTGCTGGTGTCGCGGACCGTCGACCAGCGCCGTCTGTTCGGGGCGGTGCGTGCTGTGGTGGTCGACGAGATCCACGCCTTCGCCGGGGACGACCGCGGCTGGCACCTGCTCGCGGTCCTGGACCGGGTCGAGCGGGTCGCCGGCCGGCCGCTGGTACGGATCGGGCTGTCCGCGACCGTGGGCAACCCGGACGAACTGCTGTCCTGGCTCGGTGGTCGGGCTGGTGGCGCGGGATCTAGCGGCGCGGGATCTGGTGGCGCGTCGGGGGTGGTCATCCGGGAGAGCGGCGGTCCCGTTGCGCCGGCGCCGGAAATCCGCGTGGACCACGTGGGCAGCGTCGAGAACGCCGCAACCGTCATCGCCGCGCTGCACCGGGGGGAGAAACGACTCGTCTTCGTGGAGAGCAAACGTCGCGCCGAGCAGCTGGCGGCGGCACTGCGCGAGCGGGACGTCGACACGTTCGTCTCGCACGCCTCGCTCTCGGCGGCGGAGCGCCGCAGATCGGAGCAGGCCTTCGCCGAGGCCCGTGACTGCGTCATCGTCGCGACGTCGACCCTCGAACTCGGTATCGACGTCGGCGACCTCGACCGGGTGATCCAGCTCGGTGCGCCGGCGCGGGTGTCGTCGTTGCTGCAACGGCTCGGCCGCACGGGCCGCCGGCCAGGCAGCGTGCGCAACTGCCTGTTCCTGTGCCTGGACGGGAACGAGTTGGTGCTGGCACTGGGTCTGCTGCTGCTCTGGCGTCGCGGTTGGGTCGAACCCATCACCCCGACGCCCAGCCCCCGGCACCTGGCCGTCCAACAGATCCTTGCGATCGCCCTGGAACGTCGGGTCATCGGGCTGCGGACCTTCGAGGCGGACTGGGCGAGTTCCCCGCTCTCGCCCTGGTTCGCCGAGGTGATGCCGCACGTTCTCGACGCTGGTTTCCTCGAACGCGACGGTGACATGGCCTTCATCGGGCCGACCGCGGAGAAGAAGTTCGGCCACCGGCACTTCAGCGGCCTGACGGCGTCGTTCGTCGCGCCGCCGGACTTCACAGTCCTCGACGGGCGGTCGGAGGTGGGGCGGATCCCGGTGACCGCGTTGACCACCGCCGTCGAGGGGCCGCGGCGGGTGCTGCTCGGAGGGCGGACGTGGGAGATCGGCTACATCGACTGGAAGCGGCGGCGCTGCTTCGCGACGCCCGCGCCGGGGGCCGGCCGCGCTGTCGACTGGGCGGGCGGCGGCGCCGAGCTGTCGTTCGACGTCGTCCGGGCGATGCGCGAGGTGGTGTGCGGGTCGCTGCCGGACTCGGTCCTCTTGACGGCGCGGGCGGAGGCGGAGCTGGTCGAGGTCCGCGACCGGCTCGGCCCCGTCAGTGACCGCGGCGCGACGATCATCCGCCGGACTCCCGGAAACCTGACCTGGTGGACGTGGGCCGGGGTGGCCGCCAACCGCACCCTGCACGCGTCGCTGACGGGGATCGTTGACCCGCACCAACGGATGGACCCGCTGCGGCTGCGCGTGCGCACCGACCTCTCGGCGTCGGAGGTCAGCTCACTGCTGCACCACGCCCGCGAGGACGACCTCGCAGACCCGGTTGTGGCGCCCGACGCCCTCGCCGGCCTCAAGTTCAGCGAAGCGCTGCCCCCGGACCTCGCTGTCGCCACCCTTACCCAACGGCTCGGAGACGCTCGGCGGGCTTCGGAACTTCTGGCTGGGCACCAACGTCTGGAATCTGGGCGTCCTTGAGGCCGGAGATCGGCCGTGGGCATCGGCCAACGTGCACTAATCGGTCCACGGTATGGACGAGTACCCAATTAATCGGAGAGAGCTCGTCAGATGCCTATTTCCGATGACCTCGAGGAGACAGATCCGTCGGTCGTCCGAACCGACCGGTTCAACAGTCCGCACGGTGAGCGATGCGGCGTTGGCGCTCAGTGGACTACCGAGATAGCGGCCCGAGGCGTCAACGCACGCGTCGAGCGACGATGCGGCGCCCGCTGGCAGTGCGATGTACTCGGCCGTGTGTGAGTCACTGCAGCGGACATTCGCGGCGGTTCCCTTGTCGAAGCACCGCCGAAGTCCGTCGCCGAGGTCGGTTTTCAGGGCACCCGACAGATTGGTCGGCGGGTCAATCGCCGGCGGCACTGAAACTACGCACACAGTATCGCCGGCGCCTCCGGTCCCTGGTGGTAAAGCTGGTTGTCCGTAGAGCACGTCGAGAGTCGGATTGCCCCCGAGGAAGCGAATTGCGTCGGCTGACGAACAACTTGATTGATTGAGGGTTATTCACCGACCGTTCTGAAGAATTCGAGTCCGAGGACTGCGGTGATGGTGGTTGCGAATGTTTCGAAGGGTCTGCGGTAGTCGGTGTGCAGGGTCCGCCAGGTCTTGAGGTTGGCGATGGTCCGTTCGATTTTGTATCGGATCCGGTTGATGTCGGTGTTGAGTTGTTTCTCCCAGTCAAGGAGGTTCCGGAAGATCGGTTTGCGGATCGGGTGGATGGTATTGGATCCGAGGTAGCCTTTATCGGCGATCCATCGTCCCGT
>JAABUW010007986.1_pt1 | contig 12517 bp, 22 predicted proteins | sample 5560081 | NCBI WGS metagenome assembly JAABUW01 (sample SAMN10711882, study PRJNA513363) | rock metagenome | isolation source: Antarctica rocks | place: Antarctica: Victoria Land, Knobhead sud | reverse complement strand
CTTTGAGATTGGCATTGAGTCTTGCATACCATTGCAGGGTTTGGATCATGTGATGTTTGTAGCTGCGACGGGTAACCGGCTATTACTGCGTCAATACGCCATTGCCTTCAAGAGGTCAGGGGCACAGGTGCCTCGCACAGAGCTAGCTGAGATTGGGCCCAGGATAGACTTCTCCATCAGGAGAAGTAGAGGAGCACCGGATGAGATCCAGACACAGTCCATGAAGCAGCCCAAGCTGGACAAGAAGAAGGTGAGCCACCTTTGTCAGGTTGCAATTAAGCTGTGAAATAAGAAAAGAAAAGTTTACGCTTGTCGGCGATCATAACAGGAGCTTCCCAAGGTGTCGGCCCGGAGATTTAAGGTATTACTGACTGCATGGATTGCAGCTGTATGAGAGTTGGGCAGTGAGTGCATCGTCTTCCTTGGACTACCACAACCTCTGAGTGTGCTGTTAACACCTTGACTACACATTTGCACCTGTGACTTGTGCACACTCAAGGGTGTGTTGGCACTCAGATCATAGTTGTATGTCTCTGCCCGTATCAGCTGTGGTGAGCAGCTTTAGCTGTGGTCGTTAGAATCGGTGGCATGATGCGGCTGCAGCTCATCAGGACTAGCCAGGCCTGTTTGCATGCTTCCTGACAGCAAGTTGGAGGACTTGTATGTCTCCAGTCCACATTGTTGCTGCAGCACAATTACAGCTAACTATATACAGCTATGCTCTGCTTGGCAGCTAGGCTCCAGCTTCTGTGGGTTGCCTGCTGCAATCAGAATCGCTTACCAGCTAACCTGAAGCTTGATGACAGCATGTGTCTGTGAGTACTGTTGATGAGTAGTTTTGATGTCAAGGAGGTGGCTGATCACACATGCAAATGATTTGCAGGAGAAGAATGTCTCCTTTGACAGCTTGGAAGGCAAGGTTGGCCGTGTGTACATGCCAAAGCAGGACCTCAACTCTATGGCACTCAACAAAATGAAGGTCAGTCACCACTGAATTGTCTGACATAAGGGCTTCTGATCTGCTGATGCTTTTGACACTGCACACTGTATGCTCACCCGAGTTTGAGTACTGAAGGTCGTGTATGCCGCAATATGTCTCAAAATATTACCTGTCTTGTTTGTTCTGGTCAATTTTGGAGTATCACATTGCTTGCCTGGGCATGGCCTGCTCATTGCTGATGAAACCAAGGGGAGCAATTTATACAATGCACTCTTGATATGCAGGGTCTCAAGAGAGAAAGGCAATCTGCAGCTGCAGATGCTGCAGAGAAGAAGGCCAAAGTAAGCAATGATGAGTAAATCTCTTTCTGGTGGGTGGGGACCTTAGATCAAAATGGAGTGCGTTTGAAATGAATCCGTTTTCAGCTGTATGAACCTGATTGTGGTTGATTGTTTTTGTGAACTTTTGAGTTTGTTGCGGTTTTACAGTCTGCGAGTAACATGAAGTGCCAGACTGCCAGTGTGCTCTCGTCAGAAATATCATGCAAGCCACAAAACAGATCTTATATCGGTAGTGATTCTGTGAAGATTTGGACATTTGGGTTTACAACCATCCTATGTGTACGTCCTTACTGCCAGCAAGATTTGTTAAATGCTGTGTGTGCTACAAAACAGTAATACAAATCTTTCAGCTGGTACCATGTGCAATCTTATTGCAAGAAGTATCCAAAGATAAAGAAAGAAAACCCAACAAGCAGTGATCCGTATATCAATGCAGACTTCTGCCCTGAAGTGAGAGAATTGCCGCCCAAGCCATATCCTTGATTCTCTGCAAATCCGGCAATCACGCGAGCTCTTGACTGGAATGTTCTTGCCTCTGCTCCACAGATAGGGCACTGCCAGTCATTTGGCAAGTTCTGCATTGCATCATGCAGTGTGAAGAAGGCATCACACTTTTGACATTGGCTATGCTGACACTGGCATGTCTTTTAAGTTGAGTCATCGTAATGCCGTGTAGTGACCTAGACACATGGTCGACAGTGAACTTCATGAAATCAAATGTTCTCAGGTGTCAGCAATATTGGATTCTGAGGCAGGATGATGCTGTTAGCCAGTCAGCAATGTAAGCTCACCTCAAACTTGGTCCCAGGTGATACTGGGTACTCACTGTCACCCTTCTTGGGATCATACTGATACCCACATGCAACACATTCAGCCTGCCCTGTTCCAATCTTCATGAACTTCTCAGCCTTTCGCAACCTCTCCTGCTCTGCTTGTTTCTGTGCTAGGGAGGACTCGGGATTCTGCAATGCACGACGTGATGCATTCAGAGAAAAAAGCATCACTTCAAATGTTGGGTCCTGCTTGCTGAGTTGCAGTCCATGTGTGATCAGGGTGTACAGAACACCTTGTCTAAAACTTTATGTCAGCTGGTAAGCCAACTTCACCTCAATATCCACATCGTCTTCAGGAACATCAAGTTCAGTGTTTTTCTCAGTGCTCGCTTGACAGTGTTTTTGACGCTTCAGGGTATGCTTGCATGGTCCGCGCTGAGCATGGACGAGCCATTGTGAGTACAAAGCAGGCTCTGACGAGTGATGCAGGAGCAAAGCTGACAAGCAGGATTGGCCATACTTGTCGGAAAGGCGTTCCAACGGGCCTGCAAGGTTGAGTGTGCGCGCGTGACGAGCCAGCCTGCAAAGCCTACAGCACTCAATGATGCGTTTGAATAGCCACTCATTCTGTAGGTTCAAGAGATGCTGCCTACCAGGGAGCAGGTGCTTGATCTTGACCCGGACAGCAGCATTTGTGGTTAATTTCAGCGGTGTATCGCAAAGGTGCGGGATAAAACGCTCAACAACACCCTGATTGTTGGTTGGCGTTGCGAGTACACGAAACAGGTAGAGATGCAATTGCAGACCCGCAGATTCGAAGGCCTGGTCCACAGGTGGTCGCCAAGTTTCTGCCACCGTTTCATATCCTGGCATTTCAAAGTGCTCTCCAGCTTAAACCTTCTGCAGCAGTGATCGAGCGTTGCTCAGCTCATCTGATAACTTGCAGAACTTTGTGTACGGGTAGGCGTACAACTGTCACGCGCGGGGCAGTTCTACCGTCTAACAGTGGTTGAAACAAACTTCACCCTTCTTGCAAGTCGGTCTCGGCATGTCCCTAGAAAGCTGCTGCAGGGGCCAGCGTGGCTGTCGCTATTCCTGCGTGCAGTAAAGAGTTGCATATATACGATTCAACTTGATCTAAAGTGGCGCTGAGGTTTATCACCTCGTGCACGCAGCAGGCTGGCGCCTGGTCAAACAAGTGCATGACAGCGCTGAGAGCTAGCTATGAACGCCAGACTTCGTGAAAGCAATCGTGTGAAAAACAATACCAGATCCGCGTTCGCCTGTAGCCAAATTGCAGGGCACGGCATTTCATAGGCAGGATCAGTATAGACACATAGACAACCTGCTTGCATGCACCTCAGCGACAAGATCTTGGCCTTCAGGTATTCTGTGCTGACCCGTGTATATGGTGCTTCACTGCCTGATGTTGCTTTTGCAGTGAACGAATGTAGCATGCATCTGCAAGTTGGTTCTCACACGAGGCTTCAGCCCTGCATCAGCATCAAAGCCTTGCTTGGAAAATTTGTGCAGCATTGGTAGCAACGTCTTCAAGTGGCATTTGCAATCACGCTGCATAAATTTGTCTTCAGGGGCAAGGCACCCTCCCTTCCCCTGCCGCCCTTGCAAGACCTCCAGAACACCAAGCTCACCAACTTGAGGGCGCTCAATGTGTCACCAGACAAGGAACAGCACATCTGGGGAATGCGCTCCAACCTTGTACTTCCAGCATTGGCAGTCACCCTACTGGTGGGACTGGTCATGCTAGGAGCATCTGCCCTCATGCAGCCAGAGTAAGCTTGCTTCCTTACCAGGCCATGTGTCAGGCTAATCCACGCATGGCAAAGTCTTGATGCTTGAGGCTAATCAGACTGGACTGCTGTTGCTTTGCAGAGATGGCACTGTCTTTTTCTGCAACGAACAAGCTGCACCGTTTGCTGTAAATCAAACATATGGACATCATGTTGATACCCCATTGTTGTTACCTTGTCTAGCAAACACGTGCGTGCTCTGTGCACCATTGTTGTGCACAAACTGCTGGTCCCACAGACAAGTAACCTCTCAGCAAAAGCCAGGTGCTAAATCAAACTGATGCCTGTGCAGCTTTGATGATTTCAGACAGATGTCAGCGGCGCAGCAGTTGGGACTGCTCTCATCTGAACACCTGGAGACACTGGTGTTGTATACATACTCTAACTCAGACACCGAGTATGAGCGCAATCTGCACTACTTTGTGGAGCATGGAATGGCAGACGGAGATGGCTGTGATTACGTCATCATTGTCCAGGAGGTCAGCGACCTTCTGCAGACCTTGCATTGCACTGCCTGCCTACCTGACTATAGTCAAGAGACTTTGCAGATCAATCCTTGTGCAAAACGAACATTTTGCATGATTGGTTGGCCCAATTTCGGCCACAACCTGTGCACGTTGTACTCCTGTCAGTGCGTACTGCCATGTTGGACTCAATGCCTCTTGCATGATGTGCTTGCAGCACAGGTCACGAAAAGGGCGCCAAGCATCGTTAGCTGAATGTGTCAAACTGCTCACGCAGCACATGCTCTGATGCAGAAATGCTCAAGCTGAGCTCATGCTGAGCTGCCAAGACATTGCATTCCCAGAAATGTCCTGATCAGGCTGATCTGATCCTGACGTTTTGTGCGCCAAACGGTGTTTGTTCCATGCAGGGAAAGGGCATTCTGCCCTCTCAGCTACCTTTGCCAGACCTGCCCAGCAATGCCCAATACATCTTCCATGAGAACATCTGCTTTGACTGGGGCACGTTTGGTTGGGCCCTCAAGAGCACTGCCCTGGATGTGGGCAGCTACAAGTTCATTGTCTTTATGAACTCTTCCATCAGAGGGCCACACCTGCCTGCCTATTGGCCGGTATGCCTTCTTGCACAAGTCACTTGTTTGCGTATGCCTTTAAACAGTCACGGCTTGCATGCTGCCAATCTCCTGTACAGGTTCACATGGGCAAATGCACATGGATGAAAGCATCAAACCACCGCTCACGCCTTTGTCAGCAGCCAGCGTCTTTGCAGGCATTTGTGCACTGGACCAGTATCCTGACGTCCCGCCTGATAGGCAAAGTGAAGTTGGTGGGGTCAACTATCAGCTGTGAGGGCACCTTCTCGAATGGAGACCTAACTGCAGCACGCCGACAGAATCCCCACGTGCAGTCCTATGTTATGGCAACAGACCAGGTCCGGCATCACCTGTAGTGTCAGATCTGTCAAAGTCATGCTCCAGACTGCTAAACTATAAGTTCAGAAGCATGCTGATGTCCCACATCAATAAAGGCCACTCTGCATCAATGCCTGTCATGACCACAATTAGGAGTAACAGTATATTGCCCCTGTCTGCCTGTTGAATCTGCCAAAAATAAGGGGGCACACAACAGCATCCTCACATGCTTGCGCATTCATCAAGCTGGCAACTGCCTTCCAGGAAGGGCTGAAAGTTCTGCAAGAGGACGGCTTGGTGTTCAAGTGCTATGAGACGCTGCATGACACTGTGTGGAACAGTGAGCTGGGATCATCTGTGGCCATCTTCAATGCCGGCTACACCATTGACAGCCTCCTGCTGAAGTACCAGGGAGTAGACTGGCGTGACAAGGACAATTGGAACTGCAATGCTGGGTGAGCACAAACAGTCCTGACTATTGGCAACGTGGGACTTGAGCCCTTGTGCTGTTGCAAGCACGAAGCGCCTGCCTGCAACTGCAAAGGCACTTTCACTGACTGTGGCAGGCGTGCAACCACTGCCAACAGATACTGTTGATGGACACCACTTTGAGCTGTCTTGAGCGTCCCCTCAAGCTTCCGAGCCACCAAAGTTAGCTTTCGAAGACATCATCTGTATGCTATGGTTGCCTCACAGAGATTCAACTCTACCCCTGCAGACTGACCAGCATCCATGCCAGGCTTGGGTTTGCAAGACCTCCTGGATCTGCTGCTTGCTGTGTGTACAGACGGAGCCCATACGATGTGCATGGATTCTCAACCTGTATGCTGTGTGTTCAGGCTGAACCCATATGCTGTGGATGCATATGACGGCGTGAACCTGAACCCTTTAGAGGTTGTGTTCATCAAGGTGAAGTCCTTCCTGCTGCAAGCTGACTGGCCTGCGCCCAAGATATCCCAGACATATGACCGCTGGAGCACCTTCAAGGTATACCTTCTTTGTCGCTTTCACCAATGAACAGAACCAAGAACTTTATCACACTACATCTTTGGCAGTGATCAACAAGAGGTCCAAGGATTTTGTCTCTGTTGCACTTGCACCTTCAAACTGGATCTGTCCTTATCCTACACACTTTGCAGTTGTGCTTTCGTTACAAGGCTTGATCGCATACTATGCCCTTTGACGACTGATGTGAGGTGCGCTCTGAGATTCTGCTCATCTTTGCAGCCTTTGAGGACATTATTTCTTGGTCACCCTTCATACAAAACATGTACAACGATGGAGACTGTACGTACAAGACCTGGTGCCTACAAGTGCTCTTACAGCCTCATGCACATGCAGCTTTGGCCCATCTGTTTCTACTGCCTGTGCAATTCTCTTGCTGGCACCATCACAATCAGGTCCTGATGTCGCTGATCTGCAGCGCAATTAAACAATACCCTCCCACACAGCACTTTACCTTCCACACCTTGTTCCTCTACTGCTTACTGGAACCCAACCTACAGACCAGAGTGACTAGTGAAGCTTGTACCTTTACGACAAAGCATTGTATCATAATTGAACAGGGCAGCCGTGAGGCACATGCATGGTGATGCTGTGACGCTGTCCACTGCATGCAGGGCGCACCCATCACAGCACAGAGCAATGCGTATGCAGACCACATGGGCGTGTACCGCACCTCCCACATCTCAGTCATGACAGCCAGGGGTTCAAGCTGCTTCAACTTCGAGCTGTACAGGAGCAAGAACTCCCTGCCCTTTGAGGATGGCACCAGTCTCTGGGACCACTTTGTGCAGCATGGCCAGTTTGAGGGGCGCACCTTTGAGTGAGTTTTTCCATTTTATTACTTACAGTCTGGGGTGAAAAAAATGTCAAAATGAATGAGTTCACTGCCGCATACCACATGCATGCATTTGCTGGGCCGAGACTTGCTGGTTTGTCACATCCAGACACAAGCCCCTCCAGGACGCTCTGATCTGCAGCGCCGGGTGACATGCATTGAGAGTCGAAGCCAGACACAGTGTGCTCTCCAGCATGGTTGCGGGCTATGCAATGCCCTGGCTCAAGCGTTATGCAAATGTAGCAATGTACACGCACATACACAGGTCAAGTGAGATCCCACTGCCTGTGATGCTCGCTCACTGTGCTGCACATGGCGAGACATGGCATAGTCAGGTTCAGGTTGATCGGTGATATCTTGAACGAGATGGGGTCAGATGACTGCATGCATCAAACAGCTGCAAGGCTCAATGTCTGCCTATCAAGGGGTGCAAACGTGAAGAGGTGCATGCAGGTTCAAATGCTGGCAAGACGGCAGCAGAAGCTCTCCAGTAGATGGTCAATGGTACCCCAGGAACGCAACTGGTACCAGTCTCACCACAAGCAATCCTAAAGCCCGCCTGTCTGTTCATCTAAAGATGCCTAGAACTAAGCTGCAGTGGAAGCTGCAACAACAGCTGCAACAGCAGCTGGATCAGCACCCAGAACTGGCTGATGCAGCTGTGGACGTACAGGCTAAGAGCCGAGCGAGGCATATATTGCAATACCAAGGCTCACAGCTTGACATGGACAGATCACAATGGATCAGCCCGTTTGGTGATTCACATGGTGATTTGTACAAAGACCATGCAGACAGGGCCCATGGATGATGACATGATTGGCTCTGGAAAACACATGTTGTTTGTGTTGAAAAGGACATGCAGCTCAGCAAAGAATGATGCTGCGCCTTTGTGATGCATGTTGCAGGACATTTTATGAATGGCTGTTTGGAAATTGTCGGGCTGTACAACAGATTTGTGCTAACACATATCGTGGCACGTGTTTGCAGACATTCTAGGGTGATCTGCAAGCAGGTCTCACTTATGGGGTGCATTGCAATTCTTCCATGACTAGCATACAAAGCTTTGCTCTACCTTGATTGGTTTGTGCTTGCATTGGGTATCTTGTCGCTGTACAGCAGGGATTTGTTGTTGCGATACATGAATGCAGCCGTGCTTCAGCTTGTTACTTTCAAGTTGGCTTATCCACAAGCTCGCACACCTATGAGTCATAAGCTGTTAGTACAGCCGAACCATGCAAGACACGATCGAGGGCTGTTACTCTTGCGAGTGTGAAAAGATATTAGATGTTTAACCAGCGCTACAACAAGGAGTCAACCGATACTTCATCGATCAAAGTACGCAATTGAGCTCGTTGTTGATGTCAAAGCGCAAAAAAAGCGTGCAAAAACCCCCAAGATTACACAGAAACCAACCAGCAACCGTTTCGAAACCTAGCTTGACAAAGCGAAAGCAGCAGGAAACGGTCGCTCGTCGGAAACTTGCTTCAGGCAACAAAGTACCAAAATCTCAGGCTGGTCCCCAATACCACGAGTCTCAGCAGATTCTGTGCGTGGGAGAAGGCAACTTCAGTTTCGCTCGGGCCTTGGTTCGCACGTTGGAGGGCCTAGGGCAAAATCTGTTCGCAACAGCTTATGACGCACGAGACACCGTTGACGCCAAGTACCAGGTGAGTCATAGGCACAACGCCTAGCAGAGACTACACAAGACCGGCAGCCACAAGAGATGCAAGGCTTGCACCCGGGCGTTCGTACGTACCTGCGCTGCAGGAAGGCGGGGATCCAGTCAGTGAAATCATTGAAGAGTTGCAGGACTGTGACGTAACCCTTTGCTACGCAGTGGACGCGACGCAGCTTGCCAAGACTTTACAGGTAAGCACAAACAGTCAATATCTCTTTAGCAAAAGGGATTCCAGCTGTCCTTCTGTTTTTGCTGTTGTCATAGGTTGCCAACGCATTGCCTTTGTAGGCGTATTTTTCATGCCAGTAACTGCTCTTGGAGCTGTATTGCTTGCTGATGGCACTCTTTCCTTTTGTCTCACAGTGCTGCGCAAGATATTTGAGAGTTGAGATGATTGCCAAACACACAGGTAGCTAGCAAGAAGCAGCATGTGAGAAATTTGCCACAAGCTTTTGACAGGATCATTTTCAACTTCCCTCATGTTGGTCTTGGCATCAAAGATCAGGTAAAGCTCTTACCAGCAACTGCCTGTCTTACATCATTCTGCTATGGCTCTATCACAACACTAGCAACCTGGCTACTGTGTAATCCTGCACAGGTCCCACAGCTCAAACCAGTAGCATCTTGTGTGAGGTCATGATCACATGACGCAAAGCTGAGAGTTGGTTGTGAGTGCAGGACATCAATGTGCAGAAGAACCAGCAGATGCTGTCTAGCTTCTTCTTCAGCGCATGTGAAGTCCTCAAAGCAGGTAGTTCTGGCAAGCTGATTCTGCCACATGCCAACTGTTGATTCATCATGTTGGTGCATGCAGAAAGCCATTTTGCTTCTCTAAAAGCACCTCTCATCAGGCTACATGATCACATTGAGCATGTTTTTGCTGCTCAGTCTTGCGCTCTGCAATTTTGTCTGTCAAAGCATCCAGTTCAGCATGATTACATTCAGATGCGCTCATGTCATGCTGTCATTGACATGCAGCAGAGAAGCCACAGTGGTAATGTGCAGATGGTGAAATCCATGTGACCCTCAAAGATGGCAAACCTTACTCCTTATGGAACATCGTCAGCTTGGCTCATCATGCAACTCAGGGTGTCTTGATTCTCAAGACGACTTGTCCTTTCCATGCAGACCAATACCCAGGTAAGATCATTGCACAGCATGATCGCAAACATGGAATTGTAGTGGTAGTATTGCAACAGAAAATGGTCAAAGACAGCTGTGTCTGTCTGCATTTACCAGGCAGACCCTGTTGTCCAAATCGAACATGATAATCTGATGATGACAACCAAGACAATTTGCTTCAGCTGTAGTCACTACACTGCGTCAATGGCGGTGCTCGTGCCTTGTGCAGCTGCTGCAGACCAGCACGCATTGCCAATCAAATTTTGCACCATTCATGGCATGGTGCGCATCCTGGTCTTTGCTCTGGATTGTCTTGAAAGTCAGGGACAAATCCCTAGGTGCATGTTGTTTGTTCAACGTTGGCTTACAGTATCATGTCTATGCTTATTTAGTACAAATGTGCTAAGCGTGGACCATATATTTTGTTGCCGCAGGTTACAGCCACAGGCGAACGCTTGGCTTCAAAGAGGGCTTTTCCACTGAGGACAATGAGGAGATAGAAGGTGGTTGCAAGACATACGTATTCAGACTGCAACCATAGGCCTGCAGGACTTCATCTGCCAAAGGCACTGTATGCACTTAGCACCAGTCAATATACTTATTAACTAGTCATGATCGAGAGACATGACCCAACTATGACTCAGCACTTTTGAATGACTTGACTAAATTCCAGTGCTTAGCACAACTGAACAATACAGCAATTCTCGCAGCACTGGTGCTGAAACAGGTGCTGTTTTTTCGTGCAAGGTTGACTCTAGACATGCAGGGCCTATACCTGAAACCAAGGTGAGACACTTTGCTGAGGACGAATGAATGTAATCACCAGTCAGCATATGCATTGTGCATGCATGCACTATGCATGCAGCAACAGCCTTTGAGTCATAGCTACTGCCTGCGAAATTCTGCACTTCCGTCTTGTAGTCAATAGCTGCCTGGCTGTCACCAGTGGGACAAAGGATGTATCCTCTTCTCTCAATCTCTCTTGCAACAGCAGCATGCTAGATCCCCTAACGGCAGACCCCTTGACTACCTGTATTCATGTATTTCTGCGAAATATATTGCGATATGTTTTGGTCTGAACTTTCGGGGCAGCCCTTGATCAAACAGACACCTGCTGATTGCTTGTTCTTTGCGTAGCGTCGACGCTGCCTGCCGACTTAGTTTCTGCGAAAACCAGTGTACGCACGCTTGCTTGCTCTCTGCATCGAGTCTCAGAGATATCCTGCATCAGGCTCTTTGAGCATCAGAGAGTGAGCAGCACGGAGTGTCAGCCTGGCCTAGCATGGCTCAGGCTGGTTCCGAGCACCCTTACGCCAGCCTAGACGCACAGATTGAGCAGCTTATGAAATGCAGCCCTCTAGCTGAGCAAGACGTCAAAGCTCTGTGCGAGAAGGCGCGAGAAATACTGGTAGAGGAGTCCAACGTTCAGCCGGTCAAGTGTCCCGTCACAGTATGTGGAGATATTCATGGGCAGTTCTCAGACTTGCTAGAATTGTTCAGAATAGGAGGCAACTGCCCAGACACGAACTACCTGTTTATGGGAGACTATGTAGACCGAGGCTATCACTCAGTCGAGACAGTCTCTCTACTAGTGGCTCTCAAAGTCCGGTATCGTGACAGAATAACAATACTGAGAGGGAACCACGAGAGCAGGCAAATCACACAAGTGTGAGTGCCTGTCCTACATCTCTTGAAAGGGTTTGCAATCCACAAAGATACAGGGTATACAGTCTCTGCACAAAACTTGTGCAGATATGGCTTCTATGATGAGTGCTTGAGGAAGTATGGCAATGCCAACGTCTGGAAGTTCTTCACAGACTTGTTTGACTATCTTCCACTGACAGCACTGGTTGAGAACCAGGTAAATTCGCAATTTCACATCCGCTGCCTGATTTTGCTGTGCTGGTAAGTTCTGATCCTGGCATTGTGGTCTGCAGTTTTTCTGCCTTCATGGAGGGTTGTCACCCACCCTTGACACGCTAGATCACATCAGAGCTCTGGATAGAGTGCAAGAGGTGCGCGCCATATGCTTGGAGCAGTGCAAACATTTAGTTTTTGTGTTGCTTTGCTGCTCCACCAGAAACAGCTGTGCTACTAACTTCAGGCTTACAGGGATGCGTACAACAACATAGCATAGCATAGCATAGCATAGCATAGCATAGCATAGCAGTAACAAGAGCTGCCTTGTGCCTGAACCAATCCTTGCATGTACAAAGATTACAAGTTTGCGCATGCATCTTGTGTTTGCATCACGCCTGTTATGTCCTCGTCATGCATGTTTTGACATGCATGATTATCTTTGCACTGTTTCTGTTGGTGCGTAAATACTCACACCTACTGTGTGGTCCAGGTTCCTCACGAAGGACCCATGTGTGATCTCCTGTGGTCAGATCCTGATGACAGATGTGGTTGGGGCATATCACCAAGAGGCGCAGGCTACACCTTTGGTCAAGACATATCTGAGCAGTTCAACCAAACAAATGGTCTGACTTTGGTGTCTCGAGCGCATCAGCTGGTCATGGAGGGCTACAACTGGTGCCATGACCAAAATGTTGTCACCATCTTCAGCGCACCCAACTACTGCTACAGATGTGGTGAGTGTCAGACTTACATTTGATTTTCTGTTTTGGAAGTTGG
>JAABUW010007982.1_pt1 | contig 12520 bp, 18 predicted proteins | sample 5560081 | NCBI WGS metagenome assembly JAABUW01 (sample SAMN10711882, study PRJNA513363) | rock metagenome | isolation source: Antarctica rocks | place: Antarctica: Victoria Land, Knobhead sud | reverse complement strand
GCCCACGTCCATCGCTGCTGCCACCCTCCACTCTGCCATCCTGGCCATGCGCACCGAGTTCACCGCCGCCTACCGGTATACCGCACCCTCAGAGCTGCCAGCCTCTGACGTCTCTGGTTTGTGGAGGGCGTCGATGGACGTGATTTGCATCTGTGTGTCAAATGAATACCTTTTTCGTGGAAGTCATATGGTGCACCTGCCAGCATGTCGTGAATTCACGCCTATCACGATGAGCATGTCAATCGATGTCATTGCTGCTGACGTCAAGCTGCGGCTATGCTGCTGATGTCAACTGACGTGCCTGGTCTGCAGGCGTCGATCGGCATTCAGGGGCAGCCGCATCAGGTGGCGCGGATGTCTTTGACGATCTGGTGACGTATAGGGGAGTGCTTCGGCCATTGACATCATAGAAGAATTCCGCTGTTCGATACTGATGCGGGGCTGGTGTCAGGCGACGTCTGGCTAGGTTTGATGTCAATGGCCGTAATGCAGGTCTGGCAAGCAATGATGAGTGCAGTGGTGCTTTGCAATGGCATGGGCCCTTGTAACTTGCAACACTAATGTTCATTGGCAACACACCACCCCCGATTTCTTCGATTCCAACTCAGCCGGAAAAGGCACCCTTCAGCCCATCGAGACATGATCGTCAGTTCGCATAATGACCCAACATGCCTCGAGCACCGATGCTCAACTAATATTTTGCTGCAGCTCAGTGCGCCGCATTTCGCCGCGCCACTCAGCGCAGGGTGCGGCCGCCGCCCAGCCACCTGGGCAGCGGCGCCAGCTCGACCTTGGCGTTGTCCATGCGCTGCGGCACCTCCAGCAGCAGGCGCGTGTGCAGCTCGTCCCAGGCGGCGAACTTTGCCTCGTTGCGCTTGGGCAGGTCCACCTCGCCGTGCACGATGCGCCAGATCAGCTGCGCATGGCGGCAGCAAATGGAGCAGGAACATGTTTGCAGACAGCACCGTGTGGCACATGTGTGGCATCAGCATCTCAGATGGAAGAGAGTCTCTTCCATCCTGCACATGGCAGGTAGCCCCTGAGCGGCAGCTAGACAGCGCCCGCCACCGGCGCTGCTATGCAACTGTCTATGCGCTGCACCATGTCGAGAACTGGCTGCTGTGCAGATGCCGCTCTTCTTCCTGAACAGCATCGAGCAATCAGGTTTGCATGACGCACCATCGCTTCCATCAAGGCGATGTGGCCGCCGTGCAGCCAAATGATGCGACCGCCGGGCGCCTTGGGGGCGAGGCGCGGGGCTCATCACAGCCTGGAAAGTAGAAGGAGCATTCGTCAGCCCAAAACACAGAACGCGGAATTGGTAAAGGCCCATGGGCGTCCGGAACGCCGTCTTTGGCACATTCTCATCCGTGATCCGGATTTGATGATAACCTGAAGCCAAATCCAAGGACGAAAACACTACAGCACCTTGGAGCTGATCAAACAGATCATCAATGCGAGGTAGCGGGTAGCGGTTTTTCACCGTCAGCTTGTTGAGCGCCCTGTAATCGAGACACATGCGCAAAGAACCATCCTTTCTGGTGACAAACAGAATTGGAGCACCATAAGGGGAGGAGCTAGGTTCAATCAGCCCCTTTGCAAGCAGGTCCTTGACAGCGGCTTTGGCCGCCTCGAGCTCGGAAGGGCTGAAACGGTACATTGGCCGGAAAGGCGCACGCGCACCAGGCTCCAGCTCGATGGTATGGCCTATACCACGATCAGGAGGCAGCCCTGGAGGCAAGTTCTACCAGCACCTCAGAAAACTGGGAAAGTTCAGCATTCACAGCATCGTGCACATCAGAGGGAAGCGGATCAGCATCAGAATCTGCAGGCTCTGGCCTCGAATCATCGTGAGCCACAGCTGAGACAGAAATGCAGCAAATTTTCTGAGCGTCGCGGCCTACCAGACGGCACATCTGAACGGCAGAGAGCACAGGGACAGGCGGACCGCTGCCGGACATGAACTCACCGATGATCTTGACGGGTCCAGAGACACCGTGTGCAACCGTGGGTGGTCCAGGTTGAAGCTTCTGGAGGATGCCGACTCGTCGGGCAAAGTGCGTAGAACAGAACGCGCCCCTTGCGGAACGTCGCCAGTCGTTGCATCCGCCGGAGCAGAGGCTGCCAGTCAGCACCGGCAGCTCAGAAGGCGCGTGCACCCAGCAATGCTTACCTGCGACGTCCCTTTCACAAGCATCCAGATCAAAGCGGCGATTCGTTAAAAGTTCAAACCGCTTCAGCGCAGAATCAGAGAGATGGCTACAGTTTTCAGCAACAGCAGCAATCGTCTTGTCCCTCATCAACCCTCGTGCATGTCCCTCAGCTGCGCCACACCCCTAGGGCGCATCCTTGAACTTCAGCGGATGCAGCGGCTTGTTGCCAGCCAGGCTGGCCAGCCCCTTGCGGCCCAAGTCCGCATGCGTGCAGACATGGATACTGTGCCGCTCGCCACAGTAGAGGCAGCACGGGGTCGTGGAATTCTTTCGACGCTCGTGCTCCTTCTGAGAGGTGCCGAAGAAAGTGCCTCTCACCATCCCCGTTCTTCTTGGAAGCAGAGAAAGGGCCGGCAGACGCCGCCTTGCGCTTGCCACCGCCGCTGGACTTGGCAGCAGCCCGACGGACAGCAGCAGGCTCAGCGAAGCCGTCAGTGCCGTTCAGCGCAGCGTTGAGCTCTGTGCGAAAAGAAGACCGAGGGTTAGCAGACCTGAGGCAGACACCTGAAGATTGATTTCCTGCCTCACAGCGAAGGAAATCAGCTCATCAAGGTTGTCCCATTCAGTGCCATCAGGCTTGACAGAGCATCTGTCCTTCAGTTTGGGGGCCAGGTTAGCCTTAAAGCGGTGGAGCTTGTCGCCCTCAGACAAGGGCATCCGAGTAATGCAGGCGACAGTTTCCCGAAACACCCGAGCATACGTTTGCACTGAGCCTTCTTGCTTTAAGCTGTCAAGTTTGCTTCGTGCAAGCGGCTCGCGATCATTGCGACCATATGCTTGAGTGAGCAGGCTAGAAAACGTACGCCACGACATAGTCAGCACATCGAGGCCACGTGCCAGGTTGGGAAAGTGACACTTTCAAAGTGTGCAGCTGCCTGATCAGTGAGCATCTGCACGGCAGTTGCAGCCCAGTACGATGTTTACACGGCGCAGCGCGCGGATGTCGGCCTCCAGCTGCTCGTTGCGCTCCAGGGCAGAGTCGAGCTGGACCCGTAGCAGCTCCGGGTTACGTTCCGCTGTGGCGTCGGCGTAGGTGGGCTGAGCAGGCAGCGGGCCCCGCACCTGGTTCAGCTGGCGCTGCATGCTGGCCTGGTAAGCATCCATGGCTGCCATCCGCTGCTGCATCTCAGCAATGAGGGCAGCAGCGTCGAGCCCAGCAGGCGGGTCATCCTGCTCCATATCAGCAGGAGCACCCTCACCATTGCCATCAGCAGGCGGACTCAGGTTGGGCTGTATCTCGTCGTCAGACATCGCGCCCGAGACGAAATGTTGTAAAGCTAAAGCAGACAGTTATCGGTATGCAGTAAGGAAGAATTGAGAAAAGGTAGCGTTTGTTTCCATATAGTAGGTCGTGTTGAAAACGAGACTGAGAACTGCCTGTAGCGGCCGGCTCCCGAGCTCTTAAACACGGGGTTGGCCGGAGCCGGTCACTAATCAGCCTGAGTGAGGCTGGGACAGTGTAATATCTGTCTCTCTCAATGACTTACAAGATGCAGGGCATATTCTCAGCGAATATGCCATTACAGTTCTCGTAACATGACAGAAGACCCATCTGTCTGTGGACAAGTGGCAGGAGCCTAGGATTGCCAAGATTAGTCCAAGACAGATACCCCAGACTGCTGGAAGCAGACTGGAAAGAGCCACAGCAGCAGTAGGGCTGATCACAACACCTACTTGTAGCTAGAGGGTGTGTAGGCACGACAATGTCGGGCTGAGCCATGATCTGCTCGCAATCGCATATCAAGGGTCGACACTGAGCGAGGCCCATAGCACGGTAACTACTTTACTTATCATTGCGGGTGCGATATTGACCTCCGCGAAGAATCGAACCTAAAAACCCCCTCCCCTTCTACGCAGCGAAAGTGTATCCCTTTCTCCCACCAGCCTTCTGCCACAGGTTTCCCTTTGTGAGCGCACCGCTGGTAACTCATCGATAGTTCCCGCCGGCGTGATCAACCTAATCTGATGTTTATCGTTCACTCCAGAGTGCATTGAGCCCAGCATGCACCGTGGTTGCGTTGAAAAGTTGCAAGTTGAAGGTTTGACGCCGTCTGCTCCTAGAAGGGCGTCAGGCTTCCCAGTGTTGACCCTGTTCCCCGCGTTTCTCCGCAGCTGAGCCTGGTGGCGCCGGTCGCATTTGGAATAAAGCGACAGGATTCCCAATCCCCTAGTTGCTGACAGACAAGTCTGACACTTCGCTAAGAGCACAGGCTTCCCATCCCTCGCGAGGCCACAAACATTGCAGCCCCACTGAAGTCGAGAACAGAGTTGCAGGCCACACTACTGCGTGGCTCTGCGCTTCTGTGCCCTTGAAATGGAAAATCGCCCACAGTCAAAAGGCAGGCCATCCATCTGGGCAGGAGAAACAGGGTTTCCCACAGTCAGCTCAGCATGCTGAGGAGGCGAAAGAGATGCAGAGGGTAGGGGCGTAGCTCTGGGTCGGGCGATCGGCGACGGGGCAGCAGGCTGTCCCGGCGCCGGTGCCGGCGCGGCTGAAGTCTTGCGCTGACTTTGGCGTCGGAGGGAGCGGCACACTGTGCGAACTGCAGTGGCGGCGTGCGAGGGGCTGCCTGCGTCCCAGTGATCGGTACAACGGTAGTGTTCACGAATTTGGCTGGAGTGATACGAGGCCTTTTGCCATGCATGCTTGGGTCCAGGTGCGGACTGCCGCTATCTGAAGACATGTAATGTACTGGCAGCAGGGGTTGCTGGGGTACTCCCTCGGGGATGGAGGGATGTAGCTGTGCTGTGAGGCGCCTGCTCTTCTTCGGTCGGCCTTCACCGGCGCTTTGCGGCTGCCCATCAGCTTCGGCGCAATCAATGCGCCGTGCTGGCGCCCAGCGGCGTCCGCCACGGCGTCTGCAAGTTTCCTGCTGGGCGTGCGGTGACGACCACTCCTCCTGAGAGCTCGCTCTCCTGCGGCACCTTCGTGCTGTGCTGCCTTTTCCTCGGATGGCCCCGCATGTGCGTCTCCTGCATCTGTTGATGGGAATACTTCACTCTGCAGTCTCTCGCGTCTGACGGTGGCAGTCGGCGGAGGCACCGAAACTGCAGCTCCTGTGAGCAGCGGGACACCCAGCTCATCATCGGACGAGAATTCTGCACCATCCGCTAGCCTGGCTGGCCGGCCGGCAAACCTCTTAGGTCTGCCACGCTGCGCTCGTCCTGCATCCCTTTGAGTACTGCCCCTCATTGCTCGCTGTGCAGACACATTCGCCAGCGCTCATGGCATCTCCTCAGCAGTGTCACTGTCTTCTTGCCTTTCATCCGTTTCGTCATGCAGCTGTGTTTCCGATGGTGTGGTTGAACCTTAGGGTTTCGTGGGTTAAACCCAACCACAGTGGTTCACCCCTGTCGGTACTTTGCACAGTTAGGGTCGCTGGAGTCCTTCTATTCTTAACGTATGTTGCCGAAGTTGGCTCAGCCCTTGTCTATCACGCTTGCATGCATGCCCGCGTACACAGAAATGATCCAACTCTGCCAGATTCTTCTCCAACTCAGCCGGCATCCAAGTCGGGATTTGTGGCTGCTGTGCATTCGGTGTGAAAATTGCGAGGTTCAACCTCTTGCTGAGAAGCCTTGGCCGGTACGTCAGCTCTCTCTGGTCACTACACTGCTGTCTCCGCGGACGCTCTTTGTCTTGCTGGGCATTCCAAGTGTGGAGTGCTGCAGGATCACGCGGACAGAGCGCAGGTACAAAGTGGTGCTGCAGGATGCATGAGCAAGCATCAGCGCAAGGTGGACGCACCTCATGCATCGATGTAACCCTACAGGGGAAGTGGCGAAGCACATGAGTCACAGCACTGTTGAGAAGCAGCGGCGGGACCGTATAAATTCACTCATTGATGAGGTGGGCATGCCGGCATGATGGAGTGGAAAGTTGTGGAACGTTTGAAGCATTGCTATGCAGCGTATTCATATCACGCAGCTCGATCTTTGACAACACATGTGTGCAGCTTCGAGAGATTGTGCCGCCGCCTGCACTGCATGGGAGCTTGGAGAACGGTGACAGTAAACGCCCCAAGCACACAGTGCTGAGCGACACAATTGCGCTCGTCAAGCAATTGCAGTGCCAGGTGTGAGGCCCCCTCAATTCCATAAACGACTTCTGTCAGGCAGTTGTTGCCTTCGTTCGTGTTGACAAACATCAAATCTCGTGCGAGCTTGAAGCAGTGTTTGGGTTGTCACAGGGTGGCAACTTGGCAACTCAGCATGGTACCTCCACAGCGTGAGGCTGCACGTTGAATGCAAAATGTGTTCTGCATGTTCTGCAAGCGATGCAAATCATCCCTTGCATATACAGGGGCATCTACAGGATGCAGTGTGCAATGCAGGGCTGAGGACATGTCGTGTAAGATGGAGTCGCACCTGCCGCTTGCTCCAGATGGCGCTGCGCCCGCTTTTGGGGTTGTCTTGGAAGAAAGCATAGACTGCCTGTACCTCAAGGTGCAGATGCTGTCACCCACCAGCCGCTTTGCAAAGTCACAGTGTTCATCATCTCACATTTGCAACTGTTTTTGATGTGCAGATCCACTGCCAAGATCGAAATGGCCTCCTTCTTGATATCGCATCAACTTTTGCTGATCTTCACCTCCAGGTGTGGTCCTTGCACGTCCTTTGCCATGTGCTGACATGTCAGGTAGTGTCATGCCAGAGCGACACGGCAGCGCTGCGATGCATGGAAGCTGAGTATTGATTGTATGCAGGTGCTAAGTGCGGCTCTGACAACCACACGAGAAGGCAACGTCTTTGACGTTTTGCGCCTGTGCTGGAGCCCCAACCATGCTGTCAGCCCGCAAATTCTGCAGCAAACATTGTTTACCAAATTGCTGTCTGGTACGTGAAAGCATGTCGACTGGCTGCTTCCGTGCCGTTGAGATTGACTCTTGGCTCTGAAACTGTCTGCAAAATCCAGCTCCTTCCTTCACGATCTGCGGGGAGTAAGCCTGCGCAGTGATTGCAACTAGCTCCAATACAGCCTTTGATGATCCGTGAGACGGATTTTCTCAAGCACGCCTGGAGTCACTGGGAGGAGGTCACAAGACAGTGGGCACTAGTTTGGCGGAGCAGAATCCGAGCTGGGCCTCAACTTCAAAGTCATGTACTGGTCAGCAAGACTCACGCAACAAGATTCACGTGCGAATTCCGAGGGTCGGGAATTTCGGGAATCTCGAAATAGCACACGGGACCCGCCGATTTGCATTCACAATGCAAGCAGCAGACGCAAGCAGTAAACGCACAGCAGCACGAGTGGGTCGTTGTCGTCCACAGCTACCGCACACATTTGATTGCTGGTCGTTTTTGCAACTTTGTGATAGCTGCAATCACTCACGGGGACGCTGCAGCCGTGCCGACTGTCTCGTCCGCTCTGTGAATTATAGAAGGTAGGCTTGTTTGCCATCATTAATGCAATGTTGCAGGCATACTATATACTTTTAAATCGAATGTCAGCAGTGTTATTTATGTGTTTACAGATTTGATGATGTCCTCCCTGGCAGCTGGTTGCTGCCGCGGGACAGCTTACTCATCGCGCATATCAGAACGGGCCGCCAGAGATGGTCACGGTCGCATGTCAACGCGGCTCTTCACATTCCAAAGAGCAGCTTTTGTTCCAAACAGTCTGGCCGGATCGACACAGATGTCGAAGATCGCACACGATAATGTGACCGTGGTTGCACGTCTTACGCCCTCGATCGCCTTATCTGATATGGTGGACGTGGCAGATATCATGCAGAAAACTTCGAGCATCCCGGCCCTGATGGAACGGACCATTATCATTGGCGCTGGCATGGCTGGACTTGTAGCTGCGCATGTTGCAAGCAAGTTCAGCCGAGAAGTCATCGTTCTTGAGAAAGACGCCATTGACCTCGAAAAGGCCAATGTCGAGGTGCGTCCTCGTCACGTTCCTCGTCCATTGTGCCATAGTTTGAAGGGTAACAACAGCAAATGGCTTTATGTGCGCTAGTTCTTGTTAACAGGTTCCAAATTCAACAAGACCAGGTGTCCCACAATACGAACAAATTCACATCATTTTGAAAGCGGGTCTGATCGCTCTCGAGGAGATGCTGCCCGGCTATCTGAACCGTATTTTGGAAGCCGGTGGAAAGCCTGTGAACTGGTTAACTGACAACCGAGCGGTGCACATACGCAATCTTCCTGTTGAGTACGTCGAATTTGCAACGTAAATCTTGCTGACTTGCACTTATTCATTTGTAGTTCGAGTATGGAAAGTTCTATCCCAGAGATGAGAGACCTGGCTGCGAAGCAGCTGATGGAGTGAGCGCCTCACGTGACTTGCTCGAGACAGTCACACGAAGCATGATTATAAAGCAAAACAGCAACATCAGCTTTGTATCCGGAACTCAAGTCACATATGTGAATTACGACAAGATCACAAACACCGTCGTAGGTGAGAAGCAAACGAGCCGTGGTATATGTCAAACAGATTCATCAAAACATAAATTAAATAATTCATTTATTTGTGCAGCAAGATGTTACAAATGCGGTGATAATGAATGTGATGTTGCACAGGCCTGGAAACTTCAGCCGGCAAGATGTCAGCTGATCTTATAGTTGACGCGTCAGGACGAGGCTCGAAAACGTCAGCATGGCTGCAAGACCAGGGCGTTGAGAAGCCGCCGCAAACAAAAATCATGTCAAGGCTGGCTTATGGCACGCGCCTGTACAAGTTACCTTCGAAGTTCGACTTGAACAAGGTATGCGGGAGGTGCTATAGAACTTAATCGTTTGTTTACCTGTTTGATTCATGCTATGCCATACACCATTCCATGTTAACGTAACGAACGCAAAAGACTGATCGAGGGCGATTGTTGACGAGATACAAGATCGTTTGCAAACCTGTAGCTTGCCATGGATGTTAGACGGGGCTTGATACACTTATACGATTCCAATACATCCACCTCTTGTGCAATCGTCACCGAAACCATGATTGCCCTGGTACAGGTTGCGGGCTGCAAAGTGATAGTTTGTGTCACAAAACTCCCGCTACTGCGTACGGCTCTCATCTTTCAGGTTGAAAAGGACACCCTGCAAGTAAACTTCTCGTCTGTGGGCGACAAAATGATACCTACCAACGATGAAGGATGGTTGGAGTTTGCCAGATCTCTGCCCGACCCTTTGATATATAATCTCGTTTCGCCGCTTACTCCAGTCGGAGAACCTAAAGGCTACAAGCGGCGCACAAACGTGTGGAAACATTACGAAGAAGTAAGTATGTTGCGTTGTTGATGTGGTGTCATTTTATTCAGCAGAACCACTGTTCCACTCCGTATGCGACATGTTCGTTATCTGTGCCTGTCTGATGCTATCGCAGACAACTATGCCAGAAAAAATCATTTTCATAGGTGATAGCGTAGCTTCTGTCAATCCAAAATACGGACAAGGCACGACGGTTGCTATATCGGAAGCCCTTCACCTCGGAAGGTGCTTGGAAAAGTGGAGGCAGGAAAATAGAACACACTTGAATGGTCTTCCACAGGTGAGAGACTGGACAATTGGGATGATCTGCCTTGCTCAGCTCCCCGACGTTCACGCAGAATTTCGTCGATGAGTTTTGCAGGAGTATCAAAACGGCATCCCTGCAATTGTGGGGAAGCCTTGGCTGCATTCCACGACGGACGATAAAGTTCGGTGAGCGCTGAGATCAATACCCGTTGTCATTTATTGAAGATTGGCCCTAAAATCACAGCTATATATACCACATCGTGTAAGCTGCAGATGATGAACCATTCATATGAGTGGTCTATACATTGCGCCGTACCAATCAAATTGCGAGATCGTCAAATTCTGAGCGCATATCCGTGTGTGTTTGTAGGCAGGGTGCAAACAGCAACGAGTGCACCTACAGCGATATCTGGCAGGCTCGCACAGTTGAGGCTCTCAAGAAGGTTGCACTGCATGATGCTGAGCTACACCTAAGCCTTTTCAAAGAGTTGCATCTCATTCCTGAGAAGGACGTGTCCATCGTCAAACGATGCAAACAAGGCATCACTATCGGTCCCAAGTTTGCTATGCAAATGTTGGACGACTTCGCTTCAACTCAGCCGTTTTGAGTGCCACCACATTGAACCGTCAAGTAGTAGAGGGAAGCTAAGCAAACACTCGGCATTCATGGCAGGGCTTGCCAAGCACCTACTAGTGAGCTGCGTTGACATAAATTTGATAAAGACAGTGAAGGAGGACATGTTTTGCATTTTCAGTCAGGCCGAGGATAACCTTGCTAGCAAAGTGTGCGACATGAATGACATAATGTTTGGTATCATCAGTGTCCACAGTGGTACTGCATGGACGGCGCCAGGGTCGTACTTCACTGTCCCGACACCGTCGAAAACGCAAACCGCAGTGTTGGCTGGTACAATGCACTCTCATGAGTGCATTGAGGGAAGCACGCTCTGGCGCAGGGTCGTGCTTTGCTAATTTGTAGTCGAATTGGTGAAGGGGCAAGCTGATGACCACTCGCACTGTTTCACTATAATGATACAACAAACCTAATCACATTGCCTCACTCTACTGCTCCACCTTGCAAGATACCTACATGCATTCCTGCTGTAATGGCTAACGTGCATGTCCAGTCTGGCGGCCAAAGCAGCTGTTTGCATTTCCGTTTGCACATCCAGTCTGGCGACTGCTTCTGTTGTCTACTGGCTCGGACGTTTTATTTGAAAGTTATAGAGATACAAACTGGCCGGATTCCCACAGACAGGTGCAAAAAGCTGCGGCTCATGCGATTATCAGTCCAAAGGTGCATGCGCTACTCATTGCTGGACACTTTTTGTTGCATCGACACCCAGCAAGCTTGCTTAAGCAGGACGGCTTTGATATCGGCACCCGTGAAATCACCAAGCTGGCTCCTCACTTCTAAATTTAGGCAGAAAAATTTCACAACAGGCAAATTTCGAAACATTCTCAGCATCTAAAATGTGATGAGAGTCTCAGCACGCTGCACGCTAAGTTTGCGCCACAACTTGGCGGGAATGCAGAGATAAACATCCAACAGTTATTTCGAACCGTGATCTTCTCGTGTTTCACCTCGCCGTGCTCACTTTCCCACGGGAGTTGCCGCATTGTGCCGCAAGGTCTTGTCGTGAGATTTGGCCTTGGCCTGGACGCCCATTTGTAAAATCAAAGCAAATCAAATCAAGCACCAGCCACGGTACCGGCTGCTCCGCCGCCAGGCCCGCCACCATGGGAGTCGTCTGTGCGTGCCGCCCTACCGCCCACCACCACCCCACCCGCCAGCCTCAGGCGACGACCGCCCTCCCTCAGCCATCGACGTGGCGCTGCTCTGGGAGGTCGATACCGCTCACCGCTTCGCGCAGCGGCAAGGCGGCGGACACCTCCAGCGCGTCGGCCCAGACCACGGACTCACTCCCTGCGACACCGCCAACCCCAACCCCCCACCCGGCCGCCATGGAGACCCTGCCACCTCGTCATGTGGTCGCCGGCGGGCGGCGGGGGGGCGGCCTCTGCCGACGATGACGACGATGACGGCCCCGCTCGCAGCAAGGACCGCCTATACTTCCTCGGCGAGCTCTCCGACCTCACCATCGCCCCGACATCCACACCTACCACCAAGACGAGCACAGCCTCATGCAGTATCAGGTGTCCCTCGGCACCGAGAAGCTGCTCGCCGCGGAGCTCCTCAGGGACAACCGCCTCACCCTCGCCGCCGTGGAGCTCCTCAGCAACAACCGCCTCACCCTCGCCGCCAGGCAGCCCGCCGCCATCCCCCGCTGGTTCGTGCCCGGTTATGCCAGCAAAGAAGCCGCCGAGCGCGCCGTCATCGCCGAAGCGCAACGCCTCCGCACGGCACCTCCCGACGACATTCACCACCCAGACTGGATCACCCGCACCTCGCCACAGCAGCCATTGCCGGCGTCTCATTTCTCCGCCACGCCGCAGCCCTCCCCTTTAGGCTCGGCCCGCTCCCACTCCCCGTCCCCCGCCGACCACTTCACTGACTGCACTCCACTCTCCCCGGCCGCCGGCGCTCGACGCCTCCCATGCTTCCTGGCCATCACCGGACCCGCACAGCCACAGCTCGGCCGCGCATCGGCCGACGCGGCCACGGCCTCGCCCCAGCGCAGCGTTCACACCATGCTCACACGCTGCCGGGCGCAGGCGGTGCTGCAGCGCTGCCACTTTGAGGAGGTGAACGGCCCGGACGGCCGCAAGGTACGCGAATGGCTGCAGATTCGGGGTCCTGTCGGATTTGGTGCCTACGAAGCGGCTGGCTATCTGCAGGTGGTGGCCTCCAGGACCACCCGCATTCGGCTGGCGCAGTTCCG
>JAABUW010007981.1_pt1 | contig 12522 bp, 9 predicted proteins | sample 5560081 | NCBI WGS metagenome assembly JAABUW01 (sample SAMN10711882, study PRJNA513363) | rock metagenome | isolation source: Antarctica rocks | place: Antarctica: Victoria Land, Knobhead sud | reverse complement strand
GCGTCACGATGATCCAACGTGAGCCCGAGTCGGCCCTGCATGAGACGTGGGCGCGAGACTTCGACCTGGTCATCGCCGAGCAGTACCCCGGACACGGCGCGCCGTGGCACCCCCGGCTCGATCGGGTCGACCTGACGACCGACGTCATCCGGCTGGCTGTTCCACCGGCGGCCTTGCCGTGGGGCGATGTCCGCGAGATTGATGATGCCGCCCCCGCGCCGTGGGTCATGGAGCCGACAGGGGCCGCCTCGCGACACTTCGCCGAGCAAGTTTGCCGCCTGGCAGGTTTCGAACCGGATGTGCGGTTCGAGACGGCGGACCTTCAGGCCCAGATTCGACTCGTTGAATCCGGGAACGCCGTCGCACTGCTGCCCGGACTGCTGTGGATGGGGCGTAAGCCAACTGTGCGTCTCCGGCGTCTGAAGGGTGACCCGCTCCGTACCATCTTCACCTCGACACGGCGAGCGTCGGCCAGTCAGCCAAGTGTGCTCGCATGCCGCGCTGCCCTAACCGCCGTAGTCGCAGGGAGCGCTCACGGTCAAGGTGAGGCCTGAGCGTGCAGAGGCATGGATCCAAGCGACGTGAGCAATGCAGTGGCCTCGGCCCGACCTCTGTGCCTACAGTCTCGATTGTGATTATCCGGAAGGCCACGGACCAGGATTGGGCTCGCATTTACCCTTTCTTCTCCGCGATCGTGCTGCCGGCACCACGTACGCCTACCCTGAGAGCCTTTCGCGGGAGGCGGCTCGGCCGGTGTGGATGGAGCAGTCTCCGGGGCCCACCGTGGTGGCCGCCGAGGGCGACACCATCCTGGGCTCGGCCAAGTTGGGCCCGAACCGTGCCGGCCGCGGTTCGCACGTTGCCACCGCCAGCTTCATGGTCGACCCGACCCAGGCCGGGCGGGGCGTGGGCCGCGCACTAGGTGAGGACGTCCTGGTGTGGGCCCGCTCAGCTGGCTACCGCAGTATGCAGTTCAACGCGGTGGTGGAGACCAACACCGGCGCGGTCCACTTGTGGCGGGCGTTGGGCTTTCAGATCCTCACCACCATCCCGGAGGCCTTCGACCACCGCGAGCACGGACTGGTGGGTCTGCATATCATGTTCCAGAAACTTGCTGAAAGCTTGACGGAACGGTTGTTCCGCCGGTTTGCGACGGTGCACTCGTTGCCGGTGATTACCGCGGTGCTTCGGCAGTGCCGCACCGAGCTTGATTGCGCACCGCCCGGGTCGCTGCCGGAGCTGTTGGAGCGGTTGGCGACCCAGCGCCTGATCGATCTGCAGCCCACCAGCTGACATCGCCCGACCTCCCGTTGAGTGCGAACGCGACAGCAATCTGCCTGTCCCGGGCGCACAGCGCACCCCTGAGCAGTGGGTGCCTCGATGACGCCGCGGGGTGTGACGGCGCGTTGTGAGCGACCGCTGCAACGGCGAGTGGGAACACTGGCCTCGTGGTGATGAGCGCAGCGGTCAAGGAGGAGCTGGCGCGCCTCGGCGGCACCACGATGTGCTGCCGCCGTGCGGAGGTGGCCACGCTGTTGCGGTTCGCCGACGGTTTGCACATCGCCGCCGGTCGGGTGGTCGTGACCGCCGAGGTGGATGCGGGGTCCATCGTCCGGCGACTGCGCCCGACGATCAGTGCTCTCTACGGCTGTGCCTGCGAAGTGCGAGTGCTCCCCTCGGTGGGGTAGCAGCGCCTCGGTGCTCGGTGCTCGGTACGTGGTGCAGGTGGCCACCGACGGTGAGGCTTTGGCGCGGCGTACCGGGTTGCTCGATCCCCGGGGGCGACCGGTGCGGGGACTGCCCGCACCGGTGGTGGCCGACAAGACATGCGATGCCGCCGCGGTGTGGCGGGCGGCGTTTCTGGCCCGAGGCTCACTCACTGAGCCGGATCGCTCCCTCGCCTTGGAAGTGCATTGTCCGGGCCCGGAGACGGCGCTGGCCCTGGTCGGGGCGGCCCGGCGGTTGGGATCACCGCGAAAACCCGGGAGGTTCGCGGCGCGCACCGCGTCCTGGTCCGGGACGAAGACGCCATCGGGGCACTGCTGACCCTGATGGATGCCCCCGAAAGTCGGGACAGCTGGCAGGAACGTCGGCGGCGCCGGGCGCAACATCGCAGCACCGGCAACCGATTGGCCCCCTCGACGCCGCCAACCAGGAACGCGCCGCGGCCGCCGCCGCGGCCAGCACCGCCCGGGTTCAGCAGGCGGTGCACATCCTCGGCGAGAACGCCCCGGAGCACCTGATGGCGGTCGGTGCCCTGCGGCTGCACCACCGCCATGCCTCGTTGGAGGAACTCGGCCGCCTCGCTGACCCACCCCTGAGCAAAGACGCGGTCGCGGGGCGTCTGCGCTGGCTGCTGGCCCTGGCCGAGCGCGTCGCCCACGACACCAGGGTTCCGACACCACCATCCCCGCCGCGACCCCCGACACGCTGAACGACACCTGAACCAGCACACTGAGCCAGCTGGCCACCAGCGATAGACCGGAAAGTCCCGCTGCACCGGGTCGCTGCTGGTGTGGACCGACCGAGAGGGACCGGCCCACACCAGACCTCTGGGATGACCAGCGGCACCCACCACCCTCCGCCATGCCGGAGGGTGTCGTGGGGAGTGACATCAGGCGAGCGGCATCGCCGGGCGCCTCGCCGGCCACGCCAGGCGACACCGCCTCCGGCTGTCCGCGCACGCACCGTGGCGGCCATTCATCGAGACCGCTCTCAACCACCTGAAGGCACTCCCGAAACCCGACTGACCAGCACGAACCCGCACCAACGAGACCGCATCATCACCGGAACCGGTCCAGTACGGACACAGGGTGGGCGCGCCGGAGCAGTTCAGTCCGGCGCACGAACGGGCTCCGGCGATGGCTGAGTCGGATCGGCAGACACACCTTCCCCTCCCTGGTATACAGTCTCCAGAACCTTTCGAGGAGCCAGCTTTCTCCTCCGACAGCCTTTGGAGCTACCCATGCGTGCTCGCCGCTTGCTGCCCCTTCTCCTAGCTTTGCCGCTGGTCATCACCGCCTGCTCCGGCAGCGGCACGGGCACGGGCAGTTCTGGCGCGGCGGGGGGCGCGACGGCAGGCCCAGACAACCGGCCCGTGAAGGCTGGCGGGATGCTCAACATTGCATTGTCCGAGGACCCCGACGCCCTGGACCCGACGACGGCCAACACCTTCGTCGCGCGTGAGGTGTTCGCCAGCATGTGCGAGAAGCTTTATGACGTCAACGACAAGCTGGAGATAGTGCCGCAGCTTGCCGCGTCGCCGCCGAAGGTTTCCAGCGACGGCTTGATGGTGACGATCGCGCTGCGGACCGGTGTGCAGTTCACCGACGGGACGACATTCGACGCTGCCGCGGTGAAGAAGACGCTCGACCGCGACCTGACTCTGCCGGGTTCCTCCCGCAAGAGCGAGCTGGGTGCGGTGACCGCCGTGGACGTGGTCGACCCGAATACGGTCAAGTTGACGCTCTCGCGCCCTTTCTCGCCGTTGTCCGCGCAGCTCGCGGACCGGGCGGGCATGATCATGTCGCCCGCCGCGCTGGACAAGGAAGGCAAAAACTTCGGGGCCAACCCGGTCTGTGTCGGCCCGTTTTCCTTCGTGAGCCGCACCTCCGGCAACGCGATTGTGCTGAAGAAGTCGCAGATTTATTACGACTCGGCCAAGGTCAAGCTCGATGGCATCACCTACAAGATCATCACTGACCCCAACGTTCGCAGCGCCAACTTGCGCTCTGGTGATATCCAGGGCGGCGAGCGGATGGCTACCACCGACGTTTCCAGCCTGCAGTCCAACCCCGATCTGAAGGTTCTCGGCGTCGACACGATCGGCTACCAGGGGATCACGATCAACCTCTCGAACGCTAACGGCACGTCCAGCCCGCCCGGGCAGGTCAACACGCCGCTGGCTCAGCATCCCGAGTTGCGGCAGGCGTTTGAGCTCTCGCTCGACCGGGCTGCCATCAACAAGGTGGTCTTTAATGGGCTGTACGCGCCGGACTGCTCGCCGCTGCCCAAGCAGAGCCCCTACCGTAAGGCCGATCTGACCTGCACTCCGCATGACGTGGCGGCGGCCAAGAAGCTCGTAGCCCAGACCGGGGTCAAGACGCCGATTCCGGTCACCCTGCTGGTCACCGCCAATGCCAGCAGCGAACGGCTGGGGCAGGTCATCCAGGCGATGGCGAAGGAAGCTGGTTTCGACGTTACCGTCCAGCCGCAGGAGTTCGTCACATCGCTGACCGAGGCGCGCTCGGGGAAGTTCGACACGATCCAGGTGGGTTGGTCGGGCCGAGTTGACCCGGACGGCAACACCAACGACCTCATCACCAGCGGTGGATCGAACAACTACAGTGGTCTACACGACCCGATCATCGACAACTCGATCAAGCAGGCTGCCGCTGCGATGGACCCGAAGGAACGCACCGCGCTCTATACGAAGGCGCTCGACGAGGAGCGCAAGCAGCTGGGGATCATCTACCTCTATCACGAGCGCTACTACCTCGGGCTCTCGGCCAAGGTGGCGGGCGTGGACTTCTACGCGGACGGCATCCCCCGGTTGAAGACCGCCGGCTTCGCCGCCTAGGCCGAAGGTCACACCGACATGGGCCTGTTCATCTTGCGGCGTACCGGAGCCGCGATCGTGGTGGTGTTCCTGGCGAGCATCGTGGTGTTCCTGGGTGTGCGGGCGTTGCCGGGGGATCCGGCCTTGGTGCTGGCCGGGGAGACTCCCGACGCAGCGACGATCGCGGCCATCCAGCATCAGTACGGGCTCGACAAGCCGATACCGGTGCAGTACGTCGACTACATCGGGCAGGCGGTCCGCGGCAACTTCGGCACCTCCACCCAGGACAAGTTGCCGGTCGCCCAAATCATGAAGCGGCGACTGCCAGTCACCCTGGAGCTTGCCCTCTTGGCGATCCTGGTCGCCCTGGTGATCGGCATCCCGGCTGGCATCATCTCGGCGGTACGACGTGGCAAAGCGGCCGACTACGCAGCAAATGTCTACGGCCTCATCGGTCTATCGGTGCCGCACTTCTGGCTGGGGCTGTTGGGGATTTTGGTGTTCGCAGTCAACTTGCACTTGCTGCCGGCCTCGGGCTTTGTCGCCTTCACCGAGGACCCGGTGGAGAACCTGCGCCGGATGCTCATGCCGGCGGTGGTCCTCGGCACCGGCCTGGCCGCGGTCCTGATGCGCCAGACGCGCTCTGGGCTGCTCGGTTCGCTGTCCTCGGACTACGTTCGCACGGCCCGGTCGAAGGGATTGCCGCAGTGGCAGGTGACCGCACACGCGCTGCGCAACAGCATGACGACCGTGGTCACGGTTCTCGGTCTGCAGCTCGGTGCGCTCATCAGCGGCGCCGTCATCACCGAGCAGATCTTCGTGATCCCCGGCTTCGGCAAGCTGACTATCGACGCGGTCCTGGCCCGCAACTATCCGGTCATCCAGGGGGTCATCCTCGTTACCGTCATCGGCTACGTAGTGGTGAACCTGCTCGTCGATCTCACCTACGCCTATCTCAATCCACGACTGCGGCTTGCGGGAGGCGGTCATGAGTGAGACCTCGGACTCCATCGGGGGCGCGGACAGCACCGGAGTGACGGTCCTTCCACCGACGTCCGCCGTCCCGGAGCGGGGCGTGCCGGCCGGCCGGTGGACCCGGATTCGGCGCCGGTTCCTGCGCCGGCGGCTGGCTGTCGCCGGCCTGGTGTTGGTGGTCGCGTTTGTGCTGCTGGCTCTCGTCGTGCCCTTCCTGTCCCAGGACCCAGCGCTGCAGGACTTCAACTCGGTGCTGGGGCCGCCGAGCGGCGGCCATTTCCTGGGCACCGACGAGCTCGGTCGCGATGTCTTCGCCCGCATCGCCTACGGCGCGCGGGTGTCGCTCGAGGCTGGCGTGCTGTCCACCGCGCTGGCGATGGTTGTCGGCGTACCGTTGGGTCTGGTCGCGGGGTTCTACCGCGGTTGGCTGGACCCGGTCATCATGCGGATCAGCGACGTCCTCCTGTCGTTCCCGTTCCTGATTTTCGCGGTCGGCCTGGCGGCCATCCTCGGCTCATCCTTGCGTAACGTCGTCCTGGCACTCGGCGTCTCCCAGGTGCCCGCGATCGTGCGCATCGTCCGCGGCGAGGTGCTGTCGGTCCGCGAGCAGGACTACGTCGCCGGAGCGATCGCCGATGGGGCCCGGGACACCACGATCCTGGGCCGCTACGTGCTGCCCGGCACCTACAACGCACTGATCGTGCAGGCCACCGTGGCCATCCCGGGGGCCATTATCGGCGAGGCGGTGCTGTCCTTCCTCGGTCTTGGCGTGCAGCCACCAACGCCATCCTGGGGCGTGATGCTCACCACCGCCCAGCAGTACCTTTCCCAGGCCCCCTGGCTGGCCGTTTTCCCGGGCGTGATGATCGCCCTGGCCACCCTGGGCTTCAACCTGCTCGGTGACGGGTTGCGCGACGCCCTCGACCCGCGGAGCAGCCGGTGAGCCTGCTCGAGGTCGATCAGCTGTCGATCAGCTTCGACACTGAGGACGGCCCCGTACTCGCCGTCAAGGACGTGTCGTTCGAGCTGGAACGCGGGGAGATCCTGGCCGTGGTCGGGGAGTCCGGCTGCGGCAAGTCCGTCACCGCCATGTCCATCCCACGGCTGCTGCCGACGGAGGGGACGCACCTGTCGGGCACGGTCTGTCTGGAGGGACGGAACCTGACGCAGCTCGACGAGCGCTCCATGCTCTCGGTCCGCGGCAAGGAGGTGTCCATGGTTTTCCAGGAGCCGATGACCTCACTGAACCCCGCCTATACCGTGGGCCGCCAGATCACCGAGGTGCTACGCCGGCACGAGGGTCTGGGCCGACGGGCGGCGCGTGAGCGGGCCGTCGAGCTCCTGACGCTGGTGGGTATTCCGGACCCCGCCCGGCGGGTGCACGAGTATCCGCACCAGCTTTCGGGCGGTATGCGGCAGCGCGTGATGATCGCGATAGCGGTGGCCTGCTCCCCGAAGGTGCTCATCGCTGACGAGCCGACGACCGCCCTCGACGTCACCATCCAGGCCGGCATCCTCGACGTGATGCGGGACCTGCGGGACCGACTGGGCACCGCGATCATTCTGATCACCCATGACCTCGGCGTGGTCGCGGACATCGCCGACCGGGTGGTGGTGATGTACGCCGGCCGCCGCGTCGAGCAGGCCCCCGTCGGGGAGCTCTTCGCCCGCCCGCAACACCCCTACACCCTGGGCCTGCTCGGCGCCCTGCCCGCCGCCGCTGTACTGGCCGGCGGGCGCAGGCGGCTCACCGAGATCCCCGGCATGGTGCCGCCGCCGTTCTCCGACCCGGACGAGTGCACCTTCCACCCGCGTTGCCCGCGGGCAACCGAGGAGTGCCGGACGACCCGTCCGTCGCTGGACCCGGCTGGACCGGAGCACCTAGTCGCCTGCTACCACCCCGGACCCGGAGGTGCCCGTGGCTGACCTGGTGCTGGAGACCCTCGACCTCGTCAAGCACTACTCCGGCCGGTCCGGTCTCGGACGGGGCGGTGGAGTGGTCCGTGCCGTGGACGGCGTCTCCCTGTCCATCGCCCCCGGGGAAGTGCTGGGTTTAGTCGGCGAGTCCGGCAGCGGCAAGTCCACGGTCGGCAAGTGCGTGTCCCGCCTCACCGAGCCAACCGATGGCAGCGTCCGCCTCCGCGGCACGGACATCACCCACCTATCTCGGCAGCAGATGCGCCCGCTGCGCCGGGACGTGCACGTGGTCTTCCAGGACCCCTACTCGTCGCTGAACCCGCGGCTGACGGTCGGGCAGATCGTGGCCGAACCGCTGCGAATGCACCGGCTCGCCAAGGGGAACGAGCTCCAACAGCGGGTCGGTGAGATGCTGGAAAAGGCCGGGCTGCGGGCGGATATGCGCCGCCGCTACCCCCACGAGCTGTCCGGTGGGCAGCGGCAGCGGGTAGGACTGGCCCGGGCGTTGATCCTGGAGCCGAGCCTGCTGGTGGCCGACGAGCCGGTGTCCGCACTCGACGTGTCGGTGCAGGCCTCGGTGCTCAACTTGCTCACCGAACTGCAGCGGGACATGGGCTTCTCGTGCCTGTTCATCACCCACGACCTGTCGGTCGTCGAGTTCATCAGCGACCGCATCGCGGTGATGTACCTGGGCAAGATCGTAGAGACGGCGAGTCGGGAAGAATTGTTTCGCGACCCGCAGCATCCCTACACCCAGGCTCTGCTGTCCGCCGCTCCGCTACCGGACCCCAGCATGCAGCGCCGACGAGAACGGGTGCTGCTCAGCGGTGACGTACCGAGCCCGGTCAACCCGCCTGCGGGCTGCCCGTTTCACACCCGCTGCCCGGTCGCGGTGGACCGCTGCCGGACCGATCCGCCACCGCTGGTCGGCGTGACACGCCCGGACCATCCCGTTGCCTGCCACCTCGTCACTCCGACGGGTGGTCCGGACGTCACCAGGAGGAACCCCCATGTTCACGACCCGACCTGAGCTGACCGGCACATTCGGGATGGTGTCCAGTACGCACTGGCTGGCCACTGGGGCGGGCATGAGCGTTCTGGAGCGCGGCGGGAACGCCGCGGACGCGGCAGTTGCCGCCGGCTTCGTGCTGCAGGTCGTCGAGCCGCACCTCAACGGACCGGGCGGCGAGGTCCCGATCCTCATCTGGAGCGAGCCGGAACAGCGGGTGCACACCATCTGCGGGCAGGGCACCTCACCGGCCGCCGCCACGCTGGACCGGTTCTCGGCGCTCGGTCTAGATCTGGTGCCCGGCACCGGCCTGCTGCCGGCCGTCGTTCCGGGCGCTTTCGGCGGCTGGATGTTGCTGCTGGAGCGCTGGGGGAGCTGGCGCCCCCGCGAGGTCCTGGAGTACGCCGTCTCTTACGCCGAGCGCGGCTGGCCGCTGTTGGACCGCGCCGCCGACACGGTCGCCACGGTCGCGCAGATGTTCCGCGACGAGTGGCCGACCTCGGCGCAGGCCTGGCTTCCCGGTGGCGAGGTGCCCACCGGCGGTAGCCGGATGACCAACCCGGCGCTCGCGGCGACGTACCGCCGGGTGGTCGAGGAGGCGGAGGCTGCCGGTCCGGACCGTGACCGGCAGTGCGCTGCAGCTAGGGACGCCTGGTACCGCGGGTTCGTGGCCGAGGCCATCGCCGGTTTTTGTGCCAGTACCGAGGTGGTCGACACCTCCGGACGACACCACGCCGGCCTGCTCACCGCGGACGACCTGGCGGCCTGGCAGCCGACGGTGGAGGAACCGGTCACTTTTGACTACCGCGGCTACACGGTGTGCAAGACCGGTCCCTGGGGCCAGGGACCGGTGTTTCTTCAACAGCTGGCCCTGCTCGAGCGCTTCGACCTGGACGCCATGGGCTACCAGTCCGCGGACTACATCCACACCGTCATCGAGTGCGCCAAGCTCGCCTTCGCCGACCGGGAGGCGTGGTACGGCGACCCGACAGTCACCGATGTACCGGTGACGGCGCTGCTCTCCACGCCGTACAACGAGGAGCGCCGCCGACTGGTGGGCGGGGCAGCCTCCTTCGAGCTGCGCCCGGGCAGCCCAAACGGACGCACTCCAGTGCTGGCGACCGTGCCCACCGACCAGGCGCAGTCGGCGCCTGAGCAGAAGGCCGGTGTCGGTGAGCCGACCGTGGCTCGCGACGGTGGAACTCGCGGCGACACGTGCCACGTCGACGTGGTCGACGCGCACGGCAACATGATCTCAGCCACCCCCAGCGGTGGCTGGCTGCAGAGCTCCCCCACAATCCCCGAGCTCGGCTTCTGCCTGAGCACCCGCGGACAGATGTTTTGGCTGCAACCGGGGTTGCCGGCCAGCCTGGCGCCGTCGGTGCGGCCGCGGACCACGCTGTCCCCGTCGTTCGCACTGCGCGATGGCGCCCCGTGGCTCGCGTTCGGGACTCCGGGCGGCGACCAACAGGACCAGTGGACGGTGAACTTCTTCCTGTCCCTGGTACACGGCGGCCTGGATCTGCAGGCCGCCGTCGATGCACCAATGTTCCACAGTGCGCACATGCCGAGTTCGTTCTACCCGCGGCAGGGTCAGCCCGGCCGGATGCTGATCGAGGACCGGACGGACCCGGCGGTGGTCGACAGCCTGCGGGTGCGCGGGCACGACGTGGAGCTGTCCGGGCCGTGGTCGCTGGGCCGAATCAGCGCAGTCGCGCGGGACGGCGACTGGCTGCGGGCAGCGGCCAACCCGCGGGGCGCCCAGGGCTACGCGGCCGGCCGGTAACCCATGGCGGAATCGCGGCCCTCGCCAGCGCCGGGCTACGCGCCGGGGGTTTCAACGCCGTCGCCCGCTGCGCCACCAACATCCGGGTCGCGGTCTCGCTGCTCACCACACCGGCTTCGCCGTTCGAGACCCTTGTCCTCTTCCTCATGCTGACGCCCTGTAGTCGGTGGTGGTCGGCGGGGGTACGCCGCCTTCCTGGCACCCCTCAGTCGACGTCGCGGTGACCCCGGTTTTGTTCTGTACGTCGTGGAGTGGTCGCTGCAGGCGCCATACCGCCGCAAGGACATACAGACCTCAGCATCGGGCGGTTACGGCCGATGCGGCCGCCGTCAGCCTTCCCGAGCCGTGTTCAGTGCCGCGGTGGCGGCGGCGTCCACATGCGCCTTCGCTGCCGCCTCCGCTTCGCCGGGGTCGCCGGCATCGATGGCGTCGACCAGACGGATGTGTTCGATCCACGAGTGCGGAGCACGATGCGCGGCACCCATGCGGAACACCCAGTGCACATGCAGATACAGTGCCGTCGCGATCGAGGACAGCCACTGGTTGCCGCCGATCGCAATGACTCGCAGGTGCAGTTCGCTGTTCAACTCGGCCACACGTGAGAAGTCGACCTGTTCGGTGGCCTCGCGCGCCGCAGCCAGCAGGGCGCGCAGATCTGCGACGTCGGCTTCGGTGGCACGTTCGGCAGCCAAGCGTGCCGCCAGTGTCTCCAGGCGCTCGCGCACCGCGAACATGTCCGCGATGGTGGACGCGTCCGGCAGCGCGACGAACGCACCGCGACGCGGGACCATGACGACGAACCCCTCGGCCTGCACCACGTGCAGCGCCTCCCGGACCGGGTTGCGGGAAACCCCGAAGTCCGCCGCAAGCCGATCCTCGGTCAGGCGCTCACCCGGCGGGTAGTCGCCGTTGACGATGCGTCGGCGCAACGCGACCAGCACTTGGTCGCGCAGCGTCCTGTGCTGACCACCGATCGTGTCCACTGCCTCGACAGCCAAAGCGATCCCTCTCCGGTCAGAGCGTCGCGTTACGCGTCGCGTCGACTGTATACGAGGAGCAGTTTGTTGGTTACCGGCGAGCCAACGCTTCGGGTCTCTCGACGCGATGCCCCTCATTCCGCGGCCCCGGCCCCTTCAGCCAGGACCAGTCTTGTTGAGAACCCGTCGCTCAGGGTGGCCCCGGGCGGCGACTCTAGACGGCCCGTGCGACGCCACGCTGCGTCGTCAGCGACGCTCGCTCGTCGTGATTCTCACCTTCTCACCGGCTGCGCCGACGCGACCGGGTTCCTCGCTCGCGGGGGAGCGTTCCCCAGCGTGATGACGGGCAACATGGTCCTGTTGGGTCTCTCAGCCGGAACGGCGGGTACCAAACTGGCAAGCAACTCCGGCCTCGCCATCGCGAGCTGCATCGTGGGCCTACTCGTTGGGGCGCACGTCGCAGGTGTGCATGCACCACACGACTCGGTGTGGCCACGGTCGGTCACCCGCGCGCTGACCCTCGAGCTGGTCGCACTCCTCGGCCTGCTGGTCACGTGGGAACTGACGCTGAGTAACTGCTACCCCGCACATCCAGCTGAGCATGCTCATGATGCGGCTGCGGCGCTGGGTATCCAGAGCAGCGCCATCCAACGGTTCGGGGTGCCCGGATTGGCATCCCCACCTACCTGACCGGCACATTGACAGTCCTGACAGGCGGCGTCGCCGCCCGATACCCCCTGCGCTCCTTGCTACCCAGCGCGCAGGTGCTGTCAGCCCTGGTGACCGGCGCTGCAGTAGGCGCGTTGGCGGTCTGCCCCGGCGAACGGGGCGGTCACGGTGATACCGGCTGCGGTCAGGTCAATGTTGCTTCCGGGTACGTCCTAGGTCGTCATGCACCTCCCGTGGCTCTCGCCCATCCTGCTGGTCATACCCCTCGCCTCCGTCATGACGCTGTCCACGCGACTGCGACGGAACGAGGCCGGTAAGGAGGCGCCAACACCCCGCAATCCGACACCGCAGCACATCGCACGACCGCACCGATGCCGGGCATCGCGGATCGCACTCATCACAGGGCATTTCTGATACGTCTTCCGGCGTGTCGCCGGGCCGCCAGTGTTGCCGCAGCAAGAGCGATCTCGTCAACATCGACCAGACGCTCGCGGATGGCACCGAAGTGCAGATCATGCTGGATAGTCGTCCGGGTCCTGGGCGAGAGCTGACGAGGGAACGGGTGCGGCTGTGCTGAGCTGGTTGGCGACTACAGCTGGATGCCCCGGGTAAGGGCGCCGTCGACGATGAG
>JAABUW010007979.1_pt1 | contig 12523 bp, 12 predicted proteins | sample 5560081 | NCBI WGS metagenome assembly JAABUW01 (sample SAMN10711882, study PRJNA513363) | rock metagenome | isolation source: Antarctica rocks | place: Antarctica: Victoria Land, Knobhead sud | reverse complement strand
GTTGTGCATGTGAACCGCAGCGTCTTCGATGAGTTGACTGGTGTGCAGAGGAAAAACTATGCCAGTGTTAGATTTCCTGCAAGGCTTGACCTAAGCTCTTGGATGGTGAGGACCGAAGATGAAGATGAACTTGACAACGAAGAAGCAGAATACTCCATGCCAAATGGATCATCAGCAAGCAGCACAACGGCGGAGAACATTGATGAGCTAATCTACCGCATCAAAGCTGTCGTTACGCACTACGGACGGCACGAGAATGGCCACTATATCTGCTATCGACAACATCCTGTGCAAATGCGGCAAGACGAGGATGATGTACCCGAAACTCGTGAGCCTGAAGACGACGACCCGCAATCTCTCGAAGCAGAGTTACCGCAAGCTACCACAGAAGAGCTTCGCTGGTGGCGTCTGAGCGATGAAGACGTGTCTTCTGTGTCCGAGAGTGAGGTTCTGGCCCAAAATGGCGTGTTCATGCTCTTCTACGAGCGTGAGGATCTACCTCAGCCTCCTTCGAACTCTGGCACTGGGGACGCTGCGTCTGCTGAAACGCAGGCTGCGCGGTCAGGTGTCGATGTTGACGCCATCGAAGTTGAAGACATTGCGGATGCTCCAGCATTCCTTGTTCCTTCTGCCGGGTGTTCAGGGTCAGTACTTGCTCTCCATGGTGCAGAAGAGGATGTTGCTGCTACACCGTCATCTAGCTCTGCATCCGTACAGGCTGAAGGCTCGTCAACGGAAGACACTGCTCCAACAGCATCAACGACACCGACAACACCATCGATGCAGAACGAATCCGAAGACTTTGTTGCAGTACCTATGGAACGGGATACCCCTCTTGAACAGATATCGTCGCCAAAGGCAACGCGGTCGTTCATGCGTACTGCTCGCCAACCTTCATCGTCCAAACGAGGGCATGACAGAGCATTTGGTGAGAGTGGTTTCAGGGCTGTTGCTGCGACATGAATTCCCATCTGCAGTTCGTGCTGCGGTACTGTTCGGTGGCGCTGGCGAGCTCTGAGTAATCCATATGATTGGTTAACACTACTTCTCAAATGAAACCCGACATTGACACTACTTCTCATGCAAGCTTCGTTCCTCAAGTGCAAGTGTTACGGATGATTGCCATGTACACCGGCGCTTGACACAACCTTACGTCCACCTCGATCTCAACTTCATGCAAAGCACTCCCAGACTGGCGTCAACTACACATGGCGTGCAAAACGTGTCATGGCCTGGACGTACCCCCTTTCGAAGCCCCGGAATTCGGCCTGAGAGTCGACCCTACACGCCTTGAGTTAAGTGTTCCGAACTGCGATGGCTGCGCCTTCCTACATGGTGCTCTAAACGCGCTCGACCTCATACCCATGCAGATTGCGTATATCGATCTCTACAATGCTCTCAAAGGCGCTCCGCTCGGGGTGAGCATACAACTCCGAGACATGCGTCCGACTGACCAGCAATACGGCGTGGCAAGGCGAAAGATCTGCCTAGAGCTTTTCGTCTCCGACGATAAGCCTTCTCGCTGGCCGTGCATCGGCGCTGGACGGCCGCTCCTAGGGCAGCCGTCTCTGCAAGACGCAGTTTCTCTTGCTTCGTTGTGGTATGCGGACTGTAAAGCGCATCACAAGTCTTGTCATTCAACACCCCGCACAACACCAACGAGACTTGTGCATGTCGGAGTCCCTGGAAGATACCCACATCTCGTAGAGCCGGGTATGGACTTTGAAGAGCCATATCTCCCCCTGAGCCATTGTTGGGGATCGCGAACGATTCATCCAGACCACAACTGCTAATCGCGAAAGCCATCTCGCACGTATCCCGCTTCACGAATTGCCAAAAACCTTTCAGGATGCCGTCAGATTCGCTAGAGAATTTGGCGTACAGTATCTATGGATAGACTCATTGTGCATCATCCAGAACGATCCGGAGGACTGGGCTCGTGAAGCAGCCCGGATGACTGAGGTATACGAGTCTGGCCTCTTCACTATCGCCGCTGATGCCGGAGACAGCAGCTCAGCAGGACTATTGCACACCGATGAAGGGCGGCGAGTCACAATCTGCGTCCTGAAGGCTCCAGGCCTCCGCTATGCAGGCACCATGGTCGATGTGTATGTAAGAGCAGACGGCGAGAAGATGATCAACGATGTTGCTCACCATAACATCGTGGACGCAATCGCTGATAGCACGAATCACCGCGAACGAAGCCGGCTCTCGCGACGTGCATGGGTCATGCAAGAGAGACTACTATCGCCGAGGACTTTGCATTTCACCGCAGCGGAGCTCGCTTGGGAGTGCAACGAGCAAGTGAGGTGCGAGTGCAGAGTCGCCGAGGAGACGGCCCTGGCTCTCGCTATCACTTTCCAACACAGCTACGTTGATCGGAGTGACGACGGCTACTTGCGCCATTTTTGGTTACAGACAGTGGAAGATTCACAAGGCGAAGCATGACCTTCAACACGGATCGGTTAATGGCTCTGGCAGGTATCGCAGGGGCAGTCCGACGGACTACTGACGAGGTCTACCTCGCAGGCCTCTGGCTTGGGGAAGAAAGTCTGTTTCATGGGCTGCTGTGGATGTCGGGATGTGACAAGAGGCTGGGTTCAGCTTTACCGCACGATGTCATGGAACACCGACGTCAGCCACATGGATATGCGCCCTCCTGGTCGTGGGCTTCTGTCACCGGGTGCGTCGCGTTCGTGGAACGCAAGTATGAGGTGCCCGGCGGCGGCCTGGCCATAGAAGCCAGGCTCGTATCTGCGGGAGATACTGGCAAGCCGTCCTCGAAGTCGTCGGCAGTGAGCGAAGCCAAGCTCGTAATCAGAGGCTTCCTAGCACCAGTGTCCCTCGTCAAGCAGGCCGGAGACACGATATCATCGACATTACCAGTACCCGCCATCCCAGGATACCAGACCATCAGCGAGAAATGCCTGCCACGGACTGCATTCGCTGGCGCGACGCGGTACGGAAGACAACCGATGAACCACTCGTGTGTGGGAGAAGGCATCGACCAGGACGACTTCGGCTCGTACCTGTGCGATACTGCGGTTCTCGATGTAGACGATCTGCTGGAAGCAGATCTGACGGAACGCCATTTCTTCTTGATGATTGCATATAGCAGCAATACCTCAGAAGACCTGTCGCCGTACGATGAGCTTCCCAAGCAGTATCAGGGCTCACCAGCTGCACGCGCAGAGATTCCTAACGGACTACTTCTCCGCTCAGCCCGAAGCGAGCCATCCTCATTCGAGCGCATAGGTTTGGTGCATTCCCGTCTGCGTGCCCGGGGCTGGGAGCTTTGGAAAGACTGTGCCACGGAGTCTACCATCGAAGTTATGTGACATATATACTACACCGGATTCCGCTGTGGTAATGGAGGACATGGTTGTGTAGCGTAGTTCTCGTCTGCGTCGGCTCTATTACTTTACACTCGCAGCTTGAAGATGCCCGATGTTCAACGATGAGGCTAACGCTGACAGAACAGTCTGTCAATGCCCCATCAACGAATTGATAACATGGCTCCCCACCGTCGCTCCAGCGCCAAAGATGGCCGCGCCACCTAGTCGTTGCGGGATGCTGCGGAGGAAACTGTGATGCTGCACCATTGTTAACCGCGTATTTGCCAATGCTGACGAACGCTCTGAACTCACCTCGGGATGCTTGGGGTGAGCAGGATGGTCCGGGTTATCGTGATTCTTGTGAGCATCGCGTAGGATCTGCTTGTCTTCTTCGCTGAGATCGGACATCTGCAGGTGACCCTGGCCTTGGTGCTTGCCCTGGTGGGCGTGTTTCTGGAGTTGGGTTAGAAAATGTCTCGCAGGGTAAGGTAGAGGATATATCTCACTGGAGGCATCCTGGCGGTAATGTATACTTCTCGGGGTCTAATCAATCGATGCTTGGCTGGCCTTGGGATCGTTGTCGTCGTCTAGTTCATAATAATGTCCGTGGCAGGTCCATCTAGAGCTTGAGACGGGATGACGAATGGAGCATGATGTCACCGCTATGCTCTAGAGAGCTCTTTCTGGGCCTTTCGACGTAGAACATTGGTAGACCAATCGCACTTCTCGCCTGATCCAGCAATTGCTTACATAAGAGCAACGCCAAGATGAAGATTCGACCTCACCTCGTCGTCACTCTTCTTCGACACAGTCACAGTCCAGTCTGAGAAGGGCCAGGATGATTCCGCATCGCACTCTGCTTTGTAACGCTTTACCCCAAAGATGTGACATTGGGACGAACTTCGTCCGCTGGCGGAAGCTCTCCAGCTCGTCCTGGTACGCCTCTGGACCTGGCTGGGTACGAGTACCAGGACAAGCGAGACAACCGCTCCAGTACCGTGCTCAGATTCGCGGGATGATGGAGCAATCAACACTCCGTTAGCCGTCCGCAAGAGTAAAGACCAATGCTGATCAGAAGACTGTGAGTGTCAAAGATTCCGCACCTTCACCACCACGTAAAAAGGCCAAGGTGCCGAGCCTTGTCTCGAACCTCACCTTACAAATCGACAATGTAGCAGCTATACCAAACTCCACTCTTCCGGACGTACAACGCCAAGAAGAAATGATCACCAGCTGCAATGCAAACTACGAAGTTGTGCAAGAGTGCTGAACAAGCATCGACTGCTCGTGGTGAAGACAAGATATAAGTATTGACAGCCTCTCCTCCATCCTCCGTCCCTCTCATAACCTCTACACCCTCTTTCTTAAAAACCAAAAAACAAACACAATGTCATCCCTCACCTACACAAACCCCCCAGGCTACGGAACCCACCTCAGCACCATAAACCACTACTCCCAAGCCGTCCGTCTGCCCACCACACCCCCAACCCTCAAAATCTCCGGCCAAGGCGGCTGGGACCCCATTACCGGCGATATCCTGGACCCCGTTTCCGCAGACAACATCGCCCAACAAATCGACCAAGCGTTCGCGAACGTGGACGAAGTTCTTCGTAACGCGGGCTCGAAGAACGGGTGGGGGGATGTTTACCTGGCAAGGGTGTATTCCGTCGAGCTGAATGCTTTCGAGGGCACGGCGAAGAAAGCGCTGGCGCAGGGGTTGAAGAATTGGTGTCAGGGGCATAAGCCGTTGTTGACGGCGGTGGAGGTGAAGGCGCTGTATGGGGAGAAGATGAGGATTGAGATTGAGGTTGAGGCGTTGGTTGAGTAGTGGGGTACGGAGGCAGCGTCGCGGGTGTGCGATTAGCCAGATGGGATGCAACTTGACTTGCTTAGCTCGCTTCCTACTCTGCCCTGCGTCGCCGTCCATTGACCTCCGTCTTCTGCTGGTTGCGCTCAGCCTCTGTGAGCTCTCGCTGTGACCTCGCGGCCGGATCTCACTGCGGAGATAGGCAAGACATACAGACTCAGCCAAATCCATTCATTCAAAACTACCTCGCTAAACTCACACCACCTCCCCACCGCCCTCCTTCCCCCAACACAATTACCGCCTCCCACCCCCAGCCCCCCAGTGCCCCTCATCCCTCACAACCCCATTCAAAAACCCCATCAAAAACTCCTTCGCCTCCGTCGGCGTCCCGCTCCCACTACCCCCGGGACTGCTCACAGAAGCCAAACGACTGCTTCTCCCAGATGCCATAGCAGCAGGTAACTGCGTCGGCCCTCCACTCCTCCCGTTCAACGTACCCGGCAACTGCGTAGGTCCAGAACTCGTAGCAGGAGTCCCAAGCGTAAACGGCGAGATAGGCGTTCCCGGGCTCGTGACGGGCGTACAGGAAGTCTTGTTGAAGAGGTCGAGGAGGAGGTTCTGCTGTTTTGGCGGAGGAGCGGTGGAGAGGTGAGGTGTTGGTCTGGCTGAGGGGCGACGTTCGGGCTCGATGCGGGGGGCGTGAGGAGGGGTCGGTTGTTGTGAGAGTGTGGGAGGTGGATTGAAGAGGTCGAGGAGGTTGGTATTACGGGTATTAGATGTTTGTTGTGGGCGGATGATAGTTGTTGCTGGGGTAGCTTGGGCAGGTGAAGTGGGTGTCGTTGAAGTTGGCGGCTTGCCGAAGAGAGTGAGGAGCTGGTCTTTCTTGTCTGCAGGTGGCTGTGCTGTCTCCGAATGACCATCCCCGTTGGACCTCTTCAGCACTTGAGGGTGGAAGTCCGCTTGCGGCCGTTCGTTGCGAAGAGGACTCGTAGGTGCGACGAGTGACTTCGGACCTCTGGCAGAACCGGGTCTTGCCAGAATCGTGAAGGGTGGAGCAGCTTGCTGCCCAGTCGAGGTGGAGTGTGTCCCATTCCTGCGCGAGGGCGAGCCAGCAGGACTAGCATTATTTGCTTTCGGTGACCGCGATGCACTTTTCGCTGCTGTGGGCTGTAGTGTAGATGGAGACAACCACCGCTGCTCTGGGGTGGGTATTGCGGATTGAGCTTTGGGAAGCGCCGAAGGGTCGAAGAGCTGACGCGACTTCGGCCGTTCACGCTCAGGCTGAGGCGTGGCTGGTGACTCTGCTGGTGGACTTCGAGGACTGATGATAGGCGGCGACTTCGCCTTCAATTTCATCGGCAATGTTCTTGTGATCTCGTTCAGCGTTGGCTTCCGTTTCATAGGTCTGATTGTTCTTTCTGTGGTGTTTGAGAGCGTTGGGGAGACCGATTCCTGCGGCTGCTGCTGCGACACGTGTGGCAACGCATCTGGCGCTTGAGTAACGGGCGCCTTCTCCAATAGACCAAGCAGAGCAGTTTGGTGGCTACTTGCTGGGCGTTGAATAGTGCTCGCGGAAGCTCTGGCAGGGGCGGTTGGTATGTTGCCGTTGCTCTTGAACGCATCGAGCAGCTTCATCGATTGAGCATTCAGCCTCGGTGGCGGCAGCTGCGAAGCATTCGGCACGGCTGGACCACTGGCGATAGCGCCTTGGCCTTGAGCCAGATAAGCATTGGGTTGATGCTGTTGGGGAGGTATCTGCATGTGCTGCGGGTGCATGTGGGGTGGCATTGGCTGTCGCTGCGCATCGGGATGATGGCGCATGTCCTGTGGGAAGCCACTGTGCGGTGGCCGGAAGGGCATGCCTGGAGGTGGAGGATGTGGCATGTTCTGTTGTTGCTGGAAGTAGTGTTGTTGCGGGTGCGGCGGCATACCACCGAGTGAGTGACCCTGCGAGGACTCATTCGGGCTAGGACCGAAGATATTCGGCGTCGGCAGTGAGCCATGCCGCTGTTCTTGCTGAAATAGTTGTTGAGGAGGAAGCGGGAATTGCGGCGGTGGGGGTTGTCGTTGCTGATGAGCTAGCGATGGATATCTCAAGTGGTCGGGCTGTGGTGTCTCTGGCTCTCGAGGAAACAGGTTGACTTGCTCAAGTGGAGTCTGAGGTATCTGGTTGGAGCTCGGTGCCGGAGCAGTACCTCGAAGCATTGCCAACAAATCATTCGCAGGCGCCGACGCGGCTGTGTATCCAGCTTGAGTCGCAGCTGAATCGGTTGAAGCAGGTTGTCTCAACATCTTCTTCAAGTCTGCAATCTTATCATCGTAAAGCGCGGCCATCTCAGGACCCGACTCATCCTCCACCTCTCCATCGTCCTCTGCAACCGCCTGCACTGCTCTCCCGTTGATTGGCACACCTTTCGTCTTCCTCGTGGTCCCCTGCTTCTGCTGCTGGCCAATCCACTTCTTCAACTGCGCCAGAAAAGGCGCAACCATATAAAACTTACTCGCACTCGCTCCCTCCCCATCATGATGAATCTTCTGCTTCTTAAAGCCCGGCAGATCTTTAATAGCATACCACTTGATCGCACCAATCTCCTTCCGTGTCCTAGGCTCGAAATGTGTATCGTTCGCTACCCCCCTCAAAACAAATAGCCGCATATGCTGCTCCCGCATGGTAATGTCAATGAACTTCGCATCATCCTCGTTCTCCGGGACCAGTCCAGCTTCCCGAGCATCATAGCCAGTCTCCTCGTAAACCTCCCGCACGGCGCAATCTAAGTCCTTCTCGTCCTTATTAATCTTCCCTCGCGGAAACGACCAGCTCGCGCCTTTCTTCCAGCCCCGCACAAGCACCACATTCTCCATCTCCTCGTCCAGCATTATGGCGCCTCGTACGGGCACACGCACCTTGTACGCCAAGAACTCTTCGTACGCGGCGATGTGCTGCGCGTCGGTGAAGCCGCTCAGAAGGGGACAGTGCTGGAACAGCAGTAGACAGAACTGTCGTAAGGCCAGGCTAGGGAGTGGAGTATGCCCGGACGCGGCGACGGCGGGGCGGACGAAGTCTTCGTAGAACCATTGCGCCTCTTCGACTTGAAAGCAGAGGCGCGGGACGGAGGAGAGCTCGGAGGCTGGGAGGTTGAGTAGGAAGCGGACGGTCAGGTCGTCGAGCCAGTCAACAAGGGTGGTAGGTTGCTTCGAGGTTGTCATGTTGGTATGTGAGTCGTGGTGGCATTGCATTCAGTCGTGTATGGGTCTTGTTGAGTGATGGTTGGTATGGCTCGTAGCTATAAAACTGCAACGCCTCCCCCCACTCAAGCAAGCCTCTCGACATCTGACACCACCATGGCTACCGAAGATCTCAAATCCCTCGCAACGTCCACGACCGCCGACTACTACGACCTCTTGTCGCTTGAACCACATCAGACCAGCGATCAGGAGTCCATCCGCCGCGCCTACCGCAAAACCGCCCTAAAATACCACCCAGACAAAGTCGGCGCCTCCAACCATGCCGCCCTCGAGAAATTCCACCTCCTCCAAATCGCCTACGACGTTCTCTCCACCCCCGAACTCAAAGACTTATACGACAATGCCCGTCGAGCGCGAGAACAAGTCAAGGAGCGCGACCACCTGCTTAGTGCAAGGCGCAGGGAGATGAAGGATGATCTCGAGCGGAGGGAAAGGGAGGGCGCTCAAGCAGGTAAGCGCAAGTGGGAGGGAGATGACGAGATGGCGCAGGAGATGGCGAAGATGAGGGAGGATACGAAGCGCAGGCGGGTGGAAATTGAGGAGCGGAGACGGAGGGAGATGGAGGAGCTTCTCCGGGAGGAGGAGGGGGGTGCCGCCAGTACAGTGGCTGATCTGAGCACCGAGGCGGGTGACGGGGTGACGGAGATGGAGCGGAGTGTTAAAGTGAGGTTTGGGGTGGACGATATGGTGGAAAACGAGCTTAGGGAGGTGTTTGGGCGGTTCGGAGAGGTGGAAGATGTGGTAGTGAGGTCGAAACCACCAAAAGACTCTACGACGAAGAAGAAGAAGAAGCGATCGCCCCATACCGCCCTTCTCGTCTACAAAAGTGTCGTTGGTGCTCACGCAGCAGTCTCTGACTACCCAAAGCTCGCCACCACCGAGCCGGAGACGTTTTCACGCTTCGACTCAGTCGAATGGGCCGCCGGTCGAGAGCCCGACTTCATCCCCAAGCCAAAGGCGCCCGTTCTCGAAGATACCAACATGGCCACCAACTCGCCGCCCCGCCCACGAGCGACCGCTTACGACGGCGGAGAGGCCAAAACGAAGGTGCCAAAATTTAGCTTCAAGCCTACAAAAGGAGCTGGAGGTGGGGCGACCCTGGACGAAGTTACGATGATACGGCTTAAAAACGCGGAGAAGAGGCGCCAAGAGGCGAAAATTCGCAAGGAGGAGGAGGCGGCGGATCTCGAGGAGGCGGATGGGGTGGCGGAGTAAATGGCAGGTAGTACGGCAGCACCAGAATATTTACGTTTTTGGAGAGGTATTGACTTGATTGACAGTTAGTTGAACGAGTTTTCCGATGTAGCAACGGGCAGCGTGATGTGATATCAGGAAGGAGGTGAGCTCGAGGGTTGATTTTTATCTCGGAGAGCATTGAACTGCCACTTTTTAGGTACCTGGCCGTCCCGAACTGCGGTATGTGTGCTATCTCCTGGCCAGATCTTGTATCCATGCTCGTGTGGCGAGTGCTGATGCTCTAGCGCCGTTGGCTCGCAGTAGGAGACGGCTACCTGCGTCTACACCCCCTTCACCGCACACCACTCGTCCGAACCTCGCCGAACAGCCCTCAAACGCATATATGCTGTCTTTCCCGGCATGACGGCTAAGCTACCCGGACCGCCTCCTCCCGCCCATCATCAATCTTTAGCCCTTGCAAAGTTCGAGCCCCAGCTAACATTCCCCAAACAGCCTACATCAACCCCGAGCCCCCGATCACAGAGTCAACACAAACCCCCGGCGCACCTTCCGCTGATTCCCTATTCACCACGCCGCGCAACACGATGGCCCTCGCCACGGTTCGCAAAGCGCTGGTCTCCTGCCGAATCATCTTGGGGCCATGGTTCCACTTACACGCTCCTGATGGAGGGTATGGTAAAACTTGGCTGTACTTCCTCACGGTCGTACCTCCTTACGGTCGTACCTCCCGATTATGCTCCTCTATGACCTGTGTGCCGTCGAGCTTCGGGTATACTGGTTTGTCCACGGAAATATGAAAACGACAAAAACATCGACAATATCAGGTAAGTTTCATGGGATGGGAGGTAGTGGTTTGGGTAGCTTTCTTTTGTTCCCACTCTTCTCCGTAAAAGGTCTTTCCTACTGGTTCCTTGTATCTAATTAAATCGACGTTGGTTCGGTGCCTGGACCGGTATGGCTGACCGTTGTGCTGTTGCGAAGACACATAGTATCCATACATATTAATGGACTTGAAACGATTTTGCCAACTACTTTTACAATTGAGGTCTCCTCTACAGATATCTACCACTACTGTAGTTCGCTGTCCAAGATAATAAAACGTGAATGTTCCCGTCGTATTGAACGAATTGATCATCGCCATGATGTCAAGCTCAGTCAGCAACAACCTCGAGCTTCTGATGGACCTTGAACTTCAGTCCACCTCTCCACCAAAGATGTGAACATGTACGCCTCGCGCTCGACCTTCCGCGTCCCTTATATCTGCACCCAATGTCTCCGTCAATCCCGTCATCGCGTTTATAGCACCTTAAACAACGCTCCGAATCCCCCACCTCCACCACCTTCCGGCGCAGCCAAACTAACAACCCGCCGCCTCATCTCCCTCCACGGCCTCGACGCGCCCAAATTCCTCCAAGGCCTCGTAACCGCCAATGTCCGCCCAGACTCCCGCTCGGGCTTCTACTCAGCTTTTCTTACCGGACAGGGACGAGTACTAAATGATGTCTTCGTCTACCCTACCTTAGGCTCACGATGGCATCAAGACGTGAACAAAGATGAGGAGCAAGGATATCTGGTAGAGGTGGATGGAGGGCAAGCCGAGGCGCTGGTGAAGCATCTGAAGAGGCATAAATTACGGTCGAAGTTTAAGCTACGGCTGCTTGAGGATGGGGAGTTGAATGTGTGGAGTATGTGGAAAGAAGATGAGCGATGGACGGCGCATACGAAAGTTGAAAGGGAGGGAGGTGTGGTTGCGTTGACGGATTGTCGGGCGCCTGGGATGGGGCAGAGGGTGTTGCTACCGGACTCTGCGTGGGCTGAAGCATTGGGTGGTGAGGCGGAGGGGCTGGAAGAGGCGCCGCTGAGTGCGTATACGATCCGGCGGTATCTGAAGGGGGTGGCTGAGGGGCAAGAAGAGATTGCGAGGGAAGAGTCGTTGCCGATGAACTCGAATATCGACATCATGGGTGGGATTGATTTCAAGAAGGGGTGTTACATTGGCCAGGAGCTTACGATACGGACTCATCATACTGGGGTTGTGAGGAGGAGGATGCTGCCGGTTGCACTATACAATCATGGCCAAGATCCGCCAGCTACGATGACTTACGAGCCAGACGCAGGACTGCAAACACCGGAAAAGGACGCAGACATCCGCAGGGATGACAAACGAAAACGAGCGACAGGCAAATTCATCGCCGGGATCGGCAATATCGGTCTAGCTACGTGCAGGCTGGAACAGATGAGCGACCTGACCGTCTCCGGCGAAGGCAGTTCTTTCAGCCCCGACGATGGATTCATCGTCCAAGACGTCAATGGGCAGGAAATCGGAGTCAAAGCCTTCGTCCCAGACTGGATCCGCGGCAACATTCGAGAAGCAAAAGTCCAGAAACGTGTCACATGAACAAGCCTTCTATTTGTTACCTTCCGTCCAGTGCTCGCCACTCCCCATCAGCAAAGTGCCTTTATCTAGGTCGCTGTTCTGCTTCTCGCCGATCCATTGCGGTTTCAGAGCCATCAGCCCGGCTTCGATGTTCCAGGCTCGGCCGCCTTCGATGTACATGGTTCCGCCGTAGACTTTGCCGTCGGCCATGACGCCGAGGATGACTTTAGCGACGTCTTCGGCGGTGTTGGCGGGTAGGCCGGCTTTCTCCCAGGTTGGCTCGATGGCTGCAGTAAGGCGGGTTCTGTGGCAAGATTAGCTGGAATACGCGATTCTGATTGCGACAATCGGGCTTACTTTGTCATCCATGGAGATATGGCATTCGTCCGGATCTTGAATGGAGGCTGTATTAGAAGTCTGCAACGCGTCAGCATCAACTATTCATCCGCGATATCGACCCAACTCACTCCCTCAACACCCTCATCAACCCCAACACCCCATGCTTCGCGGCCACATAAACATTCAACCCCGGATCCTCCCTAAACCCCGCCACACTACTCA
>JAABUW010007978.1_pt1 | contig 12526 bp, 11 predicted proteins | sample 5560081 | NCBI WGS metagenome assembly JAABUW01 (sample SAMN10711882, study PRJNA513363) | rock metagenome | isolation source: Antarctica rocks | place: Antarctica: Victoria Land, Knobhead sud | reverse complement strand
GATCTTCTCGTCGAAATCATCGCCGCCCAGTTGGTTGTTGCCGTGGCTGGAGATCACCTCGACCACGCCGCCCTCGATCCGGACCACCGAGACATCGAAGGTGCCACCACCGAGATCGTAGACCAGGATGCGCTTGCCCTGATGCTGCGCTGCCTCGTAGACGAGGGCCGCCGCGGTCGGCTCATTGATGATCCGCACCACCTCCAGCCCGGCGATCTCGCCGGCCTCACGCGTCGCCTGCCGCTGCGCGTCCGAGAAATACGCCGGCACCGTGATCACCGCGCGGCGCACCGGACCACCCAGGCGGCGCTGCGCCATCTCTTTCAGGCGCGACAAGATGATCGCCGAGATCTCCTGCGGCGCGTAGTCGCGCTCGCCGAGACGCACGCGTGCATCGGTGCCCATCCGCCGCTTGATCGAGCGCACCGTCCGCTCGGGGTAGAGCATAAACTGGTTGCGAGCCTCCTCGCCGACCAGCAGTTCGCCCGTCTCGGACAGGCCGACCACCGAGGGCAGCATCACCCGGCCGCGGTCGTCGGCGAGCACCAGCGGCCGGCCATCCTGGTAGACGGCGATTTCCGAGTTCGTGGTCCCGAGGTCGATGCCGACGATGGGGTCCGTCATGCGCGTTCTCCTGTTCCGGTGGCGCTCTTGCTCACGATCACGTCCGCGGTCCGCAACACCTGGTCGTCCCACAGGAACCCGGCGCGGACCTCCTCGAGCACGGTCCCGTCCGCCGCGGAACCATCTGCCGACGTGCCAACCACACGGGCGCGCCGTGGGTCGAACGGCTGGCCGACCAGCTGCATCGGCACGACCCGGCGGTCGAGCAGCACCTGGTCGAGGCGGCGCAACGTCATGCGCAGGCCCTCTTGCCAGGCCTCGTCACCCGACGCAGGTCGACGCAACAGGCGACCCACCCAGCCGGGACGCACCGCTGCGGCAGACGTCAACGCCGCAAGCAGGCGATCGCGCAAATCGATGACATCCAGCAAAAGCGGGCGCAGCGCCGCGTCCGCCTGGTCGCGTGTTGCGGCCCGCGCGCGGTCCAGTTCCTGCTGCACGTTGCTTTGGCTCGCCTGCAACGTGTCGAACACGCCACGGAACTGGTCCAGCGCCTCCTTGACCAGGCGAGACTCGGTGCGGACCTCGCTGCGCAGGCCTGCCACCTCGACGAAGAGGGAATACAAGTCGGACGTCTCGGCCCGGGGCTCTGGCGCCGCCGTCTCCGCGGTGTCGAGATAGGCCCGAAACCGGCTGAGCAACGCCTGCTTGATGCTGTCGTCCACCTTGTCTCCTGTTCAGAATGAAGGAAGGCCAGAGGGTCCAAACCCCTGTTGGGGCGAATGCTCCTAGTCCCATCACTTATGTCATAGCCCAAGGACCTCCGCCCTTGGCGGGATCCAGGAGCAGAGCCTCTGACCGGCCTCACTGTTCGATGGCTGCTTGCATGATGCCCTCGGCAAGCAGCGCTGCCACCGTCCGCTTCGTCGCCCGTGCGGCCAGAGGTGACGCCGCGTGCAGCGCCGCCATGCTCAGCCGCGACAACGCCGCCTCATTGGTGCGCAGCAGCGTCATCTCCAGCCGCTTCCGCTCGTCGCTGAGCGCCTCGTAGGCGGCACGATAGTCCTGGAACCGCTCCGGTTCACGATCCGGCGGAAACTCCCGCACCAAGGCGAGATAGCGGCGCCGGATCTCGGCATCGTCGGCCCGCTCGTGCACGCCGAGCACGGTGAAGGGATCACGCATCAGAGCCGACCCCTCCGCGCCGTCGGTCCCCCAGTCGCCCGCGACACCATGTCCTCGCAGAGCTGCCGCATCATCGGCTCCGGCAGCATGGCGCCGAGCTCGGACGATCGGAAGCTGTCCATCGTTTCCTCAACCGCCGCTGTTCGCCCGATCTCCCCGACACGGCTGCGTAGAGTGTCGGCCGCTCCTTTGGGCATGTCCTTGAGCACCATCCGCAGCAACTCCAACATCTCGGCGTCGTCGATGTCGTCCTCCAGGTCATCCGCCATCCGGCCCCTGCGGGGCGATCGGGGACGATCCATGCCGAGGAACCGCGCGATCCGCCTGGCCGCATGGAAATCTCGCCGTTCGGAGGCTGCCTGGGCCATGTCGTCCAGCTCATTCGTCTCGGCTATGGTCATCGCGTCACCGTTGCCCCGGGTGCGGGCAACGATCTCGTGAAACCGCAACTCCGGGTTCGCCGGCTCCCGCCGGCGCGCCGCCCGCGCGTAGCTCCCTAGCAGCTCGAACGCATCGAAACGCACGAACACGTCGGCCAGGATCTGGAACTCTGCCGCTGACCAGGTGATCCCGGCTCCCTGTTCCAGCCACGCGTGCATGCCCAGCAGCAGGCCTGACAACGCGCGCTTGTTCTCGCCGGCCTCCACCTGGCCCAGGGCGGAGACGATCGTCATGACCGAATCTTTCATCGGCGGCGCTTGGCGGGCGCACGCCAACTCCTTGCGTAGCCACAAGGCATCGCCGCTGGCGCACTTCATCAGTTCGGCCTCGAGCACCGCGCGGAACCAGCCGGCAACGCCGCCGCCCGCGAGCGTCACCCCCTCCCGCAGCCAGGCATCCGCCTGCTCCTTCTCGGGACTTTGCAGCGCAACCAGACCGCGGGCGATGCGCAGCAGCCCGCTCGGGGCATCAGGACGGTCCCACTCGGCAGCCTGCGACAGCTCTTTGCCAGCGAGGTCGGGACGCTTCGCGCGCATCTGCTTGCGGGCATGAGCCAGCTGCAGCTCGATCATCTGCAGGCGCACCCCGGGGTTGATCGGGTCGATCGTCAGCAGCCGGCGAGCGAACCCAGCCGCCTTCTTGTACGCCCGGCGCGCCACCGCGGACTGGGTCGCCTGAAGCAGGACCTGGTTGTCCTCGGGAAAGCGTTGCGCCGCCTCGTCGGCGAGCTGGTGCCAATCCGTCTCCCGCCCGTCCGCACGATAATACGCGATGCGCTCCAGCACGGTGGGGATGTGGTCAGGATCGGCATCGCTGCTGCGTTCCAGATAGACGATCTCAGGGTCGCTTTCGTCATCGTCGCCCTCGATCTCCGGATGCAGGGACGCGAGATGCGCAAGGTGGCGGTAGATGACGCCCGACGACAACCTTGATGTGCGGTCTCCGGCCGCGCTGGTCAGCCGGGCGGCAAGGGACCAGGACCGCTCCACGGATCGCCAGTCGCCACGTGCCTCGGCTGCCAGCGCCTGGACACGGTGTCGCTCCAGCTGCGACAGCGGCCCGAAGCTCTTCTCGAACTGCGACAGGCGGTCGGGGACCTGCGGCAGGAGGTTCAGGCAGGCGCCTTTGATCTCGTCTTGCGGCAGGTCGGCCTGCTTCAGCAACCAGGTGAACAATGCTGCCGGGCCACCGCGTGCGGCCGCCGACAGCCGTCCCAGGGACTGCACGGCGGCCGCTTGCAAGCCGCCCGTCTCGGCTGCAAAGGCCTGCTGGGTCGGCGTCAGGCGGTGCCACGCATCGGCGTCGAGCCCGGGCTCGGCGCGCATCGCCGCCTCCACCGCCTGACGGAACGGGAAGAACGGCGAGCCCGGCTCGATGGTCTCCAGCCGCCGCCTGGTCCGCTCGGGATCCGGCGGCAACGTGGTCAGACTCTGGAGCAGCAAGCGGATCGGCCGGAAGGCGGAACGCAGCGAGATGCGCTTCAGGTGCCGGTCTATCTCCTCCGGGGTCGCGCCATCGACCCAGGCCGCTAGAGCTGCACGCGACGCGGCAGCCAGTTCGCGCCAGCGTGCTGCTTCGGGCGGGTCGGGGCGCGCCGGCGCCGCAAGCAACGGGACTGTCACCAGCAAGGCGGCCGTCAAGTTCTCGAAGGCGGCCTGCTGGCCGGCCGGCACAGCACCGCTGGCGACGCAGTGGAGCAGATAGGCCGCCGCCTTGGGCTGCTGCCCTTCACGGATCAGGCATGTCACGTAGAGGTAGGGCTCGCGCAGCAGGCCGGCCGGGGTCAGGGTGTTCTCGAGCACCATCGCGGCCTCCTTGAACATCCCCTTGGCGGCGAGGGCGCGGGCCCGACCGCCATAGGCGTTGGCCAGGGCCTCCCGCCATTCTGGTCGCGGGTCCTGCCGGGCCAGTTGCTTGAAGAGTTCAATCGCTTCCTTAAACCGTCCCTGCTGCAATGCCCCGGCGGCACGTACAGGCAGGGTGGCCATCGAAGCTGGAGGTGGCGCGCTGCGCCGCTGGGACTTCGTCACAGGTCAGGTCTCCATGCAGCTTGCAAACGCATTGCCCTTACGGTGCGCCGAGTATGATCACGCAGATCTGTGCGGCAACGCGAAGCATATCGTGGGCCAATCAGTCCTGTTGCAGCCTAGGGCATCTAGGAAGCGTCAAAAAGTGGGAAAGCCGAGCGCCCCGATGCTGGCGAACCTGCGTAGGTCTGGTCGTTCATCATAAGCAGCGAGCTATGGGGGCAAGCTCGAGACGTTTGATGCAGGGAAAGCTTTGCAACCACCTCCGGTATCCAGCCCGCCGCAGTTAACAGCGTGGAAGACGGTGGGAATAGATGCTGGGAGCTGATATATGAACGTGATGGACGTCATCGCCGAGACCCAGACCGCCACGATCGAATGGGCTCCTGTTGCCCGAACGATGATGGAACAGCTATCCGACGCTGAGCAGGCCGAGGTGCGCTCCGCGGTCGATCGGATCGCTCGGGGTTTCGACCCGGCGCAAGTCGAACACGTTGCCCGCAGGCGGCAGGGTCAAAGGCCGTTCTTTGTTCTCCGGGCCAGTCCGGCCCTAAGAGTATTCTTTACTCACGCGAAAGATCGCGTTCGGGTGCTCGATGTGGTTGGCGCCGACCAGCTGGCCTATCTCCGGGGCGATGCCGGACCGGCTGCTGCGGGACCGATCGCTCATCCAGCCTAGGTGTTTGTCCCGTATGCGCGTGATCTGCGGGCGCTCCGCGCCGAGCTTGACGGCTTCGGCCAGCTCTTGCAGCCTGGAACGCCGCTCGGTGAAGCCGAGCACATCCTGCCATACGTGCGGGAGTCCAGGCATTTGGCTGCAGCGTTCGGGTTCGCCAATCGTGCTCTGGGCGCACCGGACCTTCTGGCGGTTGAAAAGCCGCTGCTCGGCAGTTTCCGTTGTGATGTCGCGGTTGGCAGCCTCGCAGCGCGCCAGTTCACGCTTGTTGAGCTGGAGGACGCCCGCGAGAACAGTGTCTTCCAGGCTGTCAGCGGACGAGAGTACCCGCGTTGGTCGGGCCGGTTCGAGCGTGGGTTCTCGCAACTGGTCGACTGGGCGTGGCGGATCGACCATGAGCGGCAGCCGAGCGCCACCTTGGAGGCAGCGTTCGGAACAGTCGATCCCCGGATCCATTATTTGCTGGTCATCGGACGCGACCACTGGATCGCCGCGGCCGGCCGCGCCAGGCTCGACTGGCGTCATCTCCACAACGGCATCTCCGGGCAGCGGACGACGGTCTGGACGTATGATGATCTATTCTCGTTCATCGACGACCGGCTGACGGCAGCCGAGCAGGACGCAACCAACCTCGCTGTTGCCCGCCATCATCCATTGCGTTGATGAAGTCCGACGGGGCGTTGGTGCACTTGGCGGGTTGAAGTTGAGATGGCCCCAGCCCCGAACTGCTATGCGATGATCCGCTGAGCGCGGACAGATTTCGGGCGTCCGGCCGCCAGCATCCGGTTCAGCACCGCCACGCCGATGGTAGCCTCGGTCTGCTGGGCGGCGAAGCCGCGGGCTCGAAGAGGGGTCCGATCAGCGCCTTGTAGCGACCCATTGTCGTTTCTACCAACGAACGCTGGCCGTAGTCGGTGGCGACCTGCCAGCTCAGGCGGCCTTGTTCCGCGATCATCGCCAGATGACGATCACGCCGTGTCGGCACACCCGGACCGCCGCTAGGGACAGCCGTTGAACGCGGCGGGATCACCACCTCGATGCCATCACCATACGCCGCGATCGTCTGAGGCTCTTATTGGATTCCGGGGTGGTGACGGGTCCGTCACGCTACTAGGCCTGCGATGAGGGCGCCGAGCAGGGCTTTGCCGCGTCGGCGCGCGTCGTGCACGAATTGGAAGAAGCCAAGCAAGATAGAGCGGCAGCTTGTCTTGCGAGATGCCGCGGTGCGGGCGCAGCCAGGAGCGCAGCAGCGACCAAAATCCTTCCATGGTGTTGACGTGGACCTCGCAGAGCCCGTCCTCGTCTTGGGCGTATTCGCCGCGGGCATGGCAGACCGTTTTATGCCCGTAGCCCCAGGCGGGCAGGCGGGCGTAGATGCTATACTCGTCCGTGTGGACGAGAGTACCCGGGGTGACGGCGGCCGTGATGACCGGCTTGATCGTGGCCTGCTGCACGTTGGCCAGCGTGCGCAGCACGACCCGGCCACCGCGCTGGATCAGGCCGAGGATGGGCGGCTTGTCTTTTCCCAGCGTGCCGCGTCCCGGCGCGCCTGCCAGCCTGTGACAGCGCCCGAGCCGCCCCCTTTTGGCAACAACCGCCGGCTGGCCCTTGTGCCCGGCCACGACGTAGTCGGGTAGGGGCCGAAAGGTCCAGCAAGGGACCTTGGTGCACAATTCAGATTGTGGGCGTGGAGCCCCATCCCAAGGCGTTTTCCACGGACACGCTGGAACACCGGCATGCCAAGGCGGGTCATCCGGTTCAGCACCGAGCAGGCGACCTTGGCCTCGGTTTTCTGGGCCGGCAGGGTCCGGGCGCGGAGGCTGCTGCCGATGATGACCTTGTAGCGGAACATGGCGGTCTCCGCATGCGACCGCTGGCCGTAGCCGACCTCCTTCTGCCACCCTCCACTGCCATTCCACGCGCGTCGCGCGCAGAACCTTGGGCAGTTCCGCCCAGGCGTCCCTTGTCCCCGATCATCTGGATGTGCTGGTTGCGCTGGCTGGGCGGAGCTGGCCAAAAAGGTTCCGTCGGCGCAGCCGATGGAAGGCCAGCGCAGGGGTCGTGCCGACGGCTGCGCTCGGCACCGCGGTTGAGCGCGGCGGGATGACCACCGCCACAGGCGGGTCGGGCTGGCGCTCAGCCACGGCCCGGTAGACGGGCTCGCCGTCGTAGGCGCCGTCCGCCATCACCGAGGCAATCGGGCCGGGATCTGCCCGAGCAGCGGGCTGACCTGGGACGCGTCGCCTTTCTCGCTGGTCGTGAGCTCGGAGGCGAGGATCTCGCCGGTGCTGGGATCGACGGCCAAATGCAACTTGCGCCATGTCCGCACGCCGCGCTCGCCGTGCTTCGCGACCAGCCACTCGCCCGCGCCGTAGACCTTCAAGCCTGTGGCGTCGATCACCACGTGCCCCGGCCCGCTCGCCTGGGCTTGCGCCAGCGACGCGGCAAGCGCCAGGCCGGGGCTGCGCCGCGAGAACGTCGTGTGGTCGGGCACGCCGACATCGATCCCGAGCAGGGCGGTGATCGAGCGCAGCAGGCCTTCGGTCTGCCGCCACGGACGGCTAAAAGCCAAGCGCAGCAGGTGACCGGTCTCGATCGCTACGTCCGAGTAGTCGCAGGGGCGACCGCGCTGACCGGTGCGGGGCGGCTGCCAGGCCGCGAGCGCCTCGGGCGTCACCCAGACCGTCAAGCTTCCGCGTTGCTGCAGCGCTTTGTCATACTCCGGCCCGTTGATGACCTTGTAGCGCGCCCGGGGGATCTTGTGGCGCCGCGGCTCATTGGCTTTGTAGGGCATCGGTTGTCCGAGGAACGAGGGAGCGGCCCTATACGCCCGCCCCTCGCATGGCCGAAGCCATCGGGCCGCAATTTATGCACCAAGTTCTCTCCGAGGTCGAGTTGCACACGCTGCGCGGCCGCCTGACCGCCGGCCTGCTGAGCAAGGCCGAGCGCGGCGACTTGGCGCTGGCACTGCCGGCGGGGCTCGCGCGCGGTGCCCAGGGCACGGTGACCAAGGACCCGGACCGTGCCGTGCAGGGCTGTGTGGAACTGGTGTTCAGCAGCTTCCTCGAGCAGCGCTCGGCGGCCAAGGTGATGCGCAGCCTGCGCGCCCGCGGGTTGAACCTGCCGCGGCGCGAGCCGTGCGGCGATGTTTCCTGGACGCCGCCCACCGCGGGTGCGGTCCGCCGAATGCTGCGCAACCCCGCATACGCCGGCGCCTTCGCTTACGGCCGCACGCTAGCGTGGTGCATGGATCAGGGATGCAGGCGCGCTGACCCCATCCCCGTCTGAGGTCAGGTCATGCGGACGTAGCTTGGGCGTCCCAGCTCGAGCATGCGGTTGAGCGCATGGACGGCGACCGCCACCTCGGTCGCCCGACGCTCGTCCGAATGTGCGCGCAACTCGTCGCCGATCGCCTGCTTCCACCTGTTCATGGTGGCTTCGACCCGGGCGCGCTTGTTGTATCCAGACGCGTTCTGCCACGCCATGCGCCCGTGCTCGGCGATATGCTGCAGGTGGCCGTCCCGCTGCGTGGGTGCGGTCTCGGCCGCGTCGCTCGGCACCGCCGTGGACCGCGGCGGCACAACCACCGCCGCTTCAGGGTGGCGCTCGGCGACGCTGTCGTAAACGCGGTCCTGGTCGTAGCCGCCGTCGCCGGTGAACGAGGCTACCGCGCCCGCGACCTGGTCGAGCAAGGGACCGGCTTGGGACGCGTCGTCCACGTCCTTGGAGGTCAACGTGCTGGCCACGATCCGGCCGGTGTCGGCGTCCACGCCCAAGTGCAGGGTCCGCCACGACCGGCGTGTCGCCGTCCCGTGCTTCTCGAGCAGCCACTCGCCTTTGCCGCAGAGCTTGAGGCCGGTGCTGTCCACCAGCAGGTGCAGGGGCTCGCCGCCAGGGTCCGCACCGGCGTTCCCCGGCCGTGGCACGTCCAGCGTCGCCGCGCGCCGGCTCAGCGTGGTGTGGTCCGGCACACGCAAGCTGAGGCCGAGCAGGCCGACGATGGAGTCGATCAGCCCCTCGGCTTGCCGGTAGGGCAGGTGGAATACGGCACGTATCGTGAGCGCCGTCAGGATGGCGAGCGGCGAATACCGCGGCTGCCCACCGCGGGTCGCGCGCGGCTCGGCCGCCCACGCTGCGATCGCCTCTTCGGTAAACCACACCGTCAAGTTGCCGCGTTGACGCAGGCTGGTGTCGTAAGCGGGCCAGTTCGTCACCTTGTGCTGCTGCCTTGGGATGTGATGGCGGCGGTTCTGGTTCAGCTTGAATGGCAAGATGGGCATCCGGAGTTTGGGAGGGCGATCCCCTACGTCACCCCACTCCTCAGCACCACCGCTCGATCCGTGCACCACGCTAGCGAGGGCTGCATCACCAAGCCGTACTTGGCCTGCAACGTCGTGTCCGCGCTGCGCGTCGTCAGCGAGAGACTGTCCAAGCTTCCGATGTCCGCCTTTCCCCAGGGGTTCAGGCTGCTTGGCTCGACGTCAGCCGGTCGTGCAACGTAGCAGACGCCTGCGGGACACCAGTGACGCGACATGTCATGCCCGTTGCCCGGGCCGCTGGGGCTGCCTTACCGGCTCTGGGTCGACGTCGATGACCTCGGCTTCGTCGTTTTCTGCCACGGCTCCTCAGATCAGCTGCAGCGGATCGACCGCCATGATGCCCTGAACTTTGGCTGCGAGCGCATCCAGCGCGAAGGGCTTGGTCATGACCTGCATGCCCGGTTCCATCCGGCCGTTGCCGACGGCGACACGCTCGGCGTAGCCCGTGACGAACAGCACGTTGAGGTGGGGACGCCGCTGCCGTGCGGCGTCCGCGAGCTGCCGGCCGTTCATGCCGCCGGGCAAGCCGACATCGGTCAGCAGGAGGTCGATGCGGGCTCCCGACTCCAGGATCTGCAAGCCGGATCTGCCATCTACGGCTTCGAGCACCGTGTAACCGAGGTCCGAGAGTACGTCGACGACAACCATGCGCACGTCAGGCTCGTCCTCGACCACCAGCACGACGGCACTCGATGTCCCTGTTTGCAGCTTGGCCGCTCCGCCGGTCTCCTGCTTGCGCGGCACCTCGCCGAAATGCCGGGGCAGGTAGATTGCCACCGTCGTGCCCTGTCCCACCTCGCTGCGCAGGCGCACGTGCCCGCCTGACTGCTGGACGAAGCCGTAGATCATCGACAGGCCGAGGCCGGTGCCCTGGCCGAACGGCTTGGTGGTGAAGAAGGGGTCGAAGGCATGTTCGATCACGTCCGGGGTCATGCCAGTGCCGGTGTCGGCAACGGACAGGGCCACATACTCGCCCGGCGGAACGCCTTGAGGCGGCCAGTCCTTGGGCGCCCCGCGCCGGTTACGCAGCACGGTGTTTGCGGTCTCGATCAGCAGCTGTCCGCCGTCGGGCATGGCGTCGCTTGCGTTGATGACGAGGTTCAGCAGCGCGCTCTCGAGCTGGTTCGGATCGCATAGGGTTGGCCACGGCTCGGCGGCGAAGCTCGTCTCGACCTGGATGCCAGGGCCCACCGTGCGGCGGAGCAGGTCCTCCATGCCGCCGACCAGCTGGTTCACGTCGGTCGGCTTGGGGTCGAGCGTCTGCCTCCGCGAGAAGGCGAGCAGTTGCTGGATCAGTGCCGCCGCACGATTGATCGACCCCATCGCGGCCTCGCTGTAGCGCCCAAGCTCCGCCGTGCGCCCCTGCGTAGCGCGGGTGAACATCAGCTCCAGGCTGCCGGAGATGCCCTGCAGCAGGTTGTTGAAGTCGTGCGCGATCCCGCCGGTGAGCTGGCTCACCGCTTCCATCGTCTGCGACTGGCGCAATTGCTCCCCCGCCTCGGCGAGCGCCTCAGCGGCTTCCCGCTCGGCAGTGATGTCGCGCCCGCTTGCATAGATGAGCGTCTCCTCGGGCGAGGCGACCCAGGATACCCAGCGATAGGACCCATCCTTGTGCCGGTAGCGGTTCTCGTAGCGCGGCAGCCCCTTGATTGCGGCCTTCACAAGTGCACCCTGGCTCGACGCGTGGTCATCAGGATGGATGAAATCAAGGTAGCTGCAGCCCACGATCTCGTCCGGCTGCCAGCCGAGGATGTGCGTCCACGCCGGGTTGACAGCCTGGAAAACACCCTCGGGATTAACGACGAGCAGCAGCTCTTGTGAGGTGCGCCATGTGCGGTCGCGCTCGCGCGTGCGCTCCTCGACCCGTGTCTCCAAAGTTGCGGTCAGTTCAAGCAGGGCCTGTTCGGCGGCCCGGCGCTCCGTATCGTCACGCATCGTGAGCACCGCGCCGATGAGCCCGCCATCGGCCCGGTGCACGGGCCTGGCGCTGCCAAGCACCAGGACCTCGGAGCCGTCCGGCCGGCGGATACGCCAGCACGCGTCGGTGATTGTCTCGCCGTCCAGCACGGCACGGGCGAGCGGCAGCTCGCGGGGTGGGTAGGGCCGGCCGTCTCGGGTGAGCAGGTGATACGCGTTGCTGTACTCGTCGAGCGTCACGCCAAGCTGATCGACGCCGTGCAGCCGCTGCGCGGCCTCGTTGATGAAGACGGTTTTCCCGTCACAATCGGTGACGATCACGCCCTCGGCCAGCTGACCAAGGATGGCGGCTTGCTCGGCCGCGAGCGCCTCGTTCCGTGCGCTGGCGTTTCGGAGCGCCTCCTCGACGGCCCGCTGCTCGGAGATCTCGGTGTTCACGCCGAACCAGCGCGCGACCGTGCCCGCGGCGTCACGGACGGGCTGGACGCGGGTCAGAAACGGCCGGAACAGGCCGTCTGCGCCGCGCATCGGAAAGGTCATCTCGAACGGCTCACCGGTGGCAATGGAGGACGTCCAACGGTCCAGGACCACGGGCAGGTAAACCGGATCATGCACCGACCGCCAGCCCCAACCCTCCATCTGCTTGGGCGTGGTGCCGCAGTACTCGTGCCAGCGCTGGTTATACCACACGATGTAGCCGTCGCCGTTTGCGATCCAGCACAGCGTGGGAAGGTTGTCGGCGAGCGAACGGAACGTCACGTCATCAACCGGTGACGCTGCAGGTTCGGGCAGCGCTGGCGTTTGCAAAGACGGATGCCTCTTCATCTCTGACGTAATTAACCTCAAAGCTGCTGAGGTTGCCCTCTCTATCATCTATAGGTAGATTTGGATTCGAAACAACCGTCGGCTCTAACGTCTGCTGGTCCTTTGATCGGGAATGTCGCTAGATCGCTACATCGGGAGGTATGACGGCTTCCAGATTTCAGGATGAGCCGACAAATAGAAGTGGGTCATCGATGGAACGGCTGCGCTTCTCGCGGCCAAGATGTTCTGGCTGGCATTCTGCTGCGGGATTTCTGAAGCGATCGAGTGTGACGATGGCTCAGGTGAGCATATCCTGGCCGGCCTTGCCGCTTGTCAGTCCGACGCGACCCCAAAGGCAAGCTTTCCGTCCTCGTCTGAACCAGCCTCGAGCAGGCGAGACGTTTGGGTGCGAAACCGGGCTTCGATTGTCGGATTGACCTCGCCCAGCAGCCAGGCTTCCAGTTGGCGGCGGGCCCGGAACACCCGGCTCTTTGCCGTGCCAATGGCACAGCTGGTCGCCTCGGCCAGCGCCTCGTAACTCATGCCTTGCAACACGACCATCACCAGCGCTTCCCGCTGGTCCGCCGGAAGCC
>JAABUW010007977.1_pt1 | contig 12528 bp, 17 predicted proteins | sample 5560081 | NCBI WGS metagenome assembly JAABUW01 (sample SAMN10711882, study PRJNA513363) | rock metagenome | isolation source: Antarctica rocks | place: Antarctica: Victoria Land, Knobhead sud | reverse complement strand
ATCCTGTAATGGTTCTGCAAACTGTTGTATGTATGCTGTGTGAACAGCACCCCTGATGGTGGGGAACAGATCACACTGAATACTTGCAAGGACCGTGCTTGCACATGGAATCCGTACAACAACAAATGATGCAACTTGTATTGCTTCACAAATATTGCCGCAGAATGATGATCACAAGTGAACTTTCAGACAAACACATGAATTGAATTCTTTTTGCAATCAGACTTCAGGAGTGGCCATGCCCATTGTGTGCAGAGGACACAGTGCGCCTAGATGGTGTAAATAGTGTCAGGCCTGGCAGCCGGTCCTTGTGCCACCAGGCCAGACCTGGAGAAGTTGAACTGCTGCACAAAGTCCAGGCTGGTATTCAGGCTCAATGCCGTGTACTGCACCAAACAGATTGGTCAGTCCTAAAACTGTCCCAGCATGTCCAGACGCAAAGTCAATGTCCACACAGTCATGCTGGGGATTGTGGTCTGGCCATTGACCAGCTTCAGACATATATATATTTGCCTAACTGACTACTGACCATAGGGTTTTCTCTGTGATTTGTCAGATGCACAAAGGGCTGTATGCCAAACGCAACGCAACATGCATTGAGACCAGCATGATACAACACACAATATGCCACTGGAGGAAGTGTATGACAAGTCTCTGGACAGTACATACCGAGAGAGGGAAGTTGCCAATCCAGTCTTCGATCTCCAAGTTGGTAAAGGATCCATTATTGAACACCAGTATCATCCATGCATCATTTTCAGGGTCTGCATCACAACATCTGCATGCTTATTTGTGAAGCCATGATAGCACAGTTGCCAACATGTTGTACACCTACAACTCGGTTGGTAATGCTGTCAGACAAAAGCTGCTTGGCTTGTAGGCAGCTGCCTTACACAGAATGTCTGGTGAAGCATCCTTGACATGCAGTACAGCATGTGCTGGGCTTATTGTCTCACGAGCTGAAATGAACAGAGTTGAGGAGACTGCGGTCAGTGAGTGTTGCTCAGTACAGATAGGAACTGCATACAAGTATGGATTGCAGCACTGGCAGACACAAGGGCCGGACCTGCATTTTTAATGAAGTGTCCAATTCCGGCAGGGGCAACGCCTAAGTCATTGGGCCCTAGAGTGTTGACTCCTGATAATGCACCCAGGCCATTGTACAGCTGAATCTGCAGACAGAACAGCAGCCAGTCTGTACAATGCTGCAGCTGCTTGCCTGGTGGCTCGCCTTAACATGTCCCTTGCCTTGTATGCAGAACGCATGAATTCAAAATACAGTTCCTAAAATGTAGGTACTTACCGGGAACACCAAGGCTGATAAGAAGCTGAAGATGAGACTCTCTGTTGCTGGCTGGGACACACAAATGTGCTTTCAGAATTGTGACGTTTGCGTGTGAATGCACAAGAGCAGTTTCCACTTTGTTGTACAGCAACTACATGCATCAAAAAGGAACAGCAAGTTCAAGACATACCATGACACCACATGACAAGCAGCATGTGCCACACAGGAGTCACCATGTGCAACTTGTAGTATACCAGCATGCACTGACGCAGCAACAAACTTAAGCTCGCAGTCCCTGATTACCTCTACTGTCCCATTGATGACGAACTGCCACTCATCCTCATTCACATGCCAGTGCATCTGACGCAGGGCCCCAGGCTTAAAGTGCACCAGTGATCCTGACATAGCTGTGGAGGCCGGGAAGTACTGTGAATCAGCAGTGCGAACAGTGCCGCCATCAGTGCTCACCTGCAAAAACATCAGGTGGCTTGCAGCATTGCTAAATGCTGAATTGACCATACTGAACAACCGCAATTTAAAATTGCATTGCATGCCCAAATACCAACATGTCCAGACCCAACAGCATGACTCAATTCTGTTGAGCTTGATGCGCAACTATTTCTCGAGATGCAAAATGCATGTTATGGAACAACACGAATTAATGAGCAAACGCACGTCCAATCAGGTTTTGCATTTGTTGGCATAGGCAAGGTGCAATGAATGGCAATCTGTAGCGCCATACCTCCAGGTAGCCTGCTGTTCCAAACGCGTATCGGTGAGTCATGGAGTTGACTTGAGAAGTGAGGGGTGCTGATGTGGCAGCTAGCACTGGGGACGGTGTGCTGTCCCCAGCAATTAGCTCGGTCAGATTGCCTTGAGGCAAGAAATTGTCGGTTCCATTGACCAGATTTGCGGTGATCATGGATGTGTTGGGGAGACCAAAAGCCTGCACGCAACGGCACATCAGCCTCTGAATGTTTGATGCATGGCTGAACAGGCTGTCACTACGGAAACCGTTACCAGACGCATGCACACTACTGTCACCACTGTCAACCATCTCTTGGTGCTCATGTGCAACTTGAGAAATAGCACAAGCTGACATGCAATATGCTGGCTTATACATGACCCAAGAGCATTCAATGAGCAAGTTCCGACCGTTCAAATGGGGAAACGTGCAGCAAAAGCCTCACTTGCAGAAGTGGTCGCCATGGTGTAATCAAAAGCAGGTATCGAATTGGTGTGTGTGATGATGCAACAGCCGCAAACTGCATTGAATGCTGTATGGTGCAGAGAGTCACCTGTGCAGCGATAGCAGCAGGTGCTTGTGTATACCAGCCTGACAGGCCCTGGGCATCAAGACGCTCGTCAAAGTCACCCTGATCGTATGAGGTCATGTATGTGCAGCCAAACTCTGGATCCACACCCAGGATGACATGCCCAAAGTTGCCAGGGAAGAACCAGATGTCACCATTGTCAAAATCCCCTGCAGGTCAGTTCATCTTCGTCAGCACTTCATCAACTTGACTGATGCAGAAATTTATGTTTGTTACACAGCGCGCTGTCGGTGCTTGACACTCTACCGATGATGTTGCTGTGCACATGTGACATAACCGCAGGCATGACCGGTAGCACCCTCACAGGGAACTTTCACATTACCAATTGCAGCTGCAGGCATTGCACCAGATCCAGTGAGGTTGTTGACAGACACTCCATACAGCCACTGCCTATGTTGACAGAAGCTTACATGACTCAACCATATGTGTTGACCCTTGATTGACCAGTGTGGCTCTGCATGTACCATTGAGCACAAATCCCCACTCATTGGGGTTGTGCCAATGCATCTCACGCAAGCCTCCAGGGTTCAATTTAAACAGTGCCCCAGACATTTTGTCGGAAGCTGGGAAGTTGGCAGTGCTGGATGCTTTGTAGAGTCCTCCTGGGTACTGGATCCACTCTTGTGCAGCAAAACCATACTTGTAACTGACATTTTGTGCATTCTGCAAGCACCCTTGCAGCTTGAGATTTCCGCCTCCAAAATTGAACGGAGTAATACCCAACAAACGTGTAACATACGGATTAATATACAGCGTCGAAATGTCGCAAAGTTGACAAGATGCAACGGTACGTATAGATATACGCAGGGTCGTGTAAATGTTGTCATACCGCTGATGGTGCTGGCTCCTCGGAAGGTGCCACCACGCTGTCGATGACGACTTGAGCAGATGTTGCCACGAGCAACACAAGCAATGTTGCTAAGGACAGAGGGATGCTCGACCTCGACATCCTATATGGCTATAGCCGCTTCACCAAGACTTAGTGCGCAGCTTCACCGTTACACCAGGTCTGAACTTCTTTATATGCAAAAAAAATGTGGTATCTTATACAACACGCTATTGATCCGTCGACATAAGCCGGGTCGAGGCCTAGGCACTGCAAGTTCGAAATCAATGCGAGCACGACCGAACGACACAGTCAGTCAGCAGTGTCGAATAAGATGCAGATGACAAGCAAAGCCCGAACAACGAGCCACGAGATGCAGTGCGATTGCACTGAACAGCTTATATATGCGCCTATGGCATAAACGCCACTCACAACCATAATAAGATCGTAATGTGGACGTACACGTGGCGTTTATTAATCAGTCACGAGAGCAGCTTTCCTTCGTGGCCGAGCCACAATTGATTTTGTGGCACACATCCACGGCATGCAAAGCACATAGGCCATGCTGGCAATACATCGCGAACGGATGGATGACACATAGACGTTCACTTTGCTGCGCACAGAGATTCGTAGCAACTACAGTGACAGTGATACTGACGCGACAAGAGCTCCAATGCTGAACATGCCTGGGTGCAAGGCATTCGAAATGGCTGCTGCCTCAGTCAACAAGAGCTAGGTGTCTCGAGACATCGCTTGCAAGCAGTCCACTGCCTCGATGGTGCGTTGCACGATAGCCGTTCAGGAACCATGTGCCGTCCAACAAGCCGAATGTAAGGAGGATCCCCCTGGGGGAAGGGCCCTTGCCCTATTAGTACTTACTTGTAAGACAATGATGTTCCAAAACAAGTTGTTGGACCAGACGTGCAAGACTGACAGAACAGATGGCGCTATATTCTCGGCAGCAAAGGAGTAGTGATTGTCCCCTGATCACCCGGCATGGCTAACTTAGAAAGCAATCGTGCTCATCTGTGAATTAATTCACCTTTGAGTTAGAGACTGCTATGTACATGTGTGAATCAGACATGGTGAGCAGGCGCAAGTCTTGCATCAAACATCAGGCTGCAGACACATATGCATGCTCGTCTTGACAAACCCCTCAAAATGCTCCTCAGATCTGCACATGTATCTGTACCCATGTGCATGCACGTGGACATATGACATAGTGCAGTGTGTAAATACTCCATTGGTTACCAAAACGGCATTCCGTCCGGGTTCATTGCGCAGAGCCATTCACAACAATACGTATTCCAAACACAATCAGTTTGCCAAAGTCCAATAGATTTCCGCCGACCCAGATACCACATGTTCACTTCGATACACTGTACTCTCGCAAATGCAACAAGTGCAGAGGCAAGCAGCTGTCTGCAGACAGCACATCTGCTGCAAGACGTGTAGCGCATTTACAGCTCGAGGTATTGACCAATTTGATAGAATTTTGACAACTCACTAAGTTCAGGATCAAGTGCGCAAGGGTGCATCAGGTCTAGAATCATCAATGCTGTTGGTCATCAGTCATTCAAGACAGCTGTACAGATATGCCAAAATCATTGGTGCTGGTGGTCATGACATTCAAGTAAGATTTTGGCCACTGTGGCATTCTAACTATGATACTTTAGTTGTGACTGCATCTGCTAAGCAAACGTTTGTGCCAAAGAAGATCCTGAAGATCTCAAATTGGGACGCGCGTGCCACAATCACACTCCGGGACAGTTAAGGCAAAGAAGGTGAAGCAATCTATGGAGATGCTTCTTGCTCTGGCAGCCCAGGGGTAGCTGTGCCTTCGGGGGTGGCTGGGGGTGCAGGGGCAGGAGCAGGACCGCCATGGCCACTGGATGTGTATGTCGCAGCTACAAGCAACACTTTTGAGTGTCAAATTAAAGCAAGTGAGCGGCTGTGATGATGGTGCACAGCTGAGCAGATAGGTCCTACATTGTGCATGCATGCTGTGAAAGAAAAGAAAAGACTATGTTTTTCTGCACTGATTTAAAGAAAGCCAGAGGGTGAAAGATGTCAGGCTTCCATGTGTCCCGTAAGCTATGCTTTTGTCCTGATAAGGAATGCACTTACTTTGACAACAGCTTCAGGTGTATTAGTGTATACTTGAAGGTCGGGGCATGCAGCGTTATGCTATTTGCGTGGATGGCACAGCCCCTAAGTGTTTGACAACAAGGCACACAGCAACTGTACTGAGCGCAAGGGCGTGCATGTATCAGCTTCGCGGGTTGCCTGAACACCCGCATCACAGCAACGCCTGAGCTCTCCAGACGTTGAAAGAGAATCCGCGCAGTTGATTGGCACAAAGAAATCCACAACCTTACCTTGCTGCAACATTCGTTCCCGTAGCTGGTGGACCTCCTCCAACTCGGCCAGAATCCTCTGGTGCTCCATCGCCTCGATAGTGGCGACGTCGACAGTTCCCAGGGTCTTGCGACTTTGCGCGCCAATGAACATCACAGACACAAGAAGAACAGCGATGGCTGCCATACTCATTTTGTTCATGGTGGAAGCTGCAGTCAACAAGAAGTAGTACTGACAGCGAGTAGATCAGCACATGTACAGGGTACTGTACAGGGTACCGGGCTAAACAGGGTCAAAGCAGACGTTCAGCACTGCCAGCTACACTGTATTTCACCATGCAAAGAAATCAAGTGTTGCTGAACTACATGGCTCATGGCTGTTTTGCAAGCGCAGTGATCTGCGAGCTACCTGCACTGACGTGCGAGCTTCACACAGGACACACGGATCTCACCTGGTGTAAATGAGACGGCGAGAGATCGGAAGGCAAAGAGTTGGGTGTCACCACAAAGCAATGCGAAGCTGCAGGTGAACCACGATGAGTTGCTGTCCCGAGGCTGCACCGTCGAGTTGGGGCAAGTCTGATGCAACAGGTGGGAAGAATCATTTGGAACAGTATGATGATGCATGCACCATGTGCTTATGGCAATATTCCCTCAACGACGTCTTAGTCATGCAAAGGTCGCAGCTTACCAGGCAGGTATCGCACACACACACACACGTGTCAATGTCATGCTGTGACGTTCTGATATACATCAGAATGGTGAATGGTCAATTGTGCCTGGTGTCCCTTGTGGCCACCTGGTCAACACCATTGCATACACATGTCTGCCTAGCACAGGCCAGCTCATCATCCTGAAGATGAACAGCTGCTGCACAGCTCAAGCTAGAGTCTTCAGTCCAACAAAATGGAGATGTCGTCATTCGTTTGTCACCTAGCACTTTCTGTCAGATATTGCAACAGATTGTTGAGGCATCTAACCCTGTCACCTTGTCAACTACTAGTCTTAGGCTAAACAATGCATCTCTCACAAGATCTCTCACAAAATGTGTCGCATGATAGTGTTTCTCAGAACCAGACATCTCTTTGGTAGCGCTCCTGTTGTCGTAAAGCCTCCAGGTACTGCTCTGCACTCTGTTTATCCCCATTGTCCTGAGCACACAGCAAGGGACGTGTATTACCATTATCTGGCACAATATGGTATGCTGCTGAAGACTTGACACCACACAATGCACTGTGCTCCCAGTCAGTCCGTTAAATCTTCAGCAGAATGTTGCATTCTGTGCATGCAATATATGGTAATGTGTGTTGATAGCAATGCACACCGGATGCTGTAAGCAGAATGGATGTAGCTAGCAAAGTACGTATCATCATAGCCTTTATGCTCTCTTCTGCTATTGCATACAACAAAAAAAGGTGGAGTGCATACAAAAGCAGGCTAAACCTGGTGGTGCTGAATGATGTGCAGCAGGGCCTGTTCCACAGAGCCAGCCATGTGGGCTGCATCACCGCAGACATAGAAATGCGCCCCCTCTTGCAGCAGCTGCCACACAAGCTTACCACTCTCTCTCAACCTGTCTTGAACGTACACCTTCTGGGCCTGCAGTGGCATAGCAGGATACCAACTATGTGACCAGAGCATGTGGTAACATACAACATATTGTAAGTGTGCATGGATACTGACTCCCAGAGTTGTCAATATCTGTGAATTGCAAGTACATTTGCTTGCCTGCCTTTCTGCACTTTCACTTCTAGGCGCTGATACAACACCAGCCAATGCTAGGAGGCCAGCCAGAGAAAGGTTGATTGGAAAACTCACAATGACAACAGCATGGCCACTTTTGGAGTAACTGTTCAACTTGCAACTGGCTTTTTGTTCTTTTCCAACTTGCAACTCCCCTCAAAGTCAGAATTATATGCGTCTGCATGCACTGCTGGCACTGACCTTCTGCCTGGAGAAAGCAGTAAACAGGGTGAGGCGACCCTGATCAGCCCACTGCTGCAGCTGTGGGCCATACAGGTAGTCCTGGTCAGAGCGGCGGCAACCAAAGTACAGCACACTCTGCCCAAGCTGCAAGCCTGAGCTCTGCTGGCTGTGTATCCGCTCCTGCATGAAGGACCTGCATTGCAGGTGGGGCGCCAGTCAGTCTATTTTGCAAGCGAGTTGTATCCAAAGATTATGTTGCTAATCAGGTGTGATTTTTGAGCAAAGAGAGCTGCAGCAATGGCCAGATGACATAACTATGTCCAAACGTGTCTGTCATCACAACCGGTGTTGCAAAGGCAGGGTGGAAGGAATTGGGGACCTGAAGGGGGCAAGGCCTGTGCCAGGGCCCACCATGATGATGGGAGTATCCTGGTCCTTAGGAAGTCTGAAGTCTGGATTCTTGGCTACATACACTGGCACATGATCACCCACCTGCACTGCCACCAACAGCGTCATAATTTATGTACAGCAGACGCTGTCAACCATGGCAGCTGGTGATCCAAATGCATGCAAGACCTAGACACCTACACAGCATTGCATTGTAACTGGCAGGAACAGCTGAGAGCACACAAGGATGCAGCACAAGCAGTGCTGTGCCTCAAATGACATAGGGTGGTTGTCAACAGCTTGAGTAGCCTAGGCATGCCGAGATGCCGAACAGCAGCAGCAGGTTGTGCCATTAGCTCATACACTGCATGTGGCATCACTTGGGGCATGCAACAGGCATGTGCACAAGGACTAGCAAAGGCCCTGAGGCACAGGGGATGCAGCATACTTGCATCCTCTCTTTGAGGAAGGTGGAAGTCACTCCAATCCTGTTTCTGCCAAGCGCCATGTACTTCACAACAGCAACTGTGATCTGTACATGTGTAGGATGCTCCAGCTGGCTACTGGATATACTGTACAAACGGGGCTGCAGGGGGCGCAAGCAGCTGAGCAGGGTGGCGAGAGGGGGGTGGGAGCCTGAGAAGTCATGCAAGATGTCGATGATGTGGCGCTTGTCTAAGTAGGCCTCTACTTCATCCTGTAGAATGTCCTGCAGCTCTCTGGCCTGCTGATGGGCCTGAACTTGGCTGATGCCATCAGCATGACCATCAGCATGACCATCAACATGTATCAGAGGCTTCTCACTGCTGTTGTCATTCTGACTGCTGTGATTGTCATTGCCATTGCCATTGCTGCTGTGACCATTGCTTTCTGCAGCGCGGCTGTGTCCATTAGCAGGTTTGCTGTACCCATTACTGATTTGGCTGCTCCCATTCATGCTGGTACTGTTGCCATCAGCATGGTGCCCATTGCCATTGCTGAGGGTGCTGCTGTCTTGTGACCTGTAGCCGTTGCTGCTAGCATGCTTTGATGCTTCCTGGGCTGGAGCAGGCATGTATTCAAAGAGCAACTGCAACAACTCTGACTTGGGGCTCCTATGCATATCAACATATCATGAGACACAGGCAAGGGGACTTCCATCTTACATCAGCGCAATCCACATGCCCCATTGTGTGACAACAATGACAACAATGCTAAAGCTGCTGCTGTATAAACAGAACGCACGCTCAATCTTTTGATGCTGTGTATTGAAAGTCAACTGCAGGTTTTGTGCTCTTGCCTGACTCTGTGTCAAGGTGTGGCTGCAGACATGCCTGGGTTCACAGACGAGTGTTGCTGACAATGATTCAAATGCAGCAGTCTATCAAGCCATTTCTGCTGACTGCCACCAGCGTCAGGTGCACAGAATGCAGACAGTGACCTGAGATCATAGCACTTGACAAGGGCCTCCTGTAAGGGCAGCTGACGGGGAATGTCTGAAGGTTGCGCCTGGTCATCATGGTCCTGATAGTGCCAGGAAGGACAGGGCACTTGCTGCTGCCCCTCCTGCCCCAGCACTTGGAGAAGCTCCTCCACTGCCTATGCAACAAGTTAGTTGATCAGCATACATAGAGTACCCCTTCTATCATTGCAATGCTATATGTGGCAGCCACTTGCTAGCTTCCCTTGTACATGTGCCTCCTGGGCTGTGGGCGCCCCCAACTTCTGCCGTTTCACCCAGATCATGTATGCATACACTGGAATCTGTGACTGACACTTGTGCCTGATGACACAATAGCAAGCGGATGAAATCAGTTTACAGACCATCTGACACAAAACTGATGCTTAGTATATTGATGCAAGGTGAGCTGCATACCTGATTGCAGTTAAGGGGGTACACCCCCAATGCATCTCCAGGGGTGTACTGCAGGCCAGACTCCCCAAGGTTGACCTCCACCCTGATGGTGTCCTTGCCGTCTCCTGATGCAAGGTTGCACAGGCCCTCCACAGCCATAACTTGGCCATAGAAGGGGCGGCTCTTACCCCATCTCTTAGGTTTAGCAGCTGCTGGCTCAGCGGCATCACCCACGACACCTAAAGCACAAAGAAAGAGTTGACCATGTAAATTCACCCCACAAAACATGGCGTGTTTGGCATGCTGTAAATGGCTGTTTGACATAAGAATGTATGTGAAGGTGACATGCACAGCTTGTTTTGACAGGCTGCGAATCTGCATTTGACTGCTTGGGCAATGGCTTGCATGGTCAATATGCAATGAAAAGACTGTGAAGACACAATGTAGGACTGGTAAATAGGCAGGAACGCCATGTCAGCAGCCTCACAGGGACATGCTGTGACAAAAACATAGAAAATGCTTTGATGAGTTTTCCTGGCTTTTGCGCTGGCAATATAACTAGTTGAACAGCACCAAGCAGAGGCTCATGCACACCTCCGGTGTCCTGGAAGGTTTGCAGCTGCAAGGCCTGTAGTGCTGTGGTTACCCCACTTAGCCACTTGTCAATGGCTGGCAGATCCTCTTTGTGTACATCGACTCTGTCTGCAAAGCGCTTTGCACCCAGAGACTCAAAGCGGCTGTCCAGCTGTTTGCCACATGCACAAAAATGAACATAGGACCTGCGCAACAATAGCAGATCATCAGCACAGCATGGCAGGCTGTGCTGGCTTGCGCTGGGTGTTGTACAGCTGGAAAATGCCAAACATATTCAGTAACAGTAGTAGTAACACATTCCAGCAAGTGCTAGGTGTGTGGGGCACAAGTCCTGTCATGCCAGGCTGGTTTGTTCTGGATGGCACAGTAGGGACGTGTGGCGTTCAGGAAATGACAAGCTTGCAAGTGTTGATTTGCACATGTGTCATGAGCATAATGACATAATGACAGGATGCCTAACGATAGATTGCCTAAGAAGCTTTTGTTTGGTGAAGTCAAGGGGCTTCGCCCACCTGGCCGCCCTAGGTCTAGTTTCAATGATGTTGCATTACGTGATTGTCAAAACTGTCGTATTAGTAGGCCTTATAGGGATGCACAAGACAGGCTGCTCTGGAGAGACAAGACTTGTCCTGCACGTACCTAGCTCATCATGAGCTGGAAAGCGTTTTAATTATTATTATTATTTATTATAATGACATCACTCCAACTTAAGCAAGTTCATTGTTTGAAACACGGAAGTAGATGCCTCACTTGTCACCAAGGGCACAGACAGCAAAGGGAATGGTTGGCAATGCTGGTGCTGCATCACTTCCCAACCAGTCACAAAACTCACGAGCCTCAGTTGGCGCTACGCCATCACCCTACAAAAAAGACACAAGTCAGCTTGCACCACGGCTCTGCAGCTTAGACAGCAGCCACAGGGTACTGCCATGTTGTGGCATAGTGCATGGTCAACCTGGGTATGAGAGGTCCGAGATGTACCTGAGTTGAGCAGACAGCAATGACAGCCTGCTCTTTGCTGAGGTCTAGGCCATCAGCATGGTCAGCCATATCAAGCAGCTTGACCCTGCAAGCCAGAAACAGAGGTGGCCGCTGCAGCAGACTGTCGGGATATGGCGTCTCTTGCTGTGAACTGTTGCTGCATACCAATATGACCCGCATGCCGTTATGGCAGCAGCAACTCTTTCTGCCACTTCCTTGCTGAAACCATACTCTGTCCCAAACAGCACAGAAATGACAATGTCGCCGGCCTTTGGGCCCTTGGAGGCTTGCTGACTAGGTGCATTATTTGACACGACAGCAGCAGTTGATGCTGGATCCTTCAAGAAAGCACCAAAGCTGGTGGCATCTCGGTGTGCTTGAGGGACCTCCTTGAGGAAGCTATGAAAGCCTGTCCCCTTTCGCTTCGGCTGCTGCGCTGAAGGAGCAGGTACGGCCGATTTATCCTTGAAGAAGGCGTTAATGTTCGTGTCAGGTTTCTGTTTTGCCTTTGATCTGCTACTCAGGGCCCACAGCAGAACGGGAGTGCCTAAAACGGTCGCCCAGAAGAGCTTCGATCGGTGCTCTTCCTCTACACCAAAGCGATCGCACAAAGATTTGAAAACGGGTGGACCATTGGGCATCCTCGTCCCCCTGACTGCGTTTTAGTTGTCGATGCACCTTCGATGCATGCACTCAACACGAGATCAGTGTCGCGCACAGCTGATGTTGATTGCTTGCCGACAAAAGCTCTTATCTGAGCTTACCATGCTGCGGATGGAGCACTATGCGGAAAACAGCAGCGATACACGGTCAACGCGGCGGTCAACGGCCTAAACCGAACGCCTTCCTCAAGTGCTGCTCGGAAAGAATGTCTTTTTTGTAATACCTGTCATGCCGGCCATTACCAGCAAATACTGTAGAGGTGTGATCAACCAGGCTGTGCAGCGCATCAAGGCAAGCTCTTGGTCTGCTGGTGCTTGTGTCGCTTGCCTGGCATCATTATG
>JAABUW010007975.1_pt1 | contig 12529 bp, 15 predicted proteins | sample 5560081 | NCBI WGS metagenome assembly JAABUW01 (sample SAMN10711882, study PRJNA513363) | rock metagenome | isolation source: Antarctica rocks | place: Antarctica: Victoria Land, Knobhead sud | reverse complement strand
CTCTCCTACATCGAATGTCGTGCAGATCAAATGCTGGTTGGCCAACGCTTGAACGCGCTAGTGAATGCTCGTTTTTTGGTTTCTCCATACGGCGATATCTCGACCCACAGCAGTTACGACGACGTTATAGAGATGGCGAATGGTACGGATGCACATACGGACATGGAGAGAGAACGCAGTCAAGGTGGTTTTGAGAGTGATTACATTTGATTGCATGCGTTCGACAGTCAATGGCGTGGTCTGATCATTCGAGGTCTGAAGTCGACCAATCTGGAGAATCTGGAGAAGCGAGGCGAGTTCCATGCCCAGACATAGGACACTCAAAGTTGAGTCTTGCGATAGGAACTATCTCACGCTTGTGTGCACTCAAGTGAATTTTCAAGTGAATTTTCAAGTGAATTTTCAAGTGAATTTTCAAGTGACTTTTCAAGTGACTTTGTCCGCGAGTGACATTGCGTCCGACTCGGTGAACGACTCTGCCGACCAGGTGACTTTGCGTTTTGGGAGATTTTTCGACACATACAAGCGCTTATGCGAGTTGCGATGATTTGACTATTTGCCCTTGAATGCTATAATCCTAATTAGTACCTCAAAGGTTTGGACTGGCAGACTTCGAATGCTCTCGCGAACGTGAGGCAGGCAGGAAGAGTGGATCCCGAGGGAGTCTGAGACAGACAACGCGTAGGTCAAACAGTCTTTTGCCGAGTAGGTAAATTGAAGAAGTGGTATCTGTCCCAACAAACGCCTTCGCATAGAACCTCCCTCCTACTTTCACGCATCATAAGCCGCCGCAATGCCCGGCGCCGGGCCCTCAAGATCAACCCTCTCGACCCGACTGCGGATATCGTTGCTTTCTCGCACCAAATTGCCAAAGTACTTCCTCGCAACTTCACTCTCGTTGCGCACCTTGTCGGTCTCCCGCTTCTTCTCCAACAGCTGCTCAACGTTCCGCTGCAGACCCTCGCGGAGTTTTGTTGCGGGATACTGCAGAGCTCGCCGCACTTCGGCGCTGATCCTTTGCGAGTTGTTGTGCGTGTAGTCGATTTGCGCGAGCTGTGCCGAGAGCTTGCTGCTCAGGCGCTTGGGCAGGGAGTTGGGAATTTGCGAGATGGCGTATGACACGCCGAGAGCGACTGTAACTAATGTTAGCAATGGCGCAGTAGTGGAGTGAAATAGGACACTTACCAGCAAGCACCACGCTGGGTATCACCAACCTCCTAACATTGTTTGGACCCATGACCTTGGTTGCAGTCAACGCACCATCAAGCCAACCCAAGCCACCAAACAATCGACCACCCACTACACCAGCTACTGTGACGGCCATGCTGGTACTTGCCACCTTCTCTTGCCTCTCCCAGATGCTTGCAAGATCGAAGAAATCCCATAGCTCTGCCTCGACTTCGACCTGTCTAGCCAACGCGTCTTTCCGAGTCTTGAACATCTTCTCCGATCGGAAGGTTAGGTCCACATAGTTGTCACCGAGATGGAGCAGACCAAGGCTCTTGATGCTGGAGACACCCTGTACTGTCTTCTCCCGGGCACGCTCTTCACACCACCGCACTGTCTCAGCAATCTGAGCAAGCATGGCCGCCTTCAGGTCATCTGCATAGTTGTATGCACCAAACACGCCCGGATATTCAACGCCAAGATCGCTCTCAGCCACGCGCGATATCGACTGATTCAGCGTCTCTCGTGTGAGTGAGTACACCTCGCCCGACGTCTCCTCGATGTTGTTGGCGACGCTGTCGTCCGCTGCAGAGCGTGCCTTCTTGGACTTCTCGAAAACAGGCTCGAGCTTGCGTAGTTCCTCTGAGACGCGATCAAGCTCACTCTGCGCAACGTTCTTGTTGACGCTCGCCAAGGTGTTGAGGTCTCCGAGGACATTCATTAGATATGTTTTCGCCGGCGCCAGCTTCGATCTCGCCCGCTTCTCCAGCACAAATCTTCGTAGCGAAGCCTCAAGCTCGTTGAAGTCGTCAAGATCCTCCTTCTCCTTACTCTTTCCCTTGCCTTTCTTGTTGGGCGGCGAGCCTGGCTCACCATGCTTGCCTTTGGGCTCGTCGTCGTCCTCCTCAGGCTTCTCCGGCTCAGCGACAGGCTTCTTGCCATTCGATTCGAAAGATGCGGCACCAGATCCACCGCCACTACCAGAGCCATCTGGTAGACCATCGCCGCTAGCAGGTGCTACTGGGATGGCGTTGCTTGACACGAAATGGACAAGCTCTGATGACTCCTTGAAGGTCGCCGGGCTGAGATGCGCCACCTGCTTCAAGATCATCTCCTGACAGCGGTTCTTGTCCTTGATGTTGTCGAAGCCGTTGACCACCATGAACATGTACGCTTTCTCGCGCGCGGCGTTGAAGATGAACTCCTTCGCTGACAGCGTGAAGTGGTTCGCTGCTGACACTACGAAGACGACGACATCGATCTCCTCTTGCCGTGCGAACAGTGCTGTCGTCTTGAGCGAATCGTTGTTGAGTCCAGGAGCATCGATCAAGGCGATGTCGACAACGCCGTTGTTAAGAAGTGATGTGTCCACCGAGCGGATGTCCTTGATGTAGATCTTGCATTGAGACCAGCTGTCGGCATCAACAACAACCTCTTCCAGCTGTGTAAGCTTGAAGACAGTATATGTGCTTTCGTCGTTGCGGTTGTAGGATGTGCCGTGTGGTATGGCGTGGCACTCCTCCACTCCACCGTTCTCTCGCACATCCAAGACTTCGCAAAATATTGAGGTGCAAGGCTGTTGATCCTCTGGAAGCACTTTCCGGCGGAGCAGAGCATTGCAAAAGGTTGACTTGCCAGCGTTGAGGTCGCCGGTGACCAGCACTTTGCTTGAAGTGTCGTCGATCCGCTCTCGCAGAGCAAACAGATGTCTGACGCTGTTGTTGATTTGATTGTCGAGCAGTGCTGCGACACTTTGCTTCTCCAGCGAGTGAACAATCTCCGACTGTGGCAAACCCTCCATCTTCAGCTCGATCTTGAGGACCGAAAAGTCCTGAGCAAGTTGTGGCGTGACAAGCCTGGGCTCTTGTATGGGTGTCTTCTCCTCGCTCAACTCACCCGTCTGATGCTCGCCTACAGAAGTGCCCGCCCGCCGAGGTGCTTTTGGGCGTGGTGTCGATCGAACGGCTTCGTTCGAGTCCTCTAATGTCTGTGTATGCACCAATCCAGGCCGAGCGTCAGGCCTCAGAGGCTCGGGCATTGGTGGTCTTTGGACTGCGGGATAGTGCGCCGGCCATTTTGCATTCATCTCTTGCAGCCGCTTGAGCGTTTTCACGGTCTGGTTGATCGCCCTCCCAAGCGCTGTCCTGTTCTGGTTGTAGAAGAGCTGATGGACATGAGCCGCCAGCTGTCTGCGCTCGTGCTCCGAGTCTGCATTGGTCTCGCCAGGTTGCACAGGTGTATGCGCTGGCGTGTAGCGGTCGTGCGTGAGGCCGGGATGCCAGTGGTTCTCCATCGTGCTATCACCCGTCTGGCTTCCAACATACCCCGAGTCTTCGTCAAGTATGGCTTGCAGTCGTGCCGCAGACTCGGACGTCGACCCTGAGCCTACAGTCATGTATTGGGGTCGTGCATTGTGTTGCTGTCGCGCGGATCCGCCACCGCTGGAGCTTGCGCCGCCAGAGCTGCCTGCGAAGTAGTCGCCGGAGCTCATACTGTGGCTATGATGCGGGTAGGTCCATGTGTTGGTTGACGTTGGTGCTCGTTTGTGATGCGAAGTCAAGTGGCGTTGATGATGGCCGAAAGGTCGAAGACGTCCCCAGGAAATAGGGTTTCTCGGCTAGATCCGGCGGAGTCTCCCGGTATCCCGCCCGCCGATCTCGTGAAGGTGAATGCCTGCAACTTGGAAACAATGAACGACGGAAGCTGGTCTGTGGAAGCATACTGGTGGTCGATACAGTGAATCCATAAGACGAATCCAACACATCCAGCTGTCCGGAAGCCATCACCACTCTGATCACGTCCGACCCACCGTTTGCGACTCCACAACCACCCGCTCGTTGCCTACCATGAATGTAGGCGAGATCACACTGCACCATGAGTTAACCGACACTGACGGATTTGTTCTTAGATCATCGAATGGGCGTTCGGCAAACGCATGACACCGGCCGAACGCTTGCGCAAGCATCAACGAGCATTGGAGAAGACACAGCGAGAGCTCGATCGCGAGCGGACGAAGCTCGAGCAGCAGGAGAAGAAGCTGGTATCTGAGATCAAGAAGAACGCAAAGGCCGGGCAGATGGGCGCAGTCAAGGTGCAGGCAAAGGATCTCGTAAGGACAAGACGATACATCACCAAGTTTTACCAGATGCGGACACAACTACAAGCCATATCGTTACGGATACAGGTGGGTTATTACGATTATGCTGGTCAAGTCAGCGGGACTAACTCGCTCTAGACTGTGCGGAGTAACGAGCAGATGATGCAGAGCATGAAGGGCGCGACACAACTACTAGGCAGCATGAATCGACAGATGAATCTACCAGCATTGCAACGGATAGCTATGGAGTTTGAGAAGGAAAACGACATTATGGACCAGCGACAGGAGATGATGGACGATGCGATAGACGATGTCACGGGGCTTGAGGATGAAGAAGAAGGGGAAGAGGTCGTCAACCAGGTACTGGATGAAATTGGTGTCGATTTGAGCCAGACGGTAAGTCGTCAACCCGACGTGAGAGAGCATGGATGGCGCGCTAATTTTAGCAGCTCGGGGAAACACCTCAAGGTCTTCAGAAGAACGCGGTGGCGGAAGGCAAGGTTGCGCAAGCTATCGGTGGTGGTGCGGATCCAGGAGACGACGATCTACAAGCCCGCCTTGACAGTCTGAGGCGATGACGGAGCGAGTGCTTTTGTGTTGTTGATAGCGGGCGTTGGACATTGAGCTGGGATTTGGAGTCGCGTGAGACGATACCGTACCGAGCCAAAGGTAGATTGCGGCTTGCTGCGTGGGTTCTGGATCACCGGTAACGACGACAGGAGAAAGCGAACGTGCTACTCATTGTAAGGTACGCGGCGATAAGGTAGCACCGGGTTGAATCAAACTGCCTGTCGTATATATTCCGGCTCCGTCGTGTTTGCTCTGCTCTCCTCTGAACGTTCGTCATAGCGTGGAAAGCGCCACCATCTCGCACTTCGCTTCCGCAGGCAACCCCGCCTTGAACTGCACCGCCTGTTTTGAAGAGCATCACAAGCAGCAAACCCTCCAACGTTGAATGCTCTCCTCGAAAGCAGCATTTTGGACGGCGTGCGAACCAGTTGTCGACACCTACTCGGTCCCCAGCACATCTACCACACACCCGCAACAGCATTCGGCAACCCGGGAAGCCGAACGAGGCATTGCTTAGAAACCAAACCAAACAGGACTCGACGACGACACGCACACACTGTCAGGGGCAACGCGGACCATCGAGTTGTTGAATCGCAAGTCGTCCTTTGTACGTATCTGCTAGAGTCTTTGTGCCATCCTCCAGGCCATTCCGTAAGCGGTCCCTTCGTCATTGCCCAGCACGTCAGACCCAGAATCACCGCGGCAGCAAGGACACTTGATCGTACATGTGCTAACGACCCACATTCACCACAGCTGACGTTTTCCGACCCCAAACGAGCTCTTTCACCTTTCGCAACAAGTTCCAGGCTTCTCCCGCATATTTCAAAACAGTGCATCCGCAGCACCGAGACTTCCACTTCGAGCTACATGAGCGGTGTCGCGACGCAGTCGAATAACAATCTGGCCGGGAACAAGAGACGTAGTCTCTCCGGTCAGGGAGGGTTGCTGAACAGGATGTTTGGCAGCTCCGATGACAAGAAGGATGCTGTGCCGGGTGATGGCAGTCAGAGGTCCGAGGTGCCTACGCCTTCAAGTCCTAGTATGACCACAAGCAGCGACGCTGGTGACGAGCGCAAAGATGCGGTCCCTATCGACATGCGAAGTCCCACGCGGAAATCCATGGAAGAGTCCTCCCCGACCGACAAGAAACGAAGAAGTAGCGGTGTCGGACGCGCACGCGACCTCTTCAGTAGCGTAAAGGCATCCGTGCATAGTCTGGGAAGCTCGCCGGATAGCAAGACCTCAGATAAGATTCCACAAACACCAATGCAACGCCTTGGGAAGATGGACCCGGCATTGAGCGTGCCAACCGGCTCGCTGAACAACTCAGCTGGAGAGTCGCATCCAGGTCCACGATCGACGTTCCGCGTTGGTGTGACCGAAGACAAGAACAAGAAGTGCAGGCGGACCATGGAGGACACGCACGCGTATCTCTACAACTTCCTCAGCACTCCCGCGCCAGCACTTGGAGCTGATACGTCTGACAATGGCAAGAGCCGCATCTCACAAGCTGACTCGAGTACCTCCGCCTTATCGAATTCCGGAGTGGTTGAGACAGATAACGGGTATTTCGCGATCTTTGATGGTCACGCCGGTACATTCGCCGCAGAGTGGTGCGGCAAAAAGGTGCACATCCTTCTAGAAGAGATCATACGCAAGAACCCAAACACGCCTATACCCGAGCTACTTGACATGACCTTTACCTCTGTGGACCAGCAGCTCGAGAAACTGCCGTTGAAGAACAGTGGCTGTACAGCCGTCATTGCTGTGCTGCGCTGGGAAGACCGGATACCAAACTCGAACTCGGCTACTGGCTCGACGGCCATTGCTCCAGCGGCGGCTCAGGCACTCAAAGGCGACGGGAAGGGAGAGGGTCAGACCACTGAACCCGAGCAAGCCGAGTCCAAGCTGCGCGAAAATGCGACACGCCAGAGAGTGCTCTATACGGCCAACGTCGGAGATGCGCGAATTGTCTTGTGTCGCAATGGCAAAGCGCTACGCCTGTCTTACGATCACAAGGGAAGCGATGAGAACGAAGGCAAACGAATTGCTGGCGCCGGAGGTCTGATACTGAATAACCGCGTTAACGGAGTGTTGGCAGTGACACGTGCTCTTGGTGACGCCTATATGAAGGATTTGGTCACGGGCCACCCATACACTACCGAGACCGTCATTCAGCCTGACATTGACGAGTTTCTGATTTTGGCCTGCGATGGTGTAAGTCTGGCCAACCTACTACATATGCCTGTGGCACTGCTGACGATATAATAGCTTTGGGATGTCTGCTCAGACCAAGAAGCGGTAGACCTCGTCCGCAACATCGAAGACCCTCAAACCGCAGCCAAGGCCCTCGTCGAGCATGCTCTCGCGCGCTTCTCGACGGACAATCTTTCTTGCATGGTGGTGCGATTCGATGGCGCGAAGGTGCAAGAAACTGTACAAAACACGGCAGATCCGATTGGCGTTGAGGGTGACCCGCCGAGCAAGCAAGGTGGTTTGAGTGAAGCAGAGCATATTGTTCTTGATGCGAAGAAGAAGCTCGATGAAAGTGGTGTGGAGACGCTGGACCGTATCCCGACAGAAGAGGTGGAGCGGCAACAGCAGCATGAGCCTGGTCCCGAACTGAACGTGGAGGCTCTCGAGGCCGCGAAGCAGAAAGCGCAGTCGGCTAGCTAGCCACGATGATATACGTTGGTGATGGTGGTGCGTGGCGACGGAACAGTGTGGGATACCAAGGAGTTCAAGCGGCGAAGAGCTTGCTTTCAATGTGTTTACAGTCTACAGCGGCATCACTGCATTGCTTTCAAGACTCTCGTTTGCCGTAAGAATGAGATGTGCTATTGAACAAACCTCTTCCTGCTGTCGCATGTCGTGCTGCCTCTTTCTGTTTCAAAATCTCCCCGCAACTGCTGCCCCACTAACGCTAGCGCTAACGGCGACCCGGCGAATCTTCGGCGAGGGCACCACGACGTATCTTTTGGAGATTCTTCACGCGGCTTCCAACCTTCCGACTGGACAGCCACGCCGCCAGCCCTCGATGAACCACAGACGTCGACGGAAGGCTCATACTGATGTTGGGTGACGCAGGAGAACCAGACCCGCCTCAGGCGTCCGCGGCGAGAGCGGCCGTAGACGAGCATGGTGCCACAAGCGAGGCTGCAGATGCAAGGAAGCAAGGGGCTGTCTCTCCGGGTCAGGAGGGCAATCATGCGCCGCATTTCGTAGCGCCCTTGTCATACTTGCGACCTCTGTCACGCGGGCAGCAGCAGCAACCTCCGAGTGGCGGCAGCGACAGTCGCCCAGGAACCAGACACAAACCGATGACACCCTACGACCGGGAGCAGAGGGAAGGATTGGTGAGTCGAGCCCTCCTCATCGGCAACGCAGCCTACTGGCGGTTCGAAGCCAAAATTCCCACGGATAACACAACTGGTATTTGAAGCTGACGAGCACGTGGTCTACAGCGTGCGATTCGCGCATTTCTCAAGGTCCGCACCAGCTACGATGTACTGCCACTCAGCTACCGCTTGATCGTATTCGACACCTCACTACTTGTCAAGAAGAGCCTCAACATCCTACTGCAGTGTGGTACGTATCTCATGAGCGCCATACCTCCTCGCCATTGACTGACCACGGCAAAGGCATCGTCTCCGCACCACTATGGGACTCGAAGACGTCCACCTTCGCCGGCTTACTGACAGTATCGGATTACATCAACCTCATTCAATACTACTGGCAGAACCCAGACGCACTCGGACAAATCGATCAATTCAAGCTGAACAGCCTCCGCGAGATCGAGCGAGCAATCGGCGTCAACACTATCGAGACCGTTTCCATTCACCCTCTCCGACCTCTCTACGAAGCATGCACACGCATGTTACAAGCCCGCGCGCGCCGCATACCGCTGGTAGATGTGGACGATGAGACACAGCGAGAAATGGTGGTGAGCTTGGTGACACAATATCGGATTCTGAAGTTCGTTTCGGTGAACGTGAAAGAGACAGCAATGTTGCGAAAGCCACTGCGGGAGCTGAAGATTGGCACATATGACGATCTGGCGACCGCACACATGGAGACTCCGGTCATGGACGTGATACACCAGCTTGTGAAGCGCAACATCTCCTGCGTGCCGATCCTAGACAAGGATGGGACACTGCTGAACGTGTTCGAGGCTGTGGATGTCATTGTCCTTATTAAGGGTTCGGACTATGAGAAGCTCAATCTGAGTGCTGGAAAGGCCTTGGAATTGAGGTCTGACGTGAGTGGAAATCTTGATTGTTCGCAAGTCTGTTGTGATTGCTCACTGACACGACATAGGACTTCCCCGGCATCTACACGTGCACAGTCAACGACCGCCTCGACACCATATTCGACACAATCCGCAGATCGCGCGTACACAGACTCGTCATCATCGATGAGGCCAAGCAGCTGAAGGGTGTACTGTCATTGAGCGACATCCTTGAATACGCTCTGAACAGTCCGCTGGGTGACGAGGACGAGCAATAGCATTGCGGTCTGAGGCGCTATGACAGCGCATCGCGACGCAAGCGTTTGGAGGCGGAATGATACCCAATGGATCACGTATGTAACATAAATTCCAAGCGCGGCCGAGGCGTTGGTGTATAGGACGCAGTCAAAGCAGGCGTGAGAAGCCTCGCAATACTCGCCGAGTTCAAGTGCCACTGTCTCGATCCGTCGTCTGTCTATTGAGTAACTCGTCCACCTGCTTGGTGGTGTATCGCGCAGCCGTCTACCTCCATTGTTTATCCGAGTGCATGTGAAAGTCCACGTCATAGTTTCCACCGCGCTGTTTCACAAAACCAACACCTTTTGCTGACTTTCAAGTCTACGAACTTCCGCGCCTGGAGCGCACTCACCTGTTCGATTATGCATAATGAAGAAGACATTACTACTCGTATTCCTTCACGGGTTCAAGGGCTCGGATCACACCTTTCATAACTTCCCATGTGATCTTCGGGCTTTACTAGCACATACCCTACCCAACATCGACATCTTAAGTGTGCAATACCCACGCTACGAGACTAGAGGCGACCTCAAAGAGTGCGTCGCCAGGTTCAAGGAATGGTACGACGAAATCTGAACTGGAGAAGACGTGGACGATATGCTAACGACCCCGACGCAGGCTTCAGAACAAAGTCATCGACCTCGAGGTCGCTAATGGAACACCCTCACCCACGGTGGACCCCTCTGTACACGTGATCCTATGCGGTCACAGTATGGGTGGCATTGTAGCCGCCGAGACCCTTCTGAGCGTGGCGCGTGACGAAGCGGTGCCTCCTGCTTATGCCAACGATACGACCAACAACACCACAACTCGACCGACCTCCTCCTCGAGAGCCCCGACGAACCTCAACCCGCCGGATCCCGGCTCAAGACCTTCCTCTGCACCTCCGCAGGAACCCACGCGACTCTTCTTTCCGTATATACAAGCTGTTCTCGCATTCGACACGCCTTATCTAGGCATCAGCCCTGGTGTGCTAGCACATGGGGCGGAAGAGCATCTCAACCACGCTTCGAGCGCATACAAGGCTTTCGAAGGCGCGAGCAACATCTTCGGCTGGGGCTCACCTCGGAGTGGCTCTCCTGCTCCGATCGCCAACGCATCGGCCAAAGGTTTACCAGCTGCTGAAGGGACAAATACTACAGGTTGGGGTAAATGGGGCAAGTACGCAGCATTCGGCGGTGCCGCAGCGGCTATCGCTGGTGCGGCCGGAGCTGCATATCTCAGCCGCAATCAAATACAAGAAGGTCTGATGTGGGCTGGCAGTCACCTGGAGTTCGTGGGCTGCCTTGCGAGAGGCGCGGAGCTACAGAAACGGGTCGAGAGTGTGGTAGAGCTCACGCGAACCCACAATGTTGGTTTCGCCAACTTCTACGGAGCGCTGGGTGAGAAGGTTACGAGCCAGACCAAGTACGCTGGAGCTATGCTTGGAGCAGATCGCACGTTCTGTGTCATCCCCAAGGACACACGCCAGCCAGAGAGTCCTACTGGATCGAAACGCAATGCACCATCAGCTGGTCAACCTCCGCCTAAGAGACGGAAATCGAAGACAGCATTGGCCGATGAAATGGACCATGGCGAGCAAGTACAGGAATTCGCCGAAGACACCACCAAGTCGAAGGGCCACTGGGTGAAGTGTGTCAACGAAGTGGCTCCAAACGAGATACAAGCACACACTGCGATGTTCACTCCAGCAGACAATCCGGGGTACCATTTCATGTTACCACTGGCGAGGGATCAGATCGTCGAATGGATTGATCCCTCGTGGATTGAAAGCTTCACGGTCGAGCGGCAGATCCCACTGGACGAAGACACTGTTGGTGGTGCTGATGAGCCCATTGTTATATCTCCTTGAGCCACTCTATCTTGGAGAGCAATAAGCTTGGATAGACCGTTCGACATATATCCTACCAAATCACCTCCAGAATTTGTCACGTGCTCTTCTCGTCTACCATTGCCGACTCCGGCGGCAGCGCCTCGGTTTTTCTTATCGTCGCCTCCACACTCCTCTCCACCCCAACATCGAGCTACACGTTCGCGCCGAGTAACATGGCGTATCTGCGACCAGTGATAGACGCTATCGCTGGTAACTTACATACTTATATGCACAGCATGCGATCCGGCCCGACATCTGTAGCTTTGCTGGGTCGATTACAGCGCTCATCGCGGCCATCCCACCAACCCATTCTCGAGCTACAACCTCTATCTTCAAGTAGCCGTATGCGCTGACTAGATCTAGTTACGATACGCTGAGTCTATGGTGTGTACCTCCACGGCTCTCTTTCTTTCTGTTGTCTGCTGCTTCTCTTCTAAATACTGCATCTGTCAACTCTTTCATCTTGTCCATACCTGCATCCTGTCACGGGAGATCATTGTCTGCATCTCTCCGGTAATCTACCATTCAACTCTTGCATCATACACTCCGGCCTGTCTTGCTTGGAGCGAGATATCACCACTACAACGTTCTCAGCCTTGTGGCCTACCAGCCTGACCTCGCGGTGTCTCAGCCGAGCACCAGGCGGAGCACGAGATCTAGTCAGCCAGCTTGCTCATCTAGTTGTATGAGTAAGACACAGCAGATGGGACAACCGACGATTTAAAACTTGCGATACTCGGTATTTTCTCCAAGCAGACGACTTCTCTCATACCATTCTATACCGCCGGCGCCAATATGCTGCACACATACATGTCAGGCTTCGAGCCCGCATTACCACCTCACTGCGAACCGACCAACGACTTCCTATTACGCTTCAGCCAAACATTCCATATATGCATACCGACTTCGCTCGCTTTCATTTCAAACACTCTTGGGATCCTCAGCATAGTCGCATGGCTCTTCGCCCAGCTTCCGCAGATCTACAAGAACTGGAGAATCTCGAGTACTTCCGGTCTCTCGATATTCTTCCTCGTGGAATGGTGTCTCGGTGACTTGAGCAACCTTCTTGGGGCGCTCTTCACACATCAGGCATCGTGGCAGGTCACGATTGGCTCGTACTATGTCTTCGTTGATGTCTGCTTGGTGCTGCAGTGGATATGGTATGAGAAGCTTCGACATGGCAGTATTGTCAAGAGGGTGTGGCAAAGAGCCGATGCTGGCGGAGGAGACGATTGGTCGGGTAGTGGGATGATGGAAGTTGATGTCGGACGTAATCCAGACCGATCTGGTGGCGATG
>JAABUW010007973.1_pt1 | contig 12532 bp, 18 predicted proteins | sample 5560081 | NCBI WGS metagenome assembly JAABUW01 (sample SAMN10711882, study PRJNA513363) | rock metagenome | isolation source: Antarctica rocks | place: Antarctica: Victoria Land, Knobhead sud | reverse complement strand
CACTGCAGCCCAGACTGGGCAAGAATACGTGCCTTCGTCAAAGATCAGGTCGGCAGCAGATATCGAGCGTGCAGCAGCCGGCGTCATCGATGTCGATGCGAAGACCACAACATACGTCGTTCTTGCGTGTATCATTGCTGCCAGTGGTGGTGTTCTTTTTGGTTATGACGGTGGCACCACAGGCAAGCTGCTAGTAAATATTTTGCGCAGACATGCGTCGGCAAGTCAGGCGTTACTTATCGCTTCCGAGTAGTGAGAGGTATTTGATTGCGTGCTGATGTGCTGCAGGTGGCGTCGAGTCTATGGCACAGTTTTCCAGGTGGTTCTTCCCACAGACCGGCAACAGCAGCTTCTATTGCAAGTACAACAACAAGTCGCTGCAGGCCTATTCCGCCATTATGCACTTCACCGGCAGTCTGGCGTCTATCCCTGCGTCTTACTTTACGCAGCACTGGGGTCGCAAGGGGTAAGTGTTTGAGTGACGTTGGTCTGTCGTCCGCGTCATGTTTTGCACAGGTTCGACAAGAGGTCTTCGTTCGACTTGGTGCCTGTGTCATGTCGACAGGTCCATGATTATCGCCGGCACCGCCTTCTGTATCGGTGCTGTCTGCCAGGCTTCCGCCAAGAATACTTTTGCACCGCTCTTCCTAGGTCGTATCTTCTGGGGAATTGGTAAGTTCGCTGTGCATTCCTAGCGTTGTTGTGACAGGGCAGGGTTCCAAGTCAGCAGATGCAGTTTGCAAATCAGTATATGAAGTGTGGTAACAATGCAGGGGTTGGCTTTGGTGACCACTGCGCCTTCATCTACACTGCAGAGATGGCTCCACCCAGGTGTGTCTTTTGCTGCTCAACAGCTCTGGTCATAAGCGGTTTCTCTCATTCAATTACAGTTTAGCAGCTTGACTTTGCAACTGCTGCATAGATTTGCGTTAATCTGCCACAAAGTCATGGTACATGCAAGCAAGACAGTGTACTGACCAGTGTGATGCTGTAGGTGGAGGGGCCGTCTGAACACCATTGTGCAGTTGGGAACTATTGGTGGAATCGTGGTTGCTAACGCAATCAACATTGGTACCAACAAGTGGATCGCTGGCTGGCGTATTTCTCTCGGACTTGCTGCTGTGCCAGGCAGTATCTTGTTACTCGGTGAGCGCCTGCCAACCGCAGCTTTTGTGTAAGCTGCATCTCGTCTTCAATATGCTGCATGGGTTTGGCATGGTGCTCCTGCAGACTCTCTGGCAACTTACCCTTCCTGTTGCAAATGCGGCACATGCCCACAGCATAAATGTCACCTTGATGACAATCACTGCTAACTGCAGGTGGTCTGTTTCTGCCTGAGACGCCCAACAGCTTGGTAGAGAGAGGTTACCTGTCAGAGGCCAAGAGTGTTCTCCAGAAAGTGCGAGGTACAAAGGACGTGGACGTTGAGTTTGACACCATTGTGCTGGCCAATGAGGCGCTGAAGGGGATGGAGAACCCATGGAGAGCCATCTTCAGAAGGCGCAACAGGCCACAGCTGGTGCTGGCCATTGCCATGCCTTTCTTCCAGTAAGCAACCATGAACTTGCTGCATGCATTTGGATCTTTTGGGCAGGATGTTGTGAATGTGATACAAAATTGTTGAACACTGGGACATGTTGCAGCTGGATGCTTACTGTTAAGCGATGCGTTTTGTTGGTGGCATTCATCGTCGTTGGCAGCAATTCAACTGCTGTCTATGCATTATATTACTGTGAATGATATGTTATTGCCTGTGTATGCAGGCAGTGGTCTGGTGTGAATGGAGTGTCCTTTTTTGCCCCTCAGATCTTTGCTGGTGTCAATGCACTGGGATCTGGCAACCAAGGCTCCCTCATTGCAGCTGTCATTGTGAACGGAGTCCAGCTGATTGCCACTATAATTACAGTCTTCATCGTGGACAGAGTGGGACGGCGCACATTGCTGATCAGCGGGTCTGTTTTGGGCTTTGCAGCTGAAATTGCTGTGGCTGTTGTGTTTGCTGTGGCTGCTGGCAAGAACGCAGTCAACTTGCCTTTTGGAGCTTCAATTGCTGCTATTGTGCTGGTGAGCGTCCGCCACTTATCTGCTGCAAGCTGCCTTACCTAATCCACCTGTCCATTCCTGTTTCACATATATTTTTTTGGCGCAAAACACCTACAGTGCTCATGACCTTCACAGCAATACCTGTATGCTTCTTCACAATCCATATCTGGTGTGCCTGCATATGGCATAAGCATGTCTTCATTGGTATTGTCATCTGCTTGCTGACGTTTTTGGAGCTGAATGCAGATTGGCCTGTATTCCATCTCCTTTGGATTTGCCTGGGGACCCATTGGATGGCTGATCCCCTCTGAGATCCATGACCTCAACACCCGTGCAGCAGGCCAGAGCATCACTGTCTTCACTCAGCTTGTGTCTGGAGCTACTGTTACTCAAAGTGAGAACCTCTCTTTATTTGTCATCTGTTCAACTTCTGGATCAGCATGCCTCAAGGATCAATGTTGTCTGCCTGCTCAACAAGGGTGCTGATGTGCCCAACATGAGAAGCAAAAAAAACAAAACAAAAAACAAAGATTTTGGTGTTTTGTCTTCTTATCTTTTATTTAGATGTCCTACAAATGTTCTGTGGTCAGGCACCCCTACTGACACATGACTTCCGCCTGTTGCAGCCTTCTTGAACATGCTGTGCTCGCTCAAGTATGGTATCTACATCTTCTTTGGCGTGTGGCAATTCATTGCTATCTTCTTCACCTACTTCCTGGTGCCAGAAACACGTGGTGTGCCCATTGAGGAGGTGTGTCTTTCACTCTCATGTAATGACTGACAGCCTCATATTGTTCTCGCATGCTGTTCTATCTGCTCATTGCCCTGTGACATTATGCGCAGCACAGCAATCTTGAATTGTCTGCAAGGAGGCATGCGCCGTAAGACTAGTCATGCTGCTTGGTGCAGGAATGCTCCCTAGCATGGAACACTGTTTGTGTCAATGATAAACGTTATAATAAAATGTGAAGTGACGCTCTCTTCATGGCGTTCTGCAGTGTGCCAACTTTGTGCGGGCTCACAAGGTCTGGAGGCACATCACATACCCAGGCGGTGTCGTTCCACAAAATGAGGTTGTCACTCAGATGCAGCGCCTCAGTGTGAACCTACCAGCTGAGCAAACTGCTGACGGCGCTGCATCTAAGCGCTGAGTGCTTGCTCATCCTGCTTCAGTGAGCACGGGAAGTATCAAACGTGGGTTGTCCAGTAGTGTGTGTGTGTTGTGGGCTGCTGCCACTGAGGGAGACGATATGATAAGAGATTTTTGATGACAACTTTTTGAAGCTTCCCTTGTGGCAGCAACACCTATCTGGTCGGTCTTAAGTGCATGCTGAACGTACTGGACTTGGTAGTTGTCTAGCTCAATGGGCAGAGGCAATTTTGAGTTTGCTACTACAGGCAAGGTGTGCTGTTTGACAGGCACAACGTTGTGCCTCTTCACAGTTTTATCATCATGAGTATGGTGAGCAAATGTTGTGCTCGTCATTTTTGCTACAGATCATTGCATACCTGAAACCAGTGTTGACGAGCTGTTTTTAGCCTGTTTTTGCAAGCACACTTGAAGTACAGAACACTGAGTATGTCCTCAGCAGGGTGTTGCAGGATGTCTCACCAGTAGGCTCAGGACCTGCCTTAGTGAAATCTTTGAAAGTTGACAGATATCTCCACATAGTAGCCTCTCCCAGCTGTATGTCAAGCGTTTGGTAATATTGTATCTTGTAAGCCTGATCGCGACACAGCACGTACTGCTGTTCATGCAAACACGCTTTTGTGCAAACTACTAATCAGCAGTTGTTGTCAATTGCGCTGCTCATGCAGAAGCTAAACCTCAAGCACCACTGCAGACATCTGCATGCTGAGTGTTTGTCCTTGGTTGAAAGTATGGCAAGTATCCGTGCAGAACTGCTATCACAGCCTTGTCCCCAGTCTCTGAGTACAGATTCTGCTGTACCTCAGTCATTACATGAGCATGAATAAGGCTGAGTGCAGCATGACCATGAGGCACTTTTTCAAAAGGCTGTGATTACAGTGAAAAGCTGTGATCACAACGACAGCTTCCTACCAGATCTGACCATACTCAGTGCATTCAGACCAGTGGCTCCAAGGGAAGTGGAGAGCGTCCCTGTGAGCCTGACTGGCTAGACTTGCCCCCCTGTGCCATACACATCATGCTCAAAGAATTCATGCTCAGACAATTCATGCTCAAATACTTCATGCTTGAACACTCCATGCTCAAACACTCCATGCTTGAACAGTCTGTGCTCCAACACTCTGTGCTTAGACACTCTATCCTCAAACGCTCAGACACTGCAGTGGAGGGACACATTGTATATGTAGCATATGTGTATGTCAGATTATCACCTTTGGGTCACAGCCGTATCAACAACAGGTGCAAGCAACCAACGAATTGCCAGCACAATCATGCATGCATGGAGTGTACATGCAGCTGATGCATACATGTCAAGCTTGCACCTTGTTGATCTTGCTTGGCTTCCTTGGCGCCTTGTCAGGGCCATTTCTGTCTTGATTGCCCTTCAGTAATGTGCTCTCAGCTGGTGCAACAGCAAACACCTCTGCATACTTCTCATCCTTCTCCATGGAGTATGATCCAGGCCCAACCAGCAGGCGAGACCGTACAGCAATTGCCAGCGAGGGCAGGTTGGTCAGCTTGTACTTGTTGGAGCGTCCCATACCCAGCAGGGCAAATGCTTGTGACACCAGGTGGAGAGCTTGAGCGCCAAACAGGCGTACTAGTAGCAGAGCTAGCAGGATGACGAGGGCTAATGCATGTGGAACTGCATTTGGCTGCAACACTCTGTTGCCGAAGTCTTGGGTGGCCCAACCCTCGAACAGAACCTTCCTGAAAGCTGTGCCTGCACAGGCATAACAGACAGCATGCCCAATTGCTGATTGGAGCCATGCGGTGCTTATGTGCTCAGCCAGCATGTCCATAGCAACTTTGCTGGTAGACCGAATGCAAAGCTTTCTGTGCAGATGCAGGCACAGAATCTGCCATGCCACCATTGGCAACATACACGAGGACCACAGGTGCATTTGGCACGCACAACACTACAGTAAATCTGCATGCAGCTCATGCCCACCAAGACACCTGCAATGCACTTCGAGGAGAGCTGTGCACAAATGCACTCACCAACTTTCCTGACGTAGGTGCCAAAGACGCTGCTGGCCAGAGGTGAGTCAGCAGTCTGCGGCCATTTAGCCCAAGAGAAAGCCCACACACTGAACATGAGATGAAACAGGGCAGCCCAAGGCAGCAACTCCCCTGCAGCAGGAAGCCACTAATGTCACTCCACACCACTACACCTGGAATGCCATCAGAGTCACTGCATTGGTCATCCACATGTTCAGCTCATGACAGCAAAAGAACCTTGTTTGGGGAGCTTAAAGATGCACTGAAATGGTACAGCCCATGGCAACAATTGCAGCAACAGTATGAAGCCAAAGTGCCTGACTCACACTGGCCAACAAAGACTCAATGGCACCAAGCACATTCCACTGGGAAGATAAGCTGAATGTATTGCAAGCATGGCGGTGCAGTGTTGTGTCATATCAGCAGGTTTGCTGGTGGTGAGCTACCAAGCATATCACAAGTCATTCACAATACTTTGGCCGGTAAAAGGTGGTGCTTTCACACATGCCATTAGCCAGAATATTCCGTCAAGTTGCAAGCATATGCAACACAGAATCAATTCCGTACAGCATCAGCAGAAACAGAGACGGCTTCAGATGCAGCACAGTGTTGCCATGCAAGACTGGATTTGCAGGTAGCCACATGACATGCATGTAAGGTGTGGTGGTGAAGGCTTGCCTGTGAGGGCAGCTAGGTCGCCGGCATAAGGGCTTGGGACTCTGCTCAACTTGAGCAGCTCCCACTTCTCAGCCCAGTAAGTCACCGCAAAGATGATAGACACGCAGGGCAAGAGTATGGGTAGACCCCCAGAGAACATTAGCGTGCAGAAAAGGATGTTCAGCAGCTGCATTGCAAGAGCAACCACATAAGTAAGCGGATGACTGTTGAGTTGGTGGGAGGGAGGGAGGGAGGGAGTGAGGTGAGTGAGTGAGTGAGGGAGGGAGTGAGTGCAGGAGTGAGTGAGAGGGAGAGGGTAGGACAGCCCAAGAGTGTGGGTGCACACCTAAATACTGGGGAGCCCAACTGGTCGCTTTCACCCTGTAACAGGAGCATGAGCAAGGCCCACAATAACAACATCACTGATGTCAGTATCAAAATGCATAATGATAGGTGTGGTAGCTGTTGGTAGGTATCTACCAGGTGCGTCTAAACCTATTTCGGCACAACAACAGGCAAGTGAGCCATCAAGGAAGCAAGTCTTGTGCCTCATGCCTTACACATGATAGTGCACTTCACACAAGCAAATTTCAGAGTATGGGACATGCTGAGAGTCATCTCACACATACACAGCATGTAGGCAAAGTTGGTGGTGCATCTCACCTCCCCATATCTGTCAGCCAAGTCAAAGTCTGGGCCCTCATAGGCCTTCACCAGCTCCTCTTGCGTCAAGCATGACTTCCTCTGCCTCAACTGCCATTTGTACATCACCAGCCTGCTGCCACCAGCTTGTGTCGGATCACACCTCAAGTGCAAGGGTGCCTTAAGGCTGGACCTAGACGTACGGACGAACAGGACAGGAAAGGCAAAAGGGACAGGAAAGGCAAAAGGCAAGGCCAGGGAAAGGCAAGGGAAAGGCAAGGCAAGGGGAAGGCAAGGCAAGGGAAAAGCAAGGCTCACAGTACAGCATTGCATGCTTGATACGTGAGCAGATCACTGATGACGCAGCATCTGCTCACACTGCAGCGTTGAAGCAAGGGCACTGTGCTGCACAGCATCCCATCACATGCAGACTACTCAGGAGATGCAGCTGGCACTAACCTCCTAACAAGCAATAAGCCAACGCCACAGAGGCTTGCAAACGTGACAGTACCGCCAAATTGACAGAGACGTGTAGGAAGATGCAAACAAAGAAAACAAAGGGAAAAACAGGGTATGAGGGTGCAAGCATGCAGATGGGTTACTTGGGGAATGGCATTGACCTGTAGAGGACATAGGCTGGGTGCGGCAGGCCTACAGTGAAGACAATGACTATGGTCAGGCTCTGTCCCACTTGGGCATACCAGGCGGGCACCAGGTCGCCATAGATACCCTACATGGGCCCACTCCAATGGTTTGTTCGCAAACAAAGCTACAAAAGCTTTCAAGGGATGGCTGTGTTTGCTTAGACGGAGAGTCTGACTGTCCTAAACAGACTGGAAATTTTTCATCCATGACGTTGCAGCCTTTGTAGACGGCTGTGGTACTCTACCTGGAAGATGAGTATGCCTAGGAAGGTGTCCTGCAGGCGAGGGTGCAAGGCAGGGATGTGCATATTGGCCACCAGATTGGACAGGACCGTTTTCAGCATGTGCTCATGATTGTGGGAATGCTACCTGGAAAATGAGTGTGCCTAGGAAGGTGTCCTGCAGGCGCTTGTACAAGGCAGGGATGTACATATTGGCCACCAGACTGGAGAGGGCCGTGTTCACAAACTGGGCCATGAAGAGCTTCAGTGTGAGGCTCCTCTTCTCGGCGCTCACTGTGTGGTGCCTGTGCATCATGCAAACAGCTCCAGGTCTTGATAGGACAGCCATTTGACAGTACTTGTTGGACAGTAGTCATTGGACAATAGGACAGTCGCTGTTGACAGTACAGAGATCTGAATGATTGTCTTGAAGCCGGTGTAAGGCCTGTCGCTCAGGGACTGGCGATGATTATCATTAAACAGCACAATTTGGATGAATAAGAAGTCAGAAATTGTTGTCAGAGGTCAAAGAGAAAAGGCAGTGTGCCAGGTTTTGAGCACATACCGGCGCCTTGCCGACTGATAGAACAGAAGCTACTCAATGACTGTATGGGGAAGCCATCAGCAAGGCTTTGCTGAATGCATTGTCAGACTTATGATGCAATCTGGAGGAAAGAGAATGACAAGTTTGCGTCAGGACTTGAAGGACGCATGCCTTTCAAAGGGGTTGGTGTAGGCAGCAAAGTAGTACAGCAGCTTGTTGGTGGCCGTGGTGATGAGCGCAGCTGCCACCAGGATCAGCACCTACACACAGACGGACACATCTGTCACATATTGTCCCTTGACAAGCATGGTCATCAGCCAATCACACCTTCCTGATCAAAGCGCACTTCAAATTGCTATGATGATCATTGGTTGCCAAGCCCCTAGAAGTAGATGACATAGACGGTGGCAGTTGGGTAGAACAGACACGTGTGCACTGAAGTATGCTTCCTTGAGGCAATGATCAGGAAAAAGCAGGCAAGACAAGCATAACGTGATAATTTGCAATAGTAACGCCGCACTATGCACTCTATAATGACCACATACTGTTACGGCAGACTACAGTAGTGTTGACATCACCTGGATGAGGTACTTGGCCCAGTAGGCCCGGCAGAATGTGAAGCCATTGAACTCCTCCACTGCTATTGAGCAGTAGCAGGCAAAGCAGCTCTGTTCCAAGGTGGTGCAGACCTCACCGTCATACACTGCCTCCCCATAACACCCCTTGTACCTATCATCAGCAGCCATGCTCTTTCAGAAAGAACAGCTGACGCATGCAGTGATGTCAGTAGACACAATCTGGCAACTGCTTCAATGGACTGTCCTTGATGCATACAGCCTGACAGGTGTTCTGCAGAAAACGCCTATACAAGGCAGAAACAACGATGTTTTGCTGAAAAACTGTACATCCTTCTTTTGTAATTACAAAATGCCGCTGCATCGGGTCATGCACAGACACATGACTGATGAAGAACATCTGTGCAGGCGTTGCCGGCTCACCTGAGTGCCAGTGAAGAGGTGGTAGTCAGGTTGAGGGTGCTTGTAGCTGACAAGATGCCACAGCTTGCAGCGCATGTAGGTGGGTCTGAAGCCAGGTTGCTGCTGTTGTGCCGCCAGCTCGCCGACAGATTCACCAAAATGAAACCTGTCAACGACAAGTGTGTTAACATCATAGGCCACCAATGCTTGACCTGATCTACAGTTATGCAGATCACGCTGAATTGGAAACAGGCCAATATCGGCTTGCAAGTCCTGTTGACAAAACAACATGCGGCATTTATCAGAGCTTTGCGTGAGTGTGTGTGTGTGTTGACCCCAACTGGACTTTCTCTGTCTGCAAAGATCCACAGGACCTTGGGCGCCATGCTGTGCAATGCACTGGAAGCATGCTGCAGAAGCTTCCATGCGGACAGTGGCATGGATATCCTCTGCTAGATATGCTTGGCAGAGTAGAGTCCCTTGTCTAGCAAGCAAGTACAGACCCAATGCATTTAGAGGCAAGGTACAGAGCATCAGTAGCTGCAACAAAATCGAAAGCAAAAGCAAGTACAGACGCAGTGCATTCAGGCCATGTGCAGAGGACAAGTACAGAGGGCGAGCAGCTGACCAACAAAAATGATGAGCAGGTTGAGGAGGAGTATGAAGAAGCTGCGTTGCAGGCGCTGCATGACACTAAATTCCAGGTTCTCCCATACCACGTCTGAGGGCTCTGGGGCTGGTCCCACTCTTAGAGCATGCCGCTTCCTGCAAACAGCATCTCACTCTCAAGAGATGTTGCAAATGGCACGAGGTGGTCTGCAGGGCAGGGCAGGGCGGGACAGGGCTGAGCAGGACCTGACAGGGCAGGGCACTTTCAGGCGGGCTAGGCCAAGCCCTGAAGAGCAAGACCGAACAATAGCTCAAGAGGAGAGTGGACAGGAGGATGGACGTAGCTACAGAAAGAAGCAAGGTTGTCAGTCCTAGCATGGTGCTCTTTCCAACAACAAGCACCCACATGAGAACGCTGAGACCCAACAGAACTGAAGTATACACCGCAACAGACTCCTCTAAAGCTGCCAAAAAAACTACACGAGGAGGGAAGTATGGAGCTGCTGTACCTGAAGCGCCGGTCTCTGCGCTGAGCCCACCGCTTACCTGCAATGCCATTCAAGGTCTGCTGAGGACACTATTTATGTTGTTTTCTTGTGTGTGGCGTGCCAAGCATTTCCCAGCTCTCAGCAATCACGCCATCATCTCAGCACTCATGAATGCATGGTATGCATGTTCTATCTCAGTACCTAACAAACTCAGATCAGCTCACATCTCCAGATTGCAGACCAACAGTCCTTGCTGACGCGCTGCCTCTGATTATGCAAAGGCACATACACAGAGCACACTGACCATGTGACTGTGCAGAGGTGGGTCTGGCTTCAGGCGACGCACCTACACTGGAGGGGTTGGCTTGCATGCACTTCAGCCGAGCCTCTTCGGTCTTGAATGTCACAAAAGCACACACACAGCGCCTCTGTCCAGAGTCTTCCTGCTTGGCCTTGATCGATTCCTGCAGCTGCTGCAGCTTCTTCTGTACCTGCACTGCTGCATTCACGCACTCACTCGCCAGTCCTCAAGGGCCATGCACAGACAGTGCTCAATTGCCGCCTGCATGAACTTCTCTGTCAGTCTCACACCACAACAGGGCAAAGCTGATGTCATGTGTTGGGAATGTGCTGACAGCTGATTTTTTGGGTGTTTTGCATTTTTTTATTTCTTGGGGCTGTTACCTTGAGCACGGACTGAATATGGCCAGCTGCCTTGCCTGCCCTGTCCGCTGCTGTCTCCTCAGGCCTGTTCTGCCTCTTCCTTTTCTTCTTCTTTGCTTGGAGAAGATCAACTCCTTGATCCTGGTCACTGTCGTCTTTATCATCTTCCTCATCGTCTGACATGTGTTTGTCCTTCGCCAGGCTTTTCTGTGCTGCTGCCACTGCATGCTCATACTTTGCCTGTACAAGACACACTTGACTTCCTGACACATTGATCCCTTCATGCTGACTCACCATGTGCTTGCACAAACTGACTCAATCGTCTCTTTTTGTGAATGAAACATTGAGAGGTACTGCACAGGTGTGGCTGGTACCAGCTGATGTTTGCAAGAACATGTAAAAAGTGCTGTGCGTGGGCATTTGTCTGTCACACCATGGCTAATTGCACCCAATGTATAACAGCAACAACATATTGTAGACGGCTGGACCACAGCAAGCTGCCAGTTGTTGCAACTTGGAGCTGCGAGCCATGAGAGTCAAAATAGGCACCTGCAGGTGGCCCTGTTGGGCTATGAGAGCGATGAGAGCTGAATCATTGTGTGCCAGCTGGCAGCTGTTGACTGGGCCCCACTGACAGAAGTATGCCTGCACCTCCTCTGTCTGTGCATCCTGCGTCACACCATATAGCTTGCAGACAGTGACCACTCGGCCAATGTGCACTGTGATGGGTTGCTGTTGATCTGTTCCTGACTCAAGTGTGGTTTGCAGTGAGATCCAAACAGAGGGCCTCTGTTGCAACCAATGAGGCGGCTTTCCAAAAAAAATGCCATAGACGATTGCCCTTCCGTTGTTTGTAAATGTCTACTGGACTCAAAACCCTCAGCAGAAAAGTCAATCCATAGGGTTTGCAATGATGCCAGTGCGCAAATACTGGTCAGAAACAGCTCGAAATTTTGGCTTTGCTTCTGTGTGCACAAGAAGGCTTGCTTTGAAGAGAGCAAGCATGCAGCTGTGATTGGTGTTGTGTACATGACTATCTGACTGCTGTATTGCTTCAATGTGACATTTCCTCTGGTGGGGTCTGGCACGATGGCACCAATAAGACCCATAACATTGAAGCCGCAATATTATCCTCACCTTTGGCAGGTCCCAGACTTGCACAGAGTAGTCAGTGACAGTAACTGTCTTTGCAGATACCTCCTCCAGAACATGCTGCTGATACAAGATGATGAAGAGGACAATGACCAGGTAAAGCAGAACAGAAGCCAGGTCCAGCCAGGAGCCTATCAGCTGCAGCTGCTGCTTTGTTATGGTGTTGGCAATAGGGATGTCTACTGTTGCGTCTGCCGTACTGGCATTCTGGTAGTAAAATTCCAGTTCCAACTCTGCAGAAAATGATGTTCAGCATAAAATATGTTGTGTCACCGTTGCTCATGATGGAGGTTGAGAGTGCAGGCATGCGCTGCAGCTAAGAAGATCAGCCTGCAAATTGTATGCAGGCTTGAAAAACACCAGAAGCATATATGACATGGGCATATATGCAACGGATGATGCATGGATCAACTCTCTGCTCATGCAATATCTCTGTACGACTTGCTTCTACACTGCTCACAAGTCATTGCATCAGGATATTTTTTGCGCATCAAAGCTGCTGTCTGCACATATACAGCTGGCGCAAGACCTCGGTGAGATTGGCGACGCACAAGAGCAGATAGAGTCAGGTAGCATGAAGTCAAGATGTGCAGGGCAGTTTGTCTGTGCATAACATGGCGCTGACCTCTTGCTAGCTGGTCATTTGGAAACGTGACCCCAAGTGCTGTCAAAGCTACATCCAAGGCAGTTGCATTGTACACGTAGTCACTGCCAAACAAAGGCCCAAAAGCACCCAAGCTA
>JAABUW010007972.1_pt1 | contig 12532 bp, 7 predicted proteins | sample 5560081 | NCBI WGS metagenome assembly JAABUW01 (sample SAMN10711882, study PRJNA513363) | rock metagenome | isolation source: Antarctica rocks | place: Antarctica: Victoria Land, Knobhead sud | reverse complement strand
GTCGGCCTTCGCTGGCAGCGGGTCGTTCGAGAGGATGCACGCACCCGCGGACGACGCCGTGCAGGTGTCCTGGGGGATGACGAGCAGCAGCGCCAGGAGCCCGAGGACGGTCAGCAGCCACACCCACCGGACGGCCACGACGTCGCGCAGCCACCTCATGGCCTGGTCCGGTCGTCAAGCGGGACATCGGGGACGGCGACCGCCGGGACGGCCACCGAGGACCACTCAGGCCCGGGGTTGATCAGGTTGGTCCAGCCGTACGCCTGGTCACCGAGGACGACCCGCACGGTCGCCGGGACCGCGGCCGGGGGCATGAAGTAGAACCGCGCCTGGGTGGGGATGCCGGGTTGGAGCGGGTCGTCCGGCCCGCCGCCGGTGTCCGGCTCGAGGCTGGTCCACGGTGAGCGGCCGTCCTGGATGAGCAGCGCGCTGCCGGTCTTGCGTCCGGCGGGAAATGAGCCGGCTTCCTCGTCGAGCATCTCGACCGTCGCCTCGACGACGATGTGTCTGCGCGGCTTGTCCTTGCTGAGGGGCCTGCCCTCCTCGTCCTTGTCGGTGAGGTAGGCCCGGTGGACCGTGACCGCGAAGCGGCCGAGATCGACGCGCTGGTCCACGGCTGCCTCGGGGAGGGAGTGTGTCGTCTCGCGGAGGCCCCCGAAGGCAAGGACGAGTCCGACGACCAGGATGAGGGCCGCCCCCATCCCGATGAGCGCACGGCTCGTCCTCGTCCCCATGGTGGTGGATGCTACCCAACCGCCGGCGGCGAGCCGGGCATCGCAGGCCGCACCCTTGACGCAGTCCACAGTGGGGGAGCTGGGCGCCACCTCCACCGGCCCCGCCCGCCGCGGTGGGTGGGGTCAGCCGTTCGATGCCGAGGAGGCGTTGTCCTTGACCCACATCCCGGTCAGCCCGCGGAAGTGCGCCATGAACCGGTCCTGCTCGTGCGCTGGGTAGGTCACCCTGACGGTCTCGGTGAGGAGGCGGTCGAAGTCCGGGCTCGTGACCCAGTCATGGACCTGCTCGGGCAGGCGCGAGAGGTTCTCGTCGCACCACTGCCAGTAGCGGTCGGACTCGAAGTGCTCGTTGGCCAGCGCCAGGTAGGCGGTGATCTTCGCGCCGTAGGTCAACGACGCGTCGTCGGCGATCTCGAAGTAGCGGTCGGTGTGCAGGTCGACGCTCGTGCGACGCCCGGTCACCAGGCAGTACACGGACCAGCGCACCAGTGCGGTGATCGCCCAGGGGAAGTAGTAGTGCAGCGACGTCACGGCGACGTCGGGACAGGCGTTCGCATAGTCGATGGGATAGACCTCGTCGCCGGTGACGAGCATCTCCGCGGAGTCGAACTCCCAGCCGAAGAAGGCGTTGATGATCCGGCTGATGGCGGCGCACTCGGCGCCCGCCTGCGGCGAGAGGAAGTCGTGGGACACGGCATACCGGTTGTGCATCGGCTCCTCGGGCCGGAAGTCCATGACCATGGTCTCCGGCCCGATGGAGAGCGCCCGAGCGAACTTCTCGTACTCGACCGTCGCCTGGAGGTGCATGAGCATCTCGCCAGACGCGTCGTAGGCCTCGTGGAGGTCGTCCTGGTCGTTGATCCGCGAGACCCCGCGCCAGCCGCCGCCGTCGAAGGGCTTCATGTACAGCGGGTAGCCGAGATCTGCAGCGATGGCATCGAGGTCGAAGCGCTGGTTGTACTTCTGCGAGGTGTAGGCCCAGCGGACGTTGTCGAGGGGGTTCTTGTAGGGCACGAGGACGGTCCGCGGGATCTTCAGCCCGAGTCGCACCATGGCGCAGTAGGCGCTGTGCTTCTCCATCGACTGGAAGGTGAACGGGCTGTTGAGCAGGTAGGTGCCGTTCATCAACGCGGCCTTCTTGAGCCACTCGCGTGGGTGGTAGTACCAGTAGGCGAGCCGGTCGATGACCAGGCCGGGTCGGACCGGGTCGGTCAGCTCGAACGGCTCGATCGTCAGGCGCTCGGAGTCGATCTCGTGGACGGTGCCCTTGGCGTCGGTGAGTGGTCCGACGCGGCGGAGGATCTCCTCGAACGCCTGCGGCCAGTCCTCCTCGGCGCCGAGCAGCAGCCCGACCAGATGCTTGGAACGTTCAGCCACGGTCGCCTCCTGCTCGCAGTGCGGGTGATGCTCGACCGTATCGGGGGCCTGAGTGGCGCGCGAGGAGACGCTTGCGCCTCGGGACGGCGCCGCGCCCGCCCGGGGGGAGTTTCCGAGACCGGCTGCCGCTCTCGCGTGTCGGTCGCCCGTGGCTGGGTAGGGCTGGGATAGAACAGGAGCACCTTAAGGTGAGACCCGGCCAAGTATGAGTTGGCCGGGTCTCGTTCTGTCCGGGTGGAACGGCTCCCGGACGCTGGTCGGTGCGCCAAGTCCCCTCGGCCGTCCTGCGAGTCCAGTGGATTGCTCCACCGGTCAGAGGACCTCGTTTACCATCCAGCGGCTCTCCCTTGCGGGAGTGCGTAGGAGATGTCTACGCGCTCCGGACCCGGCGCGCAAGGGGTGGCCCACATCCGCCTGCGCCCGGTATGCCGGTGCAGGGCTTCCCGGGTCGTCAGGAGCCCGTGGTGCGTGGGTCCCTGGCCTCGTCAGAGGCGAAGCCGCTGTGGCCCTCTCCGCGACCGGTCTGGATCCGGTGCCCGGTCCAGCGGGCGTAGGTGCCGTCCGTCCGGCGCGCGAGGGCCGGCACGGCGCGGACCGTGATGCCCTCCCGGGGGATCTCCTCGGCCGGGAAGGTCAGCGGAGTCGGCTCGAGGAGGAGGCTCGCCGCCTGGACGGGCTGACCCTCCTTCAGCATCGCGCCCTTGCGCAGGCCGACTGTTGCGTAGCCGGTGGTCACCGGGACGAGTGGGATCCAGTGGTCGGGCACCGCCACCTGGAGCTGGTAGAGGACGTCGCCGGGCTCGAGGTCATCGGGTGGCGTGGGCCGGCTCGGTCGGGGCTCGGAGGAGCGCAGGCGAGGGTCGCCGCTGCGGCCAGGGACGATGCGTTCGACCCCCCACGCCATGTTGGCGGCCTCGTCGCGGAGAAAGGCGACCTCCTCGACCGCCTCGCCGAGGAGGGGCGCTGCGGCGATCGGGGGCAGCACGACCCCGGGGAGCGAGTCACCCCGGGCCGAGGTCACCTCGAACATTCGGAAGCCTCTGCTGCGCCGCTCCGTGTCGGCCTCGGGGATGGCGAACACCTCGCCGAACGTCGTGGTGACGGTGACGTCCAGCACCTGGTTGAGCGCCCCGAGCCGGCCGTCGAGGGGCACGACGAGCCAGTCGTCACCGCTGACCAGGGCGAACTCCGCGAGGCACAGGCGGGCCAGGTCGTTCGGCTGCGCGTCAATGGCGGAGACGTCGACCGAGCCCTCCTCCAGCTGCCAGTAGCGGTCCGCGGGCATGCCCGGGTAGCGCAGCGGGGTTGCGAGCATGACGTTAGTTACGAGCTCTGGTCCGGGCAGCTGGGAGTCCCCGTCCAGGGACACGGTGGCGTCGGGCAGCCACTCGAAGTGGTGCCAGCGCGCGGATCCGGCGCCGAAGGCCGTCGCCATGAGGACGGCCGAGTCGGATCCCGAGCCGTGTCCGAAGCGCAGCAGGAAGCGGTGCTCCAGCCGGGTCGTCGTCCACGCCCCACCCGCTCCAGGTTGCCCGGCAGCCCAGGCAAGCCACTCGCTCGCAACGGCGCCGGCGCCGGCCGGGTCGCCCGCACCAGCGACCCAGCCGGGAGTGCCGGCCTCGAGTTCGCTGCGGGCCGAGGCCCCGTCGGCCACGGCGCCCTCGAGCACGAGGAAGAGGCGGGCCGCGGTCGGGTCGAGCCCCCCGGTCGGGTCGCTGGGGTCCAGGTCGAGCGCCAGCGGGTGGGCCGCGAGGAGCAGGTCGCAGGCGTCGTCATGACCGGCTTCGCGCAGGCTCTCCGTCAGCTGGGCCCCGGTCTCCGCGCGCCATCTCAGCCCGTTGACGGCGCCGGCCCTCGGCACGTGCTCGACCAGCTCGTCGAGCACCGCCCCTACGGGCCACGGCTGCCAGAGGGGGTTCTCGACCGCGAGGTCGGTACCGTCCATCCGGCCAGCCGGCGCCCATGCCGTGATCGGCAGGGAACGGCTCTGGACGTGGACGGAGACGGGGCTGGCGACGTCCTCGCCGAGCAGCTCGCCGAGCTGCCACTGGCGGCCGATCAGCCACAGTGGGTCGGCCATGAGCGCAGTTGCTCCCGGCGCCGGGTCGCCGGACACGGACTGCGGCTCCAGCCGGGTCAGGGCCGGTGTGTGCATGCTGATCGCGGCGATGGCGCCGGTTAACAGGGCACCTGAGACCATCTCCACCGGGTTGACCTGGTTGCTGCTCACGGCTTGAGCTCCTTGACGAACGGCAGGGCGACGAAGTCGGTGTGCTGGGTGGCGAGCTCGGAGAAGACCAGGTACTTCTCGCCCTGGAGCGAGGCGCTGCGGGTGTAGAGCGCCGGAAGCATCAGGCCCTCGCCGGCCAGCCGCTCCAGGGTGACCATCCGGACTCTTGCGAGATCGAGCGTGTGCTCGATGACCGCGCGGATCGAGCTGGTCGTCCAGCGCTTCCCGTCCGGTGAGACCGCGCAGAGGACGGACTGCGGCGGCCGCGCCGAGGCGGCGTTCGCCCGCACCGCCAGACCGGTGCGGGCCCGCCCCGGTCGGGGGTCGTCCGGGTTCGCCTTGGGGCCGACCTGGGCGGGGACGTCCTCGGCCCATGCGTCGAGAACGATGCCGGACAGCGGGGCGGCTGCGTCGATCGTGCCGACGGTGTCGAGGATGAAGTGCGTCACCGGGCCGGCGGGCCACGGCCCTTCGGCCGGCAGGGGACCGGCGAGCCAGTGGGTGGTGCCCACGGCCGGTCCGCCAGCACCTCGCTCGGAGGCCTGGGCCACGGTCAGGTTCCGCGGCCGGCCGAGGGCTCCCTCGAGCAGCAGCGCCTCGGAGAGCCGGCCCACCGGGACGCGGACCGTACCGAAGTCGCGGACCAGCCGACGGACCACCGCCGCGGCCGGCTGGGAGAAGGCTGGGTCGGTGACCGCCTCCACGAGAAGGTCGGTCCCGACGCCGGGCTCCAGCAAGGGCAGGACGAGGAACCCGTCCCCGAGGACGCCGGTGGCCACGTCCTGGGCACAGTCAAGGGCGACCGGGGCGGGGGTCTCGGCAGGCAGGGCGAGGAGTCGGTCGACGGTCGACTGGGCGTTCCTGCTGCGCGCGTCGGCCCCGAGCCAGGCCGATCGCACCCACGAGACGTCCAACGGCAGAGCGGGATCGGGCTGCAGCGGGATCCCGAAGGGGTCGAGCGCGAAGGCGGCGAGGCCGAGCTGCTTCGCCACGTCGGGGTCGTCGACGATGCCGCTCTCCGGTATGCCGGCAACGGTCGGCTCCAGGGCGTTCACCGCGGCTCGCAGGGCTCCGGCGAGCGTGGTCACGCGGTCGGTCAGCTCGGGCAGTGCGGCGTGGAGGTCACGCGTCGGGTGCTCGCCCGACCTGGTGAGGTCACCCGGGACGGCGGCGTGCGACCCGGACAGGAGCGTCCGTAGAGTCCCGGCCAGCGCGACGACCTGGCCGAGCCCTCGGAGCGCCTTCGGCCAGGCCGGGTCACGTCCCATGGAGAGCTCGGCGTCCCCCAGGTCCGGGACGGCCGCCCGCAGGGCCCGCTCCAGCGACGCGGAGTCCGCGGCATACACGAGGTCGAGGGCGGCGAGACCCGCCCGCAGCAACGTGACTCGCTGTCCGCCGAGGACCGCGACGACGACGTCGGCCGGGTCACCGAGGTGGGCGGCGGCCCACGCCTCAAGCCGTGGCTCGGCCACCGCACGCGGTCGATTGGACGACCATCCGCTGGCCGGCAGGCCCGAGCCGATGACCGCGAGGACCCGGTGCGTGAGCCGTTCGGCGCTGTCCTGGGCCTCGAGGACGTCGAGGGTGTCGCTCGGGCTGGCCCCCGTCGACATCGCGTCCATGGCCGCTGCAGCCCGGTGCGGGTTGCCGCCGGCGTACTGGAGCACCGACTCGCTGAGCATGACGTCGGCGACGGCGTCCACGGTGTCGGCAGCGGCACGCAGCAGCGTGGTGACGGTGTCCCACTCGCCCTGGGTGAGGGGCGGCCACGGAACTGTGGGATCGAGGTAGATGTTCTCCGGACGGACATCGAGCCGGTGGCGGAGGCTCTCCTCGCCGGGTGGGTGGAGGTGCAGCAGGAGCAGCCCGTCGACGACGTTGTTGGCGGCGACGGCTTCCTGGGCGATCTGGGGGTCGGTGCCGTCGCGGTCGCTGAGTCGTCGGGCGACGAGCGGCGCGATGGTCCGCAGGCTGAGCTGGAGCCGCCCCAGCTGCGCGTCGGTCAGGCCGCGCTCGATCTGGTAGCCGATGAGGGCACCGAGCTGCTGACCCTGACGGACGCCGTCGATGACGTGGGCGGCACCCTGCAGCCGCCTGCTCGACAGGTCGATGGCGAACGGCCCGCCTGCACTGCTGGGACCGCTCGTCGGGAGGTGGCTCAGGTGCGAGCTGCGCAGCATCCCGGCCGCGACCGCGTGACGTGGGCTCGGAGCATGGAGCCAGCCGTCGGCGCCCTGCCGAGCCTGGGGGCGGAGCTCCTCGACGACGCCGTAGGCGCCGATGGTCAGACCGCGTGGACCCCGCGTGCCACGCGCGGCACTACGGGCCGCCTGCAGCGTACGGCGTTCTCCCACAACGGCGGTGGCCCATGCGTCGAGGCGGTGTGAGCTGCAGTCGAGGGCCTCGGCGACGGCGAGCCGGCGCGCCTCGAGATCCGTCCCGGCCAGGGCCAGGAGTGCGTCCTGGACCTCACGCCGGTAGCCCATGGCTCGGATCCATCCGGCGATGGCGGACACCGCGACCGCTCGAGCCTCGTCGGTCACCGGTGCGGAGAGGGCCACCTCGGCCAGCGAGGACCGTAGCCCCTCGATCGGCTGGAAGTCCCGCAGCATCGACGTACCGCCGATGGCACCCGTGCCCTGCACCGCCGTGGCCATCGTGTGCAGCTCGTCCGAGCTCGCCGCGTCTGCGCGCGCCACGAGTGCCGACACCCGGGTCTTCAGGTGCGGGTCGATCGTGACGTAGTCGAGAAGCGCCGGGAGGACGCTGGCCGGTGAGGCCTTGGCGACGTCGAGCTCCTCGGAGTCCCACGCGAGGGTCGCCAGGGCCTGCAGGACGCTGTCGACCGCGAGGTGTCGCGAGGGAGCTGCGACGAGCGCCTCGAGGTACTCACCGTCGCGGGGCGAGACGAGGGGAAGGGGGAGCGGGCGGTCGTGTTGGTGGAGTGAGCCGACGGCCAGCCGGGCCGCGTCGACACCGAGAAGCGCAGCCCCCACGGCGGCGGTCGAGCTGCGTTCGGAGGCATAGAGGTCGAGGTCCAGACCAAGAGCGAGGCCCAACGACGTCGCCGCCCACTCGCTGATCACGGGCCGGACCCGCAGGCCCTGCCTGACCGGTGCCGACCCGAGGACCTCGAGGAGTGTCCGGTCGATGTCGGGGGCGCCGGGGCGCACCAGCGGCACCTTGTGCCGCGCGGCATACAGCCAGCTGTCCATGACCGTGCGGACGACGAGCGCGATGCCGGCCGACGTCTCGCCCGTGCGCGGCACCCACGTCCGGAGGTCGGAGACCGGGAGGATGCCGTAGGGCTGGGCGCCCACCCGCAGCGCCGGTGCGGGCCCCCGGCCGCGGACCTGGTCCCGGAAGAGGCCGCGGGCCGACTCCCGCTGCGCGTCGGTGACACCGGGCACCTGGTTGTCCGAGAGCCGGCCGAGGTAGTCACCCCAACCGGGTGCCCAGAGCGCCGTGTTGACCAGCCTGGCGATCGACTGCTCCCCCGTCCCGGGACCGAGCAGGCCGGTGAGAATCGACGGGTCGAGGCCCAGTGCGGTGGCCGCCGCCGTGGTGTCCGAGGCGGGGTCGGCGACCGCCGGGGTCAGGGGTGGCGCGACCGGGGTGCGCCGGGACCGGTAGGGCGAGCGGGCCGCGTCGGCGTTGTTCGTCGGCGTCCCCTGCGGCAGCAGCGCCAGCCCGTCGCCGAACCGGTGCCCGGTCAGGACGTCCTCCAGCTCGTCGGCACGCCGCGGCCGCGAGTGAGCCCGGCTTCCAGCGGCTGCCGGCGTCGCGCTGGCGCGGGTGCCCATGGCGACGACCCGGTCCACCTGCGCGCCCTGCCCCGCCGGGGTCAGGGTCACGGCCATGCCCACCTCGACGGCAGCGGCGTAGTCCACGAGCCACTCCGAGCCTGGGGGCACCGTGATGCCCTGTGCCGTCACCGTGGGTACCTCGTCGTCGAGGGGGATCGGCGAGATCTGCAGGTCCCGGGGGATCGCGTTGCCGACCGCTTGGGTGACCTGGCTGCCCTGGACGGCGACGACGACGAAGCGGTCCGGCAGCACCCGCGCGACGGCGTTGCGGATGCCCTGTGTGGGGTGGGCTCGTCGAAGTCCGGCGTCGCCGTCGGGCCGCGCTCCGCCAGGTTCTTCGGGGTGCAGACGTGCGCCACCCACTCGGCCCGGTCGGGGGCGACGGACGCGACAAGGGCGTCCCAGGCACCCTCGGGCACCGGATCGGTCCAGGCGACGGTCCAGTACAGCCGGCCCGCGGCGATCTCCTTGGCGGACAGCCCCCGCATCAGCGCGTCCACGTGGATCTCGTCGGGATAGATCCGAACCTGCAGCGTCGTGCTCTGTCCCTCATGGCCGAAGCGGGTCTCCAGGCGCACCGGCAGGAGGACCAGCGGCTCGGCCTCGCTCGCGTCACACGGGTCGACGTGGACCAGGATGTCGTCGAGCAGGCCACCGATCCGCGAGTCGATCTCGACCAGGCGGTCCCGGTCGATCGCGCCGGCGCGCGCGCCCGTGGCGATGAGCCGGTCGCGCTCGGTGACCATCTTGGCCACCTCGGTCCGTGCCTTGCGCACGGCCGCGGGGATCTGCTCTGGCATGGCCTCTCCTCAGCTGACCGGGGGCAGGAAGTCGTTGGCGTCGAACGCGACCCGGGTCGGGCTCTCGAGCCGGTCGGAGGCGACGGTCGCGCCGCTGTTGGTCCCGCCCGCGGGGGGCGGGCTCGAGAAGCGCACCTCGTGCCCGACCAGCTCCTCGCTCGTCGGCCGCCGGAAACGGGTCGACTGCGGGTGCTCGCTGAGGACGATCCACCACCCCGGCTTGCGGAGCTCGTCGACGGCGATCTCCAGCCCGGCGAGCATGATGTCGGGCTGGAGAAAGGCGTTGAACAACGTCGGCGCGGCGTTGGCGGGTGTCGGGAGCTCGGGCAGCCTGGGACGGCCCTGGTGGCGGTCGGTGATGTCGGCCTCCTTGAGCGCCATCACCGTCAGGTCGGGGTAGCGCCGGACGATCTCCCCCCGGATGACGACGACGGCACGTCCCGACTGGCCGGTGGGGCCGAGGGACAGGTGGCTGCCGAGGGGGCTGTGGCTGAACCGGTGGATCGGCTGGCGCAGCTCGTCGGCGGCCGAGTTCCAGAACCGGTGGAAGTACGTCCCGCGGGCATCGGTGGGGTACTCGCGCCAGAGCAGCTCCCGGCCCATCTCGTCGCTCAGCCCGACGAGGAACGACTCGGTGAACACGTCGTTCGTCGACAGGAGGGTGACGAGCTCGTCCGCCTTGAGGTTGCCGAGCCCCGGGACGAGCCAGTCGCGGTCGTAGGCGTCGAGGGCCTGGTACATCGGCCGGTCGAACCGCGGCGCCGCCATGATCGGCCGGATCAGCGTGTCGTCGAACCAGTCGACGGGCAGGAACGCGCCGGCCCGCAGGCGTCCCTTGACGGAGTCGACCACCGTCCGGGCCGGGTCGAGCCGCTCCAGGAGCTGGGCCTTCGTCACCGTCAGCACGTCGCGGGCCGGCGTGGCGGCGAGCTCGAAGACTCCCGACCCGCTGACGAGCGTGGCTGCCTGCGCCCGGATGTCGTCGACGCCGACCCGGGCAGCCCGCTCCAGCCACGTGGCCAGCTGGCTGCCCTGGGGGGTGAGCATCCGGTCGATGCGCACCGTGTCGGAGACGGCGGCTGGCGTGGCCGGCGCGGCCGCGCCGCCGTGGACCACCCCTCCTGCGGCCGCCCCGCGGCCGCGCAGTCCTGCGGCTCCCCGGTCTGCGGCCTCGACCCCCGTGGCCGCGGTGAACGACGTTGTGGCCGCCGGCCGGACGATCGCCCCGAGCACCCGCCCGGACGCGGTCTCGCTCAGGCCGGGAGCGGTGCCCACCCGCCATGCGGCACCCTCGCGAAGCATCTCGTGCCCGACCGCGCGCCCGATGCCGACGCCATGGCCCACCACGAAGCCGCCCCCGACCGCGCCTCCGCCGGCCTCGCGGACCACCGGGGCCGGTTCGAGCGAACCGACGCGCTCGGTCACCGTCATGACCGCCTCGTCCAGGGCCACGGTGATGCCCACCATGGCCTCCGTCCCGGCCACCCTGCTCGACGCGAGCCCCGCCGCGAGCCCACCGAGGAACCGCGACTTCACGACATCCGTGCCCACATCGACGGGCAGCCGACGGCGCACCACCTCGACCAGCCGCTCCGAGAGGATCTTGCCCAGGTGGAACCCGGGCGCGGGATCCCGCCACACGCTCGGTGTGGCCACTGCAGTGGCGAGCGTCATCCCTGCCGTCAGCCTCTCGGAGGCCTGGGTGACCAGGGCGACGACGTCCACCGGGTCGACGCCGAGCGACACCGCCACGGCACCCGCGTCGAGCCCCTCGATGGCCACCCGGGAGAGCCCGGCGATGCCGTCGGGCGCCGTATAGGTCCGGCTGAAATCCCGCGCCTCGTCACCCACCGCGACCATCGTCGCGACGGAGACGCGCTCGCCGTCCGTCAGCCGCTTCGTCACCGGACCGGTGAGCCGCGCCGCCCTGCGGAACGACCCGGACAGGGCGCTTGGCGGGGTGGCGCTCCGCACGGTCTGCCCCGCGACGGTAAGCGCCGTGCCGTCGATCTTGACCCGGGAGGCGAGGGGCCTGGTGAGCTGCAGGATGCGGCCGGGGTCGACGAGGGCGAGCCTCGAGTGGATCGACTGGGCCACGTGCCGGGCGACCTGGGCGAGCAGGAGCTCGCGGTTGGCCCGGTCGATCTCGCCGACCTGGGCCCAGGCGGCCTGCATCAGGGGCTCCTGTTCCCTGACGACCACGCGCGTACCGAGGCCCGCGACGACCCGGTTCGTCACCGTGAGGTTGAGCTCGGCGAACCAGTCCCCGGCAGGGATGGTGCCGCTCCCGCGCTGTCCCCGGGCGTAGACGCGAGGGCCGATGATGGGCAGGTCGGGGATGCCTCCGGGGTCCTTGCCAGCGGAGCCCTCGATCAGGGCCGCCTGTTCCAGAGCGTCCCGCAGGTCGTCGGTCCGCCCGCTGCTCCAGCTGGCGGTGTCCGACGGAGCTCCAGCCGGAGGAGCGTTGGGGGAGAACAGCGCACACCGGATGACCTGACGACGCCCCGCCTCGTCGGGCGCCAGGTCGGTCAGCGGTGGGCCCGGTCGGGACGTGTCCATCGTCCGGCGCCCGATCTCCCAGGGGGCCGGCAGCCCGACCAGCCGACGGGCGAGGCGCGCGAAGTCACCGTCCGGAGCCGTGCGGAACTCCCAGTGGTCGTAGACGGGGAGCCGGACGATGCCGTCCTGCGGGGTCCAGGCGGGAGCGAGGGTGCCGCCCGGCATACCGAGTCCTGCCTTGCGTCCTGCGTCGGTGGTCGGCACGACCAGGCGACGTAGCTCGTCAGCTGGGTCAGGACCCGCGCGGCCATCAGCCGCGAGACGTTGACCGGCGCGTATGCCGTGCTGAGCCTCGCGCTCAGGGCTGCGGACCCGGCGGTGGCCTGGGCATGGGCCCAGGCCCAGGCGGAGGAGAGGGGCGGGAGGAGGTTCGCGGGAACGGCGATGACCGGCTGGAGTCCCGTCTGCGCCGGCTGCCACTCCACCTCCTCCCTCTCGAAGACGACGAGGGCGACCCACGGCGGCATCCGCACCTCCGGTGTCGCCGCGCTGAAGGCCCAGGGCAGCTCAGGCCGGTCGAACTCGATGTGGGCGTAAAAGGTCTCCTCGGCGTTGGTGCTGCCCGGCGGCGGGTAACGACGCACGACCTGGCTCGGGTCGATGCCGAGGACGTCCCCCGGTCCGTAGAGCGTGACGTCTCGCTCGGCCGACCCGGTGCCTCCCTTGTCGTCCGCGATGGGGATGCTGACGCGGGTCGACGCGCGGGCCTCCGCGGTCGGGGTCCGCATCGCCGCAGACAGGCCGGTGAGCGCGTAGGGCACGAAGTCATAGGCCTCGAGGACGAGCGACCCGACCTGGTAGTCGTCCTCCTGCGATAGCGAGATGGTGAGCACGTCGTCCACGTGCTGGCTCAGGTCGGAGAGCCTGGCCCCCCGGATCGAGGCGACCCGGTCGAAGTCAGCCATCACATCCCTCCTACGGCTACGGCCGTGAGCCGTCCGGCACCACTGGCATTGACGGCCTGGGAGACCCGGGCGGCCTCCGTGGCGTTGAGCAGGCCGAGATCGGCCAGGACGAGGCCGCCGT
>JAABUW010007969.1_pt1 | contig 12536 bp, 16 predicted proteins | sample 5560081 | NCBI WGS metagenome assembly JAABUW01 (sample SAMN10711882, study PRJNA513363) | rock metagenome | isolation source: Antarctica rocks | place: Antarctica: Victoria Land, Knobhead sud | reverse complement strand
GGGCTGGGGCTCAAGTTGCGGAACATGCTGCGAATGATTGCAAAAACCCCAGTTCACGAATTTGCAGACGAACAACCCTACTGCTAATTAAGTGCATGCCTGGAATACGGACAAAACGTGCATGCTAAATTGATGAGCTAAACCAACTTTGTGCCATTTTATTAGACTTGGCGTGATTGCTCGTGCGGGTGAACGCGGATCACGTACAAGGAACGCTAGAGCTGACAAAAGAAGGCGACAGGATGGCCGTACATATTGCGTAACAGTTAGCGTAACATTCGGAATACCTTCAAACGTATCATTGAAGCAACTTCAGTTTGTCAATGAGGGCTTGTCCACAAATCCAATAGGTATTCCACAAGTGTGTTGGTATTGTACTTATGATTGGCAAGCAGACTTGGGCAACTTTGCTATACTCAGCCTTTTACACGCAACCTAACATAACAACAACGACACCATGACAGCCCTTAGTTTCATTCCTTGTCACGCTGGATTCCTAAGGCAGCAGCATATGCCTGTCTTCTAGGCACACCTAACTGCTTGCTGGTAATCTTTGCTGCAGACGATGTGGACTGACCAGATGACATGAGGGCTGCCACTTGCATTTTTACTTCCTCTGCAGTGACTTCATCTGCCACATGCGTGGCTCCATCAACCACAAGGGTCACTTCGCCCTGACAAGGCAGTCATAGAGGGACTTGAGCAGGACTTACAAGCATTGAGTTGTCAAGCAGTGTATCAGAATTGTGTGATGTACATGCCATAACTGAGTCAAGCGACACAGTGACCGGCAATGAGTGCAATGAAGCTACTAAATACCTTTGCAGGTGTCTGAGTGTATACGCTGACAGCCTCTTGCAAGGTGCACCGAACAAACTGCTCATGTACCTGCATACCATCACATGTTGGCTCAGTTTTGCTACTTTTCTTCAAGTAAATTTGGCCTGATACTAAAGATGCATGCAAGCACCGCTCCTAGGTCTGCAACAATGCAGCTGTAAAGTACCTTTGTCAGCTCACGTGCAACCACGCATTTGCGCTCTGCACCCAAAACTTGTGCAGCGTCCTGAAGGACATCCAGCAGGTCATGCGGCGGGACATAAAACACTAGGGTATGGGCCAGATCTGCAAACACCATCGCAGCCTGTGTAGATCTTGCAGGTGTCTCAGCAAGGCAACAAGAATGCATGCGCCACATTTTTGCCGGTTTATTGCAGTTGAACCAAAAAATATGAAAGGCTGCACCTGCCAAATCCTGCAGCTCCTGCTGCCTATGCTTTGGCTTGTCAGGGAGGAAGCCAACAAATGTGAATCTGGCAGAACTCAGACCAGATGCAACTAGTGCCAGCAGGAAGGCTGATGGTCCAGCAATGGGCACCACAGGATAGCCTGCTGCAGCAGCTGCGGCGACCAGACCACTGCCAGGATCACTGATCAATGGCATTCCTGCAAAGCAACTCATTGTCAGAAACAGGTGTCCTGTGCACAAATGTACGTGTAACTCACATGGGCAGGATGGGTAGAGCACTTCCAAAGCACAGTACAATGTGATTACTGTCCCCTGCTGCTACAAAGCTGGTGCAGGAAATGTGACAGCCTGCTCACAATGGTATAGGAATAGTGGGCATGCATGCAATATATGTGCATGCAGGTTGTAAGCACATATGCGTCTGCTACTGCAAGCACTACCTGCATCACTTATCACGGCCACAGATGCACCTTGAGACAACTGCTCCAACACCTGAAGATAGCCACATCTGATCAAGATGGGTCGCTGACAAGTACTGTTTGCAATGATGATCTTGCTTACTCAAAGGTGCAACTTTTGAAGCCAGTGCTCAAAGATACTCACCTTACTTTGCTTGCTATGCTCATTATGCTGATGGAAACTATACATATGACTTTTGATGCCATAGTGATTGAGCAGCTTCCTGCTATGACGGGTGTCCTCTGCCAGAATGACTGTTGCATTTTGGAGTATTTTGAGAGCTCGTACACTCAAGTCTTCAAGGTTGCCTATTGGGGTGCCAACTAAGTACAAGCCAGGGGCCAACACATCGTCTGCCCGTGAAGCTGTCACATCTGATGCATCGGTGAGCGCAACTGCAGACAAGCTGCGACTCCGGATTTGCTGGGCCCAGTGGGGCACGACCTGCCGGCCTAGAAACTGGATTGATGCAGGGCGTGGCTGTACATGCTTGCAGTGCAACTGACAGGTGGTTGAAACCTTAGAGACAGCCTGTGCTGTAGTGTTGTAAGCACGCACGACCCAAAACTGCCTGAAAGCAGCTAGCATGCCATGTAAATCTGATCAACACTGACATGTCTGCCTCATCACACTCACCTTGTTTCTGTGGATCAGAATACAACAACAGTGACATGCAGCATATTTACAGACTGGATGGCCTCTGTCAGCAGCAAAAGAGAGTGCTAACTTACTTTCGAAATGCTGTCGGAACATAGGGTTCCGAAATCGCTGGTCACTTAGGACGTGAATTCGCAGGAGGCCAGTCGTCACAATACAGTTGCAGTCCAATGGTTGCAGTCAAGCATCGATCAGGCCACCGATTAGCTTTTGACGTCCTGATCGCTGAGACGCAAGCTTCGGATTAAACAAGTGTCAGTCGGCTGCACTGCCATATTCCTGATCGGACACTCTGCAAAGTTGCTGCCAGTCTGCAAGGGCATGTCGTTCTTGCGGCATTCCTGGCGACTGTTGCAAGCTTCCTCCGAATCAGCTGCTGCCTCTAGATATTGCAGAAGTTTCAGGTGTGGCGTTGTTTCGAGCTTATGCCCTGCTCACTTTACTTTTATGCTGATCCTTCTATTCGCCTGAGCAACGCCCTACAAACGCCTTACTGTGATGCGCAGTGAAGCAGCATCAACCTCGGGCAGACAGGGAGCAACGCCTTCTGGGTCTGCTGCTGCCAGCTCTAGCACAGCTCCAGCTTCTGGCTCTGCTGCTGCCAGCAGTGCAGGTGCTGGTGGGCTTCCAGGCTCAAGGCTTGGTGGCACAAGCAGACTGTTCGAAAATGTCAAACCAATGGCAGCAGAAGAGGTATCTGCAGCAACAGCTGAAGCACCCTCCGAGCCTGGAGCAGCCATGCGTATGCTGACAACAGCAGGAAATGCAGCCTTGCTGGGATTGCTGGGCGCTGGAGCATTCTTTGGGTATTACACTGTGCGATATGATGCAGAAACCCTGCAGACAGTTGTGCAGGAAACACATAAAGAGGAGAACCAGTTTGCGGGCAGCACGGTGGGTGTGAACTTTGTTGAATGTCAAACAGGACGTCATGTGTGCATGATCAGCACATGCATGAAGTTGCATTCCATGTGTGTAGGTGTGGCTCCCTGTGATGGAATGGTATCTTGAGCAAAGAATATACCTCCAGTCAGAAATCAAGAAGTACCAAGATCCACCTTCTGAGTCGCTTCTACCTCCACTGCCTCAGGGGGCATCGTGAGTGTTCTGGGCACTATTTCATGACTGCATAGTGCTTCTAGAGTATCAAAATGAGATGCATCACATTGTGCACAATGCAAAGTTGACATCGATGGCTCACGCTGCATGACAAAAAGCAGTGGCCAAGTGCAATGCCTCCAAGCCCGTATCCCAGCCTTGCATCATTCTTGGCCTGCGCTGTGCATGAATGTGCTCATGTGTCTGTCATCTGCTGATGCAGGCACGTACGGACTCTTGTGCTAGATCTGGACGATTTGTTGGTCCATTCTGACTGGACTCGTGGCAGAGGCTGGCGTACTTTCAAGCGTCCTGGTGCAGAGGACTTCCTCAAGCAGATGGCACAGCTATATGAGATAGTGCTTTACACACATGCTCTTCCAACGTATGCAGACCCCATTTTGGACAGACTGGACCCCAGCAGGTTTATAGTCTACAGGCTATACCGTGACAGCACTCTGTATCAGCATGGTCATCATGTTCGCGAGTTGTCCAAGCTAAACCGAGACATGAGCAAGGTGTTGTTTGTCACCAGTGATCCAGAGGCCTGCAAACTGCACCCAAACAACACAGTCCTGGTAAGCTGATGCGTCATTCCAAGCGCCCTGCACTGCGGCATGTTGTTGCACTCTAAACAACATGGCTGCATGACTCTGCGGAGTGGACTGCAACTCAAGTGGTTTGACACACTGTCTGATGGCTCTTCAGAATTGCTGTTGTTGGTCATATTGCTTGTTCAATGCTTCACACTGCCTGTCTGTGCTGCAGCTAAAGCCATGGAAGCTTGAGGGCGGTGACCACACGCTCTTGGATTTGATGCCTTTCTTGGATGCCATCTACAGAGCTAACCCACCTGATGTCAGGAAGATTGTGGAAGGGTATGAGGGGCAAGACATTCCTACTGCATTCAGGTATGAATGCATGATTTGCACGCACTCCCATGGCTAAGATAACTGAGGTGTGATGTTTGAGTGCCCCCATGTGCTGAACAAACCTGTGCTACATGCGTTTTCATTCTTGCCCTATGATCTTTTTCCAAGATTTGCTTCTCAATATAGTGCGCTGCACATTCTTTGTCATGTACAGGGAGCGCATGCGACTTGCTGCTGAGGAACAGCAACGGAAGAAAGCATCTAGAAGAGGCCTTTTGAAGTCCATATATAGACCTCAGTAGTTGAAAGCATTTGCTAGTCTATTGCCACCCACCTGCAAATGGGCCAATAGGTGTACAACATGCACCTTCTGCAGCTTGACAGTGGTCATTTGTTATTGTGTCTGTACAGTTGAGAAGAACAACTCTAGATGCATCTTGTGTGCGGCGTTCGTGTGTGCTCTTCTGTGTGCTAAGCAAGGCTTGTGTGTTGAGCGATAGCTCATTCCTTGCATCTTCACTGGTTCCTGCTGTAAATTGGACTGTCTGTTTCTGTTAGTTACAGCATCATGAGCATGCATGTAGTCGTGTTTACTAAATTCCGATGGTTCCATCACTGTGAATTTAGCCAAAGCATGTGCAAGCATGAAGTGCAAGCTATAAATTCATGTTATGAGTCTGCACAGATCACTCAGATTCACTGCTGCTGGCTAGGTCCATGTCAGCCCTGTACTTGCCTTCATCAAGTATCGCAGAGGGGAACACCCATTTCTCAGAACCTGGACAAACAAGACAGTGTCTTGTCGAAACACTTGCAAGGACCCGTTCTCCGTCAGCTTACACATAGGCAGCTATTATGTGTAAGCTGACTGTCATGCGTTGCATGCCACAAACAACGTCGCAAACCCACTCAGAGCATGCATTGGGAACCAGCAATGCAAGCGCCTCATCCTTCCTGAGCTCTGTACAAAGGCTTTTGCTCACCTGCAACTGAGGCAGCCTCATGCTGTCTCAATTTGACGAGCTCCTGTGTCTGCTGAGGAAGCTTCGATAACATACTTGCATGCTGCTGTTCAAAGTCTGCAATCCGCTTTACCTGCACAGACCAGGCTACCTACTATCAAACACCTGTGTCACAGTACAGTCCTGGATGCTGCCGAGAGATGTATTGTGGTAATCATCCTACAATATGGAAGCAAGCAAGCTGGGATCATTCAAACTGTGAATGAAGACGCACTTACCAAATGTATTTGGGCGCCTTTGCCATACAGATGAATGTAAGCTGCAGAACATCATGATCAGTCTCGAAACTCTATGAGCGAAGCATGAAGCAAAACAAGACAGTCCAGCTCATCATCAGCTCAAAGGCTGGGTGCGGCCAGAGATGCAACAAGGCTCAGCACCTCTGTAAATGTTGAAAGAGTTTGCAATCACATCATCCTGCAGAGAGCAAGCACTTGGCAACTTGGAACTCCTGACTGCATGAAACAGCACAGCGTGATCAGTTACCACATGACGTGCCTCATAATCCACAAGATCATCGCCAATGTCAACCAAATGCTCATCCACGAACAGAAAGCCTAGTAACATGTCATCAAATGGGCGCCTTGTCAGCTTGTACAGCAACAAGTTCAGCACCTGCAGTACAGTCTAGTTATGTTGCTGATATTTGTGTGCCTCTGCATATCTTGAAACATTATCTCATATGTTTGACAGGTTTTCTGCCTTTTTGCCTTTTGCATCTGCTCTTCGTGAACTGGCTTGCACAGATTGCGCTTGAGTGTCACTTTGGTCTCAGCTGACATCAATGTTGGCAAGGGCAGGTGTTTGCTAACTGCACCCTCAAGGAAAGCATCCTAAACAAATGAAATGAATTCCTGACGGTGCTCGAAGCATATTAACCATGTGCAAATGCATCACTGCGCAGCACACAATTCAGATCACGCAGATGAACCAGTCAATGTTTCTCAGGGCGCAAAATGAACGCTGGTGGTGGATCAGCTATGAAGACTTGCCCTGTAGTCGAAGCTTTTGGCTTCACTGGTCTTGTGCACATCTGCCAGGTCAAAGGTGACTGAGGACTTCTGCACCTGACTATGACTGAGCATAGCTTTGCAGAGTCTGCGTTCATCAGCCCAGTACTGCTTGCCCTGTAGCAACACTGTAGGAACTTTAGAACCAGCATTTATCACCACTGTGCATTGCGCCGAGGCCTCCAGCCAAGCATGCTCTCAATCTGCTGTCATGTGACAGGCGCAGGAGGCAACTGGCACCTCCATGTCAGGTGCTGCGCATGTATGAAGCAAACGTTGCACATGTTTCAAGCAGGTCTCGTTTGTTTCACATCTCACAACCTTACAGACAGCCAGCACTTTGTGCAGAGCATTGGTGAAAGGTCACACCTTAGCAAGCTCATCTACCAGCCGTTGTTCCAGTAGGCCCTTGTTGTTTAACACCCCCAAAATGGCCTGCTCTCCTGATATGATCACGAAGCATCATTGACAGAAAGCTCAACAAGCCAGGAGTACAGCAGCCAGTGCAGCTTACCATTTAGCACATGCTGGTCACTTTGCTCTCCTTCAGCACATAGTTTCTCGTTATCTTCATCCATTTGATAAATTGTTGCCTCAACAAACACAAGGATGTCTAGATACTCAAACACATCCTGCATTTTTACATTACACAAGCGTGTCAAACAAAACTGACACGCTGTGGCAGGTCAGGTGATACAGTACCTGTGCTGGGTCCAACCCATGCAGTGGAAAATATGACTTCACGAAGTCTTCGATGGTTGTCCGAGAGCGTTTCCTGCAGACGTCGACTTTTCACCTGCAAGATTTACCAGCCTTTCAAGGCAGAGCACAGTCGATGACCTACAGCGCTTTGTACGAGATTGTTCGTGCATCTGCTGCCTTTTCCGACACAACGCGGGTTGCAGTGAACGCTTGCGGAGTCAGGCTTGCCATCAACGGGGTATACACACAGCGTAGCCCACTGAACTGCTTACATCGCGGCCTGGACAATAGGCGCAACTACGACAAAACTTGGATCAGAGCCGATATATCACCAAGCTTAAGGATACCGCTCAATTGACCCAACATGTGCGCTTTGCATAACAGCGTCTGTACCTGCCTTATGGTGCGCTGCGCTTTGAGATATACAATTCGCTGCTGGAAACGCATGCGTTACGCCTCGCCGGCGAAACGCTTTCCTCGTAAGAACATCTGGACGACTATTGGCAATAGCGTCTGCTTGCTGCTACTGCTGCGCCACGGTACACTCCGTCACAAAGCATTCATGGCACGATCAAGGTCGCGCTCGCGCGATAGGTACCGTGCCTCCAAGCGATCCCGAGCCAGCCCCGACGATCGGCACAGGTAAATTCTTTGATCCCAAACACTGCTTGAGGCCACCTGTTAGCTGGCCGTACACCAGCAAATTTTGAAACCTGTCCGCATGCCTACACTCTTGCCGACACAGCAGGCAGTGTAGGCCGAGGTAAATAGCGCTACAGTCTGATTTGTTGCTTCCTGCAGCCCCAGGTGCGCTGTTTGCTGAAATCAGACCCTGCATGTTTTGGCACATTTACATCCTGATAGACTCTGCAGAGGACTGCAGTCTCGCACAACTTGCTATCACCGCGTCAGAACTCGACTGTGCTGGTTGCCAGGAGTGAGCGGCGAGACAGAAATGTTGACAGAGAGCGAGGAAGCAGGCACACAGATAAGTACAGCAGGACAGACAAGGTGGACAAGCCTTCCGGCAGAGATGACAGATCCAGGAGAGATTCAAAGCCTGACAGTAAGAACCGCAGACGTGACAGCAGACGGTCAGCTTCAAGAGAGCGGAAAAGATCATTATCCAGGGAACGCAAAAGGTCATTGTCCCGGGAGAGGAAGAGAACTTCTCGCAGATCACCTGAGACCAGAAGAAAGCGTTCAAGATCCAGATCTGCAGACAAAGCAAAGGATAAAGACAAGGACAGGGCCAAGGGCAAGGACAAAGCTGTAGACAAACACAAGAAGCACAAACAGGGTAGTAGCAGCTCCAGCAGCAGCAGTGGCAGTGACAGTGGCAGCAGCAGTGACAGTGATGACGGTAAAGAGTCCAGTCGTAAAAAGGAGAAGAGGAAAGCAAAGCAGGAGGAAACTGCAGAACAGGCAGAAGCAAGGCTCAAGTAAGCATGTTGGTGGACACCTCCGATGTTGAGAACTCACTGTTGCCTGACACTGTGGTTACAAAGAACAATTTCCAGGGCAATCACCTCTCATATTATGCATCTGTGCAAAAATAGAGTGTGCAGCTGGCCAAATCAAGATAAACCTCTCAATGCCATGACGCCACCTGGCAGCTGCTTGGCAGTTGTCCAAATTCCGTATTACAAACAGTTGAAAACTGAGTCAAGTAGTCAGCTGAGTCTGAGCGCCTAAATACCACAAGGCTTTCCAAACTACAGCCCCTGCATGTGGGTCCGTGACAACCTGCTACCTGCCCTCCCATCTTCTTTTGCACTCGCCTCAACAGCGGCACAGCCAGTGTTTGCTTAGACAAATGACGATCATATTGATGCAAGCGCTTGGTAGATACCCTCCAGGACCAAGCTGCTGCCTTCTTGTGTGACAGGCGACAAGCAGAGTTGGAGGCAAGGGTGATAGAGGAAGAGACAGCACGGCTGGTGACAGCATCAGTGGAGGCCAAAGTGAAGGAGGTCATGTCCAGCCAAGCAGTTCAGCAATCCCTGCAGGAGAGGCTTGTCAGGGAGCGCAAACTGCTGGAGGAACAGGCATGCCACCTCCCACATGGCACTGCTCACAGAATGTTGAGTGTCACCGGCTCGTAGGCAGGAAGGCTGATGCACATCCATGTCATTAAATCATATGGAAAGCCTGCTGCTGAAAAGCTGCTTGCCAATCATTGCCCACATGGAGGACATGCATTTTGCATGTTTACCAGCATCTGTTCTACATCATCCATTGCTGCCGACGTTTGCACACGTCACATGTCAGCCATTTTGCAGCATGGTCAGCATGACATCAAATATGCATGTGTGGGAAGGGACAACAGATTGCTGTTGCCTGACTACAACTGAATCAAAAGTCCCACAAAGGCTCTCCCCAAAGCTCTCTTCGATGTCACTGCTGGGAATACAGGCATGTTTTGCCCTTCAGGTGGAGAAAGAGCTAGCAGAGGAGAGAGTGGCAGCAGAGGCTGAGGCCAAGAGAGCCCAGGAGGCCATCCAGGCCAAGCAGCGCGAGCTGCAACAGATAGAACAGCAGCGCCAGCATGAGGTACACAATACACAGCAACCTCCCTTGCTTCCTTTTAGGTCTTCTTTGTTCCCCCCCCCTTCTCCCCTCTCCAGTCCATGGTATCATCCCAGCATCACCAGCATGATCACAACTGGTGACAGTGGTGGGTGTATGACAGGCAGTGTATCTGGTCGTAGCATACTGCTGTTGGTACTGGTAGCAATTGCTTGTGTTGTGATATTCTCAGTGGGTAGGGTGCTGTGCAAGTCCTGCTCATATTTGCATTGACAGTTGCTGCTAGGCGTCTGAGCAATATAAGGCAGAGTGGCATTTTGGTGCAGGCAGATGAGGCACGGCGACAAGCTGAGGCAGCAGAGCAGCAGTCAGCAGAGCAACGCTTCCTGGAACTGCAACAGAAAGCTCAAGAGGAGCAAGAAAAGTGAGAAAACCCTGGTTGCAGTGACATTATGTCTGATGCGCATTGCAGTTGAGTTTCTGATGTTTTGTGCAGTACAATGAAACTGGCTAGTGCGCTTTGTGGTTCTGCTGTTGAGAACAGCATGCAAGGTGGTTTTGGTCATTTCCGGCAGCACTTAGCCAGTTGGGTGTCTGTAGGAGGAAGAAGGAAGAGCAGAAACGAAAGAAGGACCAAGCCAAAATTCTTGGCAAGCATGGTGCCCGCACTAAGCTGTCCTTCAAGCTTGGCTAGACCAAGCAATGGTACCTTTGCTTGCACTGTTTTGGCTAGCTAATATTGTCTCCCTCATAGTGTGAGTGATCTTCAGAGCACCTCACATTAAGCCCTGCAGGCCTGTCACAAGTAGATTGGTTTTGAGATCTGATAAGCACCGACAGCTTTTTCAACCTGTGCAGTTCACACCTCCGTAACTGCAACTCTGGCAAAGCACACCAGGACAAGCTTTATGGCGGTGTGCTTGCAAGTGCATCCATGCATTGGCCTGCTATATCACCATATGCGGCCAGAAGTACACATGGCAAGTGGGCATCAGCACAACAGCAAGCACTAGCAAGCAATGGCTGACAAAGTCTCAATGTTACACCAGCACAGCTGCATGCAACAGCCGAGCTCGCTGGGTGTCAACGACCAAAGCAAATACAAGACAAGCATCGATCTGAGCTGCTAGCCATCAGTTGCATGCTTTCACACACAGCTCAAAGGCCCCCGTCGAAAGCTCACAATGCTTGCATGATCACAAGACCCCCAGACTGGTCAGCACCTCAAAATCATCAAGCAGCACTTTGTGAAAGAACACTGGATATCATGTCATCGTCTGCTGGATGCTCCACCGTTGACTGTTCCTTTTTTAACAAGGCTGCAGCCTGTGACATTGCCCTGGTCTGCATGCCAGCCAAGGCAGGCTCCAAGACCATGATGACTAACACCTCCCAGGCTATAGTCAGCATGCCATTGCCTATTTTGGCTGCAGCTTGCAAAGCGGCATGACCCTGAGAGCGGCGCTGCAGAGGCTCAGCCAGCAGCAGCTCCAGGGCTTGCCTCAGCTCCTCAGCCTCCTGAACTTGCCAGATGCATGGCCCTCGTGGGTGCTGTGGCAGCTGCCAAACTGGCATCACAGACTGATCCTCATACCTGCACACCCGTCAAGATATAATAACTCAACATGTTGTATACTTGATATTATGCGATATATTCTATATACCTAACATTACAATAATTGTCACGTGCAAGGACACAGCACATATAGCAGGACTGGTGGATGGCGCACAAGAGCGAGGCTGTGGCACTGATCATTGTATCTGCAAACCTAGCTGGGCTTGTTAGGTGCATGCCATGCTGTGTGCACTGCATTGTCTAGAAAGGGTGGAGTGGGACAGTCTCCTAGATGTTGCTCAGCAAGCTGGCAGTATGTGTCTGACGTTACAAAGTGGGCCCAGCTTTTGGAATGACATATGATGGTGTGCAGTGGCAGCGATACACCCAGTCACCTGCAGTGATTTTTCACAAAGTTGTTGCAGAACCCAATCTCTCTGTTATTATTCTCTGCTCAGTGCTAATGAGAGACAGCAGGTACGAAAAGGCAGCATACATCAAGAGTGCCCCTGTAACTGGCTGCAGATGAGACCTTGCGAATGCCAATGCAACCACTGTCATGAACATCAGCGCAGATCACACGTGTGTGGAGAGACCATAAACGAAACAGTACGTGAAATAACAGCTCAAGCATGTTAAGCCCACCTGCGCACTGTGGGCCATCTGGCTGTGAAGAGGGTAGTGGTGCCGTGGGAGGGCAAACTGGGGGTGGGGGTGGCGTCATCACTCACCCTGCCATTGTTGGACACACTGCTGCCTGTGCGCCGCAGCAACACACTGAGGGGTACCCTCTCTAGACCCCCCATGCTCCTGCATGTCATCCATCTAATGTTCCATAACATGTGTCTGCATGCGTTGCTGACATTAACCTTGTTCTGTAAGATGTGCAGCTAGAGGCCTCTGACAGGCTGTAACAGCTTTGCAAAATGTGCTGGTCAGAAGCCAGCATGGTGTGGAACACAAGGAGGCAGCAAGCAGGATGGACAGATGCAAAGCCATGTGACAGCAAGATGTCTCTCTACTGTCAGGCGAGGTGAGGCAGTTTGCCTTGACCGACAAATGTTGCTGCGACATGCACATCTGCATACCCCGATGACGATCTTTGAAACAGGCAGATGGTGTAACGACAATGCACAGGATTGCAGTCAAAAGCCTGATGGCAGTCATGTTGCATGTCAAGAGTCACATGCATGGAATGGGTGCAGATCAGGAAGTTCAGGGACGCGACATGGGATTGGAAAAGTGAAAGCGACGACAATCAGGTAAACAAATTTGGCTTTTGAATTGGCTCTCGCCTGAAGGAAAGCTGACCTCAACCCCAACAAGTATATACTCACCTTTCAGGCATCAGACTGCTTGCGTTCTCTGAAGACCCAGTTCTGC
>JAABUW010007968.1_pt1 | contig 12537 bp, 13 predicted proteins | sample 5560081 | NCBI WGS metagenome assembly JAABUW01 (sample SAMN10711882, study PRJNA513363) | rock metagenome | isolation source: Antarctica rocks | place: Antarctica: Victoria Land, Knobhead sud | reverse complement strand
CTCACTTCAAACTTACATGCAAATCAAGCCACAATCTCGTCAATCTCGTCCAGCACCTCTTCCACAATCTCCTCGACAACAGTGGCATCTTCACCGTCGGCTCCCTCTGCAGCGTTGGCTTCTTCTTCCTCGGGATCTTCGGGCAGACCTAGTTCCCTCCGGTCCGCTCTCAAATCCTCTTGCTCCCGTTCCCTCCAGGCCAACCACTCGCTCAGCATTCTTCGTCGCTCATCGACAATTGCACCCTTCTCCTTGTCCTCTTCTATCCGGTCTTGCTCCTCGAAGTCTTTGCTATACTCACGGAGATTTTTGCGAATCTGTTTTTGCTCGTCTTTAGATAGCATAGTTGGTGGTCGGGGCCGCCAAAGCAATTGCTTGAATTTGTCAAGATGCTCTTCTCGAAGAAGCTCACCCTTGAAATCATAGAGATGGTAGCCATTTTCCATCTGCAAACTCCGTTAGCTGACTGGCCGTCTCCCTTGAACTTAATTCGCACGTACCGAGTGTTTCCACATGCTAGCGCTGGTGGCAACATATCGGCCAGTTGGATCCCAGTCGACTTCGGTCACGCCATAATGATCCGCCGTAGACATTAATTGCAGGTTCGCGGTCAGATCCTTGTCGCTCTCTGGTTTTTCGCCTTCAAAGTCGAGATCCCAGAAGTCGAGATCGAAGCTCTGCTGCGAGTGTACCGTAGCAACAACTACGAAACGTCCCTTGGGCGACCAGTAAATACCGTTGCTGTTTTTCTTTTCGATCGTCCGTATGTGCTTGAAATTACCGACACCGGCGCCCTTGATCTTCTCTGGGCAGAAAAAGGATACTGCTGTCTTTGGCGGGACCGCCGTATTCGCTATAGCCTCTGCCGCGGTGATGAGCACAAATCTGTCTCCTTTAGGCTCCCAAGCGAAATTGACAACAGTGTCTTTGATAGAGTCAACAACTTCAACGGGCACGCCTTTTTCCCGTACTCGGAAGATCTCGAGGTTGGTAGCTAGCGACTTTTTGGACTTGGAATGTCTGTCCACTTTGACGCAGACATATGCTGCTTGTGATTGCCAGTGCAATCTTGCATCGGTGACATTGAAGAGATTCCGAGTTCGTACAATTTCCTTTGAGGGCAGACTCATCAATCCGACCTTGGCCGGATTACTACCAATTTCCGGAGTCCAATAGCACAACAGCTGCTCCCTGGCCTTGATCCCATCTCGCTGTGGTCTCGCTGGTGCCCACTCAAATTCCCTTATGCCCTCAATCTTTATACTTGTCTTATCTAGGAGGTTCATCTTTGGTAATTCATACACAGAGATTGATTGCCCGTCCAGCATACGAGCCACGTATTGGTCATCAGCGGACCATTTGAAAGCTGGCCATGCAATCTTCTTCTTTACAGGCTGGCCACTTTCGTCTTCGCTAGGTCCAGGAAGGTCATGTGTCTGAAACGATCTTAGTGGTTTACAGGTCGCCACATCCCAGATAATGTAGTTTTTCCCGTCCTCTTCTAGCGTCAAGATTGGGTCATCCTCGGCTACCTCAATAGGCTTGAATGACCACGTGGTAATGTACTTTTCGTTTGGAGAAAAATCAATCAGATTGCATGCAGGATGTGGGAATCTCGTTTGCCGCGACCATGATGGACCGCCCCATAATTGAACTCCTCTTGCATGCATCGTAGTAAGATATGTGCCCATGGGTGACCATTGGATGAAAAGCTCCGTCCAGTGTTGCCGATCGACAATAGGCTCAGGAGGATCTTTCTTTTTGTTCCAGAACACACCCACATTGTCAGCCCGATACATGGCGAACTGGTCCCTGCCATTTGGGTCGCTAAGCCACCATCGAAGATGCTCCTTCTCCACAAAGTTGTCTATGTGCGGAGGGTGGTACTCGTCGTCGATCCTGCCTTCACGCCCATATCTATCGATGTCTGTGAGTTTGTTGACGGCGATGGTATGCTTTTTGTCTAGGGCAGTGCCATGAAGAGCCTTTGTAGCTGCGATAGCTTGTTCTGGTGTTTCGTATTCCACAAAAGCGTAGCTGCGGGTTTTAGCATCGTCCAACATTATACATCTTCGAGGCCATACCCTTCTGACATGTCATTTTCACCGAGTGGCATGAAGATAGCATCCTCTTTTGTCCTTCCCACCGTGTTCAGCTTCTTCAGTAGAAATTTGACAAGCTTCTGCTTGCTGTCTTTTGGTACGATAGGTAGTCCATCGATAACAACGAAGGCATCTAATCCTTGCTCCAATCTGACTTCATATTGTGCTTGTAAGTCTATCCAGCATCTCTGTCAGCCATGCCAAGAGTCGGGTTTAGTGCGGTCCATCTACCTGAGAAATCTAGCTCTTCCTCGGATTCTTCTCCGTTCTCTTCGGGTAGGTTGTCGAAACTTGGCGCCATAATCACGGCTAATGGCGACAGATAATAAAGGGCTATTTTCACACTCCGAGACGCGGTGCGTTAGGCGTAGGCAAGTATTTTGACGTTGACAGGCTGCACAAAAAGTTTGTGGAGTTTATCGATTGAAGCAACGCGCTAACGTAGCCGGACTCGCTTAGTCATTCACATCCTTGGAATCTTGGCTCAGGTGTATATTTATACTTGCATATTCTAAGCTTTTTCGAATGCATAACATACACAAAATGCCGAGGCAACAGGAATCTCCTCAAGATCACGTGCTAGCCATTCATATTGCTCTACGCAAGCTGAAAACGTGACATTGTCTGCTTTACCTGAAGGTACTTACATCTTAGTGTAGTACATACATAGTGGACAGTAAGATTCAGGCATTGGTTTCCCGCTTCAAATCAGTCGTGGCGGCCACTCAGCGGTCCAGTGAGATGCGGGCCTCGGCGGGGTTAGCCGCAGACCGAACGTCAATCTTCAAGACATCTTTTTCATAGAACAACCATCAACTCCAAGTCATTCTCCGTCAATTGGCCTTTATTCGTGCTTCATTTGATGTGAGCTTCCGCACAACTTTCTTGCACATTCAGTATATCTCCACTGGCAAGCTGGTGTCTGCGAAACATGCTCTGATACCACTTAAAACCTAGCATCCGACTCTTAATCATCAGTTCCCTAGTGTAACTTAGACGCCATTGAGCCCGTATATTGAGATTAGAGGCTGAAAGAACTAGCGATTCTTCGCTCTATCACTTTGGCATTCTATTCCTTGCTCCTATCCTTACCGACTACATCATGTCATGTATGTACTTCCAAGGATACCGCGCGTAACTTACAGTTGCTAAATCTGATCATTCATACAGTATCGTCAGAGCTAGAGAGCTCTTTCACGATTATCATCGACTCGATTCTAGCAGCCAGCGATCTCAATACCATCTCCGAGAAGCGTATACGGAAAGGGCTACAGCAGGCAGTTGAATATGATATCACTCCGCAAAAGGTCCGAACCTCACTTTAATTTTACCCTTTGCATAACAACTGACATTAGTCGCAGGCGGAAATCAAAGCGCTCATCATGGCCCGGTTCGACAAGTTCATGGCAGAGAAAAACTCCGCCCTTCAAACCAACGGCCACACCTCTGAGGTCAAAAGCGAACCCTCCGAATCCACCGAAGACGCAATCAAAGTATCAGCCTCCCCACCTCCCAAAATCAAAACAAAACGCGAAAGTGACGACGAAGACCTGTCCTCCGCACCAAGCGAACCATCTCCAAAGAAAAAGAGGAAAGTCGAGAAATTCGTCGACGAGGACGCCGCCTTCGCCGCAAAGCTCCAAGCAGAGGAGAACAGTCGAGCGCGGCCTACAAGAAACGGCGTGAATAAGAAACCCGTGGCGAAAAAGAAGAGCCGCCCGAAGAAGAAAACCGCCGCAAAAGTCAAAAACGAAGACGACAGCGACATCGACTCAGGCTCCGCAACCGCAGAGAAAAACGTCAACCGCAGCGGCGCTTTCCACGTAAGCCCTACCAAACCCCACTTACCCACCGCTTCCCCCCAATCCTAACTAACCCCCACCCTCCCAAAGCTAACGCCCCCAACAGAAACCGTACACCCTCTCCCCCCCCCTCTCCGCCCTCCTCGCCGGCGAAACCACACTCTCCCGCCCCCAAACCGTCAAAAAAATCTGGGAGTACGTGCGCGCACACGACCTGCAGGACCCAAATGATAAGCGCATGATCCGCTGCGATGATGCGATGCGGGCCGTGTTTCGCCAGGATAAGGTGCATATGTTTACGATGAATAAGCTGCTGGGGCAGTGTCTTTGGAGTGTGGATGAGTGACGGTGGGGTGGAAACGGGAGGGAGGACGGGAGGAATGGGGGACTGGATGAGGGATGAGTGGGGTTTTTTTTTTCTTAAACCAGGGGCATATGGCTGGTCGGCTTTAGCGATGGTGTTCTCTTGGCGTCATTTTCGAAGCTTTTTGAGTCGGGGAACCCGTAATTGGTCTTGCATAGATACGCTGGAACAACTTGGCTGAAGTTCATGAACAATGAGCAAATTCACCGGAGGAAAATTCTTTTGGAAAATCCGTTCCCGAGTATGATGCTAAAAGATTGCTTTTGGGTTTTTGTCAAACGGGAAATGGGAGGTGTAGCAGACGATGCTTGCAACAACCTCCATCATCAGGAAACCCCAACGCCCAACCCTACCAGACCCCTTCCCCCCTTTCCACCTCACCCATACAAAAACTCCCCCCTCCCACCCCCCTCCCCGATCTAGCCCCCTCACACCTCCCTAAATAAACCTCAACCTGTGAACCTCGCAAGACACCCCCCTTGCCAACCACACCCGTTGCCAGCAACTCAATCCCTAAGACCGCGTCTTCATCTCGCACAGCTCACGGACCGAATAGTCTGGATGACTGGATGGGCGAGGGTATGGAGGCGGAGGCGGGGGAGGGATGGAAGGGTGAGGCGATGAGGTGGGTGGAAAGAGTGCGGGGTGTAGTGGATACGATCCAGAGGGTGACGAGAGCTGGAGGGAGGGTGCACGTGTGGGTGGGGGAGGCCGAGAAGCTTCCAGCACCGGGCTGTCGTTGTTCGAGGCGCTTAGCTCCGCTGGAGCTTCGACATGGAAGGCTTTGTCGTCAGTGCGTGGGCTTGCGTCGGCGGCAGCTTCGGAGGTATCCGAACACGTGGAAGAGTGGTTGGCTTCAGTATAGCCGGTGATGGAGTCGCTTGCTGTGGAGGTATTGCTTTGATTTGTCCTGTCAGGGGGCATTAGTAGAGGTAGGGAGGTAAGGGTAGTGTGGAGGGACTCGAACCGTTTTTTGTGGATATGTTGGACGATGAGGACGATGGTGGGGATTATGGCGATTGCGGCGGAGGCGAGGGAGAAGAGGGCTATGGAGGTGGGGTCCATGATGTTGGTGAAGGATTGGAAGGGGTGGTTCGGGAACAGTGGGCTGGATGGGTTGGAAAATGGGAGGAGATGGGCGAGGGCGATGGGGTTAAAGAGGTTGGGGAGGGAAACCTATTAGAGAAAATAGAAGATGGATTCGTCGGCAGATGGGATGTACAGAAGAGAAACCTTTGGGCTTCGAGGACATGGGAAATATATAGTAGGAAATAACTCATGACTTTTATGAAAACGACAGCATAAGTAGAGTAGCATCCGATACCCAGCTCTTGGGGCACCAAGAGCAAGGTGGTATATGATCTCACCCATCTTATCTCCCATTGTTCACTGGCGTGACAGGTATCCCCAAGGCTATAGATACTGCGATCGAATGGGCATGCAAGTCTCCTTATTATTGATGGTGGAGGGTTCGGGTAGTGATTTAGACTTAGAGAGAGAGGCAGCAGGGGTTGAAAGGAGGGATCAAGCCTTTCAAGGAAACGGTGTGGGGCTCTTCTGGAGGATCTTCTGACAATACTAGTTGAGTGGTTCCGCCCACATCAGGGAGCTACCTGGTGGGTTGATCGATAGGTTGCTTACTATTGCTTACTACCTCACCCCTGGTCAGTGTTTTCTGGCAGGACGGTAAGACCTTCCGTCTCCAAGTTCTCCTGGTGAGTCCGTAGATAGGCTGCGTACTATCTCACCCATGATCAGCGTTTTGTGGCAGAACGGTAGCCCTTCCGTCTCCGTTTCTATACTGGTCGTATTCGTGAGTATAGAATTTTTGTCCAGTACTAGTTTGAATGGAACATAGTCGATATTGCATCCTATTTTAGGTTTTAGCAGTATTGAAGATCCTCATGTGCCAGTTCCATTGCCGTTTTCTATCGTAATGTGTATAGATGAGCATTTTTTTGACTCCCTCCCGAGTTAGTAGCGTGTGTCCACCGATGGTAGGCTTGAAGGTGCGCTACTTTCTGACGCCTGTGACAGTCATCGTCGCCAAGTTCATGTATGTTAGCGTCATCAAGGTTCAAAGCTACCATTGAACAAAGATCTGAGCTGTTGCGGAGTCAACCTTTGCTTCCCATTAGTGTGGCCGTTCGGCTCATGCTCAATGGCCATCACAGGTCTACTATGATCTTCAGATGACCGAGGAAAGAAAGGATCCATCATCGAAAGACAAAGTAGCTAAGAAAGTTCATTGGTCGAGGCGGAACACTCCCTAGTGTACCACTGTCAAGATGCTCTGCCCTCTGGTCGCTGCCTATCTTGAAGAGCCGGCTCCCGAAGCATCTCTAACAGATCTCCACAAATTCAGATCATCCCGGATCCTGGCCGACTAAGATTGGGTTTTAGGCACCTAGTAGGTGAAGCCTTGGAGGGCAGCGTCGAATAGGTATTGTGGATGGTACCCTAACAAAAAACTCGAATGCCATAGCATTTCACTTGAGGTGGTACTTCAGAACGCAGGCTTAAAGTAAGGTACTGTATCATACGCATTGGAACCATTTCGCTGTTTTGCTTTGTATCAGACTAGAAAGTAGCTTCGGTATTATGATGCTAGCGCCGAATCGAAACTCAACGATTCTTTTGTTCAGCCACTGTGACATTGGACTATCTATCTCATGTGAGTTCATCCTATACTTTAGGCTCTCACGTGAAGAGGAGGAGGGAGGAGCGCACACCTCAAAAATGCCTCAGCAACATCTTCACTGTTACATTTGAATCTTCCAGCCATCACCTAAATAATTGCTTTAGCACATGGTTCACATTCGTAACTTGAGGTCATGGTTTACAGCAAGGTACCAGCTCTTTCTGGGCCTAAGATACAAGTCTCCTTGGCTCTCATACGCTTCGATCAGGATCACTACCTCAAAGACTAGAGGCTAAATCTCGTATCGTTGTCTATAGGATCATGTATGTCTAGAAGGTTCAGAGAGACTTGGTGTGTAGAAAGATCTTAGTAAGTATGACTGTTCATGACAGTCTTCATGTATTGAGTTTTGGGTATGACCCGATGACACGAATGACCAAGCTAAGGTATTTACTAGGTATCTTAAATTTCACAGATTCAGGTGCCATGGATACTGACGAACGGTTACATGCTAAAAATCCCTCACATCGTGTATTCTTGCAAGCGGTCAGGTACTAACAATTCACTCTAGTGGAATCCCTCCTCTTTTACTTCCACTGAATTCCTCTTTCCACTAGAACTTCAAATGGACGGACATCGTGTATTGTGAGCTTTCCGCAATATCGTTCGTTAGTGTAGGCTGGCAAGTAGTATGGTTCTCTTAGTGTTGCTTGAGAAAACGCTCCGCTGCCTTGGTGGCTTTCCCTTCTAGGTTTGAGTAAACGTTCTCGGACTTACGAGCATGACTCTCTGTTGTTTGGCTGGTATAATACAATCAATCCAGAAAATAGACACGGAAGGTCTTACCGTTCTGTCACAAAAGGCTAATCAGTGGTGGAGATAGTATACACACTATCTACTATACCCACCAGGTAGCACCCAGATGTGGACGGAACCACTCAACTGATCCCACCTATCCAGGACCTATCAACTTTGGGCTAAACAATTGTAGGGAAGCGTAATTATCTTCGCACGGTTGACAGCGGTATAATCACATAGTTGGATCCTAGCCATCGGACTGGAGGTATCCATCCGGATCATTGCTAAGATATAGAACTGGAGAGGCAACCTCTAGAAGACCCCGGAATACCTGCCAACGGTTCCCTAGCGTTAATATGAAGGTATTTGGTGTCATCATGTTAAAAGGTCCGGCTAGTGAAGCACTTCATACCCTCTCGAATCCAAAAAGTCTTCACAGAGATCGGTCATCATCAATTCCTGGAAAAGAGGTATCCTAGCTACCGTTAGCCATTAGATGCAAAACATCACCAGCGAAAGGCTTCCAAAACTCATAATTTCCAGCATCGTCTCAAGAGCAGGAAGCTGCTGTTCCAAGCCAACTTCATGTTCAATAGGTTCAACATGTTCCCCTCCGGTAAAGCTCTAAGTCCCATTGAGATACGGGATTTGACTTCTGGACATTCTAACTCTAGAAATCGATTGTACGAAGAACTCTGTGAGCACATCGTATCCCCTTGATTTCTTCCAATGACCGGCTTTACTCGTATAGGTTCGTAAGACGTCGTCCTCACACAGGAATTCCAGAGCTGAAATATGTAGCACTGATATGTGTTCCTGTTTCTTTATTTCCCCACTCGCACTTGATCGTCCAGCCATCAGGAACAAACTGGAGTGGACCCTATCACCTGACAAAGACTCCAGTTGGATGGCTTTATAGTTTGTGTCCTCCACCTTCGAAACTTAAGTGGCTTTTGAAGTCCACACGAAGTATCCGACATAGTTGACAATGACAATTGTAGCTACTTAGGGAGAAAGACAATCAGAAGGCTACTAACACACAACGATGAATTAGCCAGGGGTGCTTCGCCCGTTCTTAGAACCTGAATGTAGATAATACTTCAGTTCATCGAACGTGTCGGCTTCAACCCCATTATCCAACACTCATCATCGATAGTCTGAATGCGCGAAGAAAGTATGATTCTTGAGACGGTTTCAGCTCTAGCGCATGCGCAACAAGGAGAATTGGAAGGAAGGACATATAGAGGAAAATCCCATCTGGTCAAAAGTAAGTAAGCTTCACAAGTTAGCGCCTTTCTCAATTGTCGACTGGGAAACAACATCTTCGAAGGTTGCAGCACGGCTATTCGAACTTTTAGATACATCCACAGCTCAGAATTCCAAATCTATACCAGTCAACGCTCGAGCCCGTTTCATACAACAGTGTTACAGTGCTTTGATAAGCAAGCAAGCTAGACCTTTCGCAAGAGCACATCTACCCTTGTATTTAGATGTTCGCCCAATACAGCGTCAGCGTCATGGTTTCTTCTCCTTTGTAGGGCACCGCCAAATCGCTTGAGAATTTTCCGTACGTGTATGGCTCGAAGACAGTATTGAACCTTTTCTCATCTTCCTTGGCCTCTTTCACTAGACGTTTTGCGGATTCTTCGCAGATCTTGATTCCCGCACCGGTGAGTGCTTCGTTCCAAGTCTTGCTTATCTTTCCTGTATGGCCGGTCTTCCCACAACAGTCGCTAGATCAAAGATTAGCACCGTTTATCCAAACAGGTCTACACTCGTGCTGATAGCCTTACATCTCATATGTCACCTGGTCAAGGTAATCGTCCAGTCTATCGCCGAGATACAGAGCTGGGGAAGCCATCTCCAAAAGCTCCTGGATTACGGTCCACGGGACGCCTGGTGTGTAGAGGAAAGTGGTCGATGTTATCATGTTTTTAGCTTCAGGGTGACGAAGTACCGTGAACCCTTTGCGGCGCACAAGTCCTTCGTCGAGGGAGTTCATTACTGGGTCCTGGATCGCAGCTTTCAGTCCCGGAAATTTGCGCCCTGAAATCGATCAGCTATTACGGAGAGAAAAAAGCCTGCAAAGACTTACTGAGAAGCTTCACCACTGTCTCGAAAACCACGAGTTGATGAAGAGAAGACCGCGGATCGGGTGACCCGTATGGATTACTACTAGTAAATGTCCCGAGGCCAACAGCGAGACACGAGGTAATCTGTTGGCTTTGGAGCTTCCATATCGTGTTCTTGAAAAACTCAACGAGCTTTACACGACACTCCGATTCCTTCCAGCGGTTTTTGAAGATATCGTACTTCCACAGCGCCAACTCCAGACTCATCCCCATGGGGACATCCGCCGGCTGGTAGTTTGGTTCGTATTTCTTTACAGTGATTCCGTTGACATGCTCGATTGTGTAGCCATCTTCCGTTCTGTGGATGTCTGTTTGACTGCCAGATTCGGTGGCATCTGCTGTTGGGTTCTGTCCCATTGTATCCATGGCGGCCTCCATTGTCAGAATGAGCAGAGGTATGGCGGGAGATATACAAATATCGGAGGTACTTATGAGCAGGTTAGGACTTGTCAATGTGCAGAAGAAGAGTCGCCACAAGCCAGAGGGAATGACAACGACTGCAGTGACTCAGCTCCACGAATGCTAGCTGGAGACTCACGTGTTACGACATGATTTTACTGTGCGGTCATACGACATGGACCAAATTTCAAGTGCAATTCTTCCATTCACCTACCTAGGTACCTTTATGGCGTCACCCAATGGCACTAGCCCAACCGCCGTCCCAACCAGCAACCAGTGAAGGCTCCCGCCGATCAATGGCGGCATTGACCAACCCGATCCAGCCTATCTATGCCAATGGCGCCATGAAACAACCCAGTCCGGCTTATCTCAGGCACGTGGCCTGCACAGCCGAGGACTGGAAGCTATTTCGCTGTGAATAAGACGCTTGGCTCTTTCTGTATGGCGCCATCTTCGCTCGCCTGATAGTATCGGTCCTTTTTGTCCGGCTGTTTTCGGCTGCAGGCTCTCTTTTCGTCATTCGGCTTCTACGGTAGTCCTAGTATGGGTAGTCCTGGAATCGCATTTTCAGGATGAGCATTAGGACAGTTGCATGTTTTATAGCTGATGCTCCTTTTTCATCGATCCTCTAAGAACCAGCCAACAGTCTCACATCAACCACCACCACCACCACTTCAGCATCCCTATTTCATCTCTCAGGCCTCTCCATCCCCAAAACGCCGGATTCGAACCCACCAACTCACCGCCCCTTAATCACAACCACAGCACTCCACCCTCGCTTCACTACTTGAAACGCCATGAGCACAGCAGACAGCCTCAGGCTTCTGCCCTATATTCTCTCCGTGACTTGCCCGCAGTGGTAACGATGTTTTTAGGCGTCACGACAGTTGATCATTGTATGATAGGCCGTCCGAGGAGAACACGGGAGGAGGAGAGGATGGCCGAAAATGATTGAATAAGCTTAATAATTGAAATTCCTCTGACGAGTGCCATAGCAACGACAAGGCATGGACGAGAAAGAAGTGGGAATGTCGTATAAGGAGGTTTTACTGCAGCAAGTGGTAATCTCATTACTTCAGGACCAGATCTCGTCAGCCTTATAAACTTCCGACTCGCCTTGCCACCTTCATCCCTTTTCTTTGTGTTTCTTCGATTCGCCATTCACGACACATAGACACCTAGTCCCCAACCAAGGCCCAACCACCCCTCCAGAACCCCACCAACCCAGCTACAGTATATCCAGATACAGCAACCAAGCTAGTGGCGCCGAAACTTGAGGATCACTTGACCACGCGGTTCTGGAATAATGAACGACGATATAGGCTAGTGGAGGCGGCATTTAAGACTTTTCAGTACCAGAGTGCTTGCTAATTCACTTCCCATAACATTGATGTCGTTGCCGTATCAAACCACCTCACTGCCCCTGCAACTTCCCCCAACCGCCATCCATTCCCACCCCTGTCTACACACACTCAATCATCTACCATCCTACCGTACAAACCGCCCCAAACACCCCCTATCCGCTGCACAGCGCCAAACTGTCATCCAACCCCCCACCCATTCCACATCATCCATGCGCAGTAGGGATCTTTTTGAATATCGTTGAAGAATCAGACTTGCGGAGGTTATGGACGGGGAAGGAAGGAAATGGGAAAGAGGGAAAGGGGGCAATGAGGATTTATGCGATTGCGGTGTTCGGGTAATACGCAGAATTCCCTCCTACCCTGTACAACCTCCTTCACTACTCAACCAACACCCATCTCCCCTACATCTCACATCTCCATCCCCACATTACCCGCAAAAACCCACCGAAAACGAGCCGCTATAGCGCAGGCATTTAGAAGATGGAAGATGGAGAGAGATGTAATAAGGAGGTAAATAAAATAAAAAGAGAGAGAGGGTGACGGTTATAAATTAAAAAGACGATGTGAGCGTGATCTTGTATGTGTGTGTATATGTGTTTTGGAAAAAAGGTGGATCGGGTGATGGGAGGAGGGGAGAGGAGAGGAGAGCAGGGGGAGGGGGTTTACAAGTTTTGGCAAGGACAGATGGAGTAGCGGTAGAGAAGGAGGAGAGGAAGAAGGAGGAGAAGAAGAAAAGAGTCCCCCCTACAGTAGATCGATTTTTCTACACTCCTTTTTTTCAAACCGGCATCCTTACCCAAAATCCAAAAGTCACCCAGATCTACTATAGAGGTATTTAAAAAATAAAATAAAATAATCTTCATCTTCTTTCCCATACATATCGAGGTCAGGGGGGGGGGAATAATTTACGATGAACGAGCATGATTGAGTTTATC
>JAABUW010007966.1_pt1 | contig 12537 bp, 15 predicted proteins | sample 5560081 | NCBI WGS metagenome assembly JAABUW01 (sample SAMN10711882, study PRJNA513363) | rock metagenome | isolation source: Antarctica rocks | place: Antarctica: Victoria Land, Knobhead sud | reverse complement strand
TGCTTCAAGCTTATCTATCCTTTCGATATCTTGCACAATCCTCACTATTCTGCAGCGGTTTACCAATCCAATCGGAGGATCCGCCATCTTCTGGTCAGTGTCATGAAGATTGAGCGTTCCAATTCACCGTAATATGGAATAATCGACTTGCTATCTAAACTATGTAGTGTTTGGTGCAATGCCTGTTCGAGAAACCTTTCTCCTATCAATGTTTTGGCCAGGAGTTTCCTGTCATGACTTTCGACCTTTCTCAGGTGACATTCCCAAGCATTCAAGTCCCAAAGATACCCAACGAGCTTGCCGGAAATGAGTTGGTCGCGCCAAAACCGTTGATCTATGGGGATGCGAGCGGAGAGAGCTTGGCTGCAGCGGTGCAAATAAAAGATTGATGTGGTAGGAAGATAGAAGATGACTTTGTGAAGTATCTCCCAAGGTAGTGTTGCTATGGACGGTCTCTGCGAAGCTACACCGACCGTAGAAGGCGAACTGCATGCTTTTTAAGAAAAGAGTCCTGAAAGAGAGGCTGCAAATGCGACAAAATATAGGAGGTGAGATTAGGAATCTTAAGGGGATCTGCGACCAACCACTGTCACATACGCAGATTATAGTATCAGTACTTTGCAGCTTATCCTTTTAGAGCATAACAATGTAGGCAAGACCAAGCGGAGCGACCACTGACCTCCCATCCTCGTTCTACGCCCCATGGCCCCATCCACATTTCTCGAGCGCCATAGCAGTAATGTTCCCACTCCAAACCGTTGGCGGTATATCCGGGATAGATATCCCTCCATTTGGTGTTGTTGTATTGCGCACGTGAAGACGTAGCAGTGCTTCGAAATAGTCGCCAAGGCCCGAGGGAATCCTTGAACCATTCTCGACTTGAAGAGACCGTCGCAGTCCAATCTGGCGTATAATATCCAAGCATGACTCGTGTAATGGGTAGATTAGGCCATAATCTTGGTCCGGCTCAAACACCCGCCAGGTAGACACCGCCCACGTATCGAGACGGCTCCACTCTGTAGGCATAGAGAATCGAGCATCGAATCTAAACTCAGCGCCTCCGTTGTATGTTGTAGGTGAAAAGATAGATACAGACGAATCTGAGGTAAGACCTCCAGTTCTAGGCCAAGACTGTCACTCTAAAGACCAACAAGGGGGAGCGCCAAATGCCAAGTGAGTGCTTACGGTTTGCCCACAAGACGTACCTTTCCGAGCCACTACAGTTTCGAACACATATCAGCTTTTCGAGTATTTGATGCTTCGAGAGAAATGGACTATAATTCAAAGGCATTTCTACAAACCTCTGTTTGATCCTTGGCCAGTATTCCCAGATTGTAATTGCGCAGGACACTACTATCAAGTAGCTCTAGCGATGATCCACAGATCGCACAAAAGACCGACCTCTCGTCCGGAGCCACATTAATTGCAATCGAGGTTTAAAGACCTCAAATGGCCTCACACATGGAAAGATGGACACTTCTTATGTCCAAGAAAATGCTAGAAATGAAAGCTGTAATGGTCTTTTTGGGCGATTGATTGTAGGACGAGCTATATCATAGCTGCACCTTTTCAAATATGCTGATCCAGTCCCAGCAAGAATCTGATTCCATTTTCTAGGCAACAAATTAAGATGAGGGACAAATTCTGAGATCAGTAAAGAATGACACGCACAATAGTCAAAGATAACGAAGCACTATATGAAGAGTTACAACAATTTTACGGCTCTACATCATTTGCCTCAGGTTCTCAGCTTACTACGCGCACACATTCTTTCATTGCTTTTATGATCATAAGATAAATCTTACGAGTGATGTTGTTTCATCTTGATGTTGAGCATATTGAATGCTCTTCTACAAGATAACAAGCTTTAGAAGATAATGAAACATTTAAACAAGAATCTTTCTAAGAAATTTATTACTTCTAGCAAAGTCTTGTATTTCTCATTTATTCTGTTCATTTTAAAAATAAATGAAGATTTATGAAAGCTCAACATCATTATTAAACGAAATTGATATTCTTTATTTCTGATTGAGATTCTGGAAAGTAATGCACGTCTGCCAGACTTGCCGGAACCAAGACAGAATCCTTAACCTTATCATTCGAGTAAGAACGTGCCTCACATTATTATTGTTGCTCTACATAGTTATTCTCGGCCGCATCTCCATTTTTCAGCAAGCTACTCATTTTTTTGTGCAAAGCCAAATATGGCTTTGGTGTCGTGACCGGTATTACGGTCTGTCGCGAATTCTAATCTGAAAGGCCTGGTACCAACATTTACCGATACCGATCGTCATACTTCCTTTTTCGATGCTCTAACAGCAACAGCAGACAGCCTGCAGCATTAACCTATTGCCGGTAAGCTTCGAAGCACACAGATTGTGGAACAGTATCAGCGCACCATTAGCGCATAAAACGGCTACCTGAACGCCGTATATGAGTTGTCTCCAGAAGCCATGGAACGAGCGGAAGAAATGAATGCCTTGAAAGCGAAAGGAGTGTCTTTGAGGCCTCTACATGGAATTCCTGTACTCATCAAGGCATGTTAACGGCCCGTATTAATTGAATAAGGAATGCTCGTGCTCATGTTCTTCTAGGACAACATCAACGTACATCCGAGTATGCGTACCGGGGGAGCTATGGCCCTTGTTGGGGCGGAACCGGCCTCATCAGCCACGATTGTTGATAAAGTAAGCTTCTGAAGCAAGCTACAGCCTAGCTATTGCCAGCTTACAATCTTTAGTTACTACAGTCTGGTGCAATCATTCAAGGGAAAGCAACCATGTCGGTGAGCAGACTGCGATCAAGCCAGTTGATTTACTTACTCGTGCATAGGAATTAGGGTACTTCAAGTGAGGTCCTTGAAAACTTCGCAAAAGATAAATCAACGCGTCCTCATTGCACCAAGAGGTACCGGAATTCGCTGTGGATGGTCCGCTGTGGCTGGGCAAGCCCAGTCTGCCTATGTACGAGGAGTTCTAGATATGGAAGATAGCGTTGTTGGCCACAGTGTACTCTGAACTTTCTAAACTTTGAAGTATTAGCCTAAGCATCATATAGTCCATCTGGCTCTTCTTCAGGGTCTGCGATTGCTATCAGCGCTGGCCTCACGCCCCTTGCCATTGGAACGGAAACCTTCGGATCCCTTGTACATCCTGCGACCAGAGCCTCGTTGTATACGATAAAGCCAACACTCGGAATCGTATCTGGAGAGGGCATTATTCCGATCAGCAAGCGCTATAATACCTCTGGACCTATGGCCAAAAGCCCTGAGGATGTAGCCGATTTGCTCACTGTGCTTGTGGATCCAACAAAATCAAAGGTACCGCCTGGTGGTTATGCATCAGCATTGAACGGCAAGTGGGCGAATTAGGGTAGGAACCTTAGATCCTCAAATCTGGACGCTGAATAGCGGAATAATTAAGCCGGTGCCGGAGGCTACCAAGCAAAAAGTTCGTTCTTTTCCAGCTTCATCCAAACATTCATTATATTAACTTTTACAACTGGAGGAGACGAGCGTTGTCTACTCCAAAATTAAGAGCCCTGCCAAAAGCTACCAGGAGTTTGGCTTTGAGGGAAGGGATGCTTTGGAATCGATGATGGGTCAGCACCACTTCCCTTGGATATTGTACAGATTCCAATGGTCAATAGCCGCTGATCTGAAGGCGGATATGGGTAGCTATCTTGATAGCCTAAAAAGGACGAGAGTGCGTAGCCCCAAAGAGCTTGTCGACTGGAATTTCTCGCATTGGGAAGAAGCACTTACAACAGGTACATCATCAAATGAACCTAGTGATTCGGCTGCTTATCAAAAAACAGAATATCCTAACCAAAACATGCTCGTGTCTGGCCTAACTTTTGGCGATTCCAACGAGAAGCGTTGTCGAATCCTGGAGCACATTCAGAAAATTGGACAACAATTCGAAGATATCTTTGCTAGATATGACATTGATATTATAGTTGCACCGAGCGACTTCGAGCTCTGCCAATTTTCTGCCGCTCGTGGTAAGAACCCCACAATAGCAGATTCATCTAGGCGACTAATCTACATAGGCTTTCCAATTGCAACATTACCCATGTCATACCTCGATTACGATGGAAGACCTTCTGGACTGACTATAGCTGCCCCTGCTCATAAAGAAGCACTGCTATTGAATGCATGGGAAGATACTTTCCCCGCAAGGAAACCTCCATCGGCATTGCAAGAAGCAGTCGAAGAAAGAAAGACAGTCAATGAGTCCTAGTACAAATGAGTACCACGAAAGCAGATTCAAGATCACCCAATTCGAGGGATTTGGAAGCTTAGGTTTATTCATAATAGTACTTTGACATTATGCCTATCACGAGTGGACTTCCTGCAATCTAGGTACTTGGCCGACTCCTCATCTGTCAAGTGGTGTCTGGTGCGTCGGGGGCCGCCTTCTCTAGTTTGATCTACGGTTCCATTAGCAACTGATGCCGACCCACTTTCTGGCGCTTGACATCACCAGTATGAGGCGTGAGCACTTTCTTGTCTTGGTTGCGATAGGTGCCAATAGTATCTCCCTCGCTTCGTCGAACTGTTGTGAGGTTTTTTTGCTTGCGGAACTGGAAATTCAGGGCTTTTCATTCGTGCATACCGTAGATGCAATGCTGCACTCAAACTCGATAGTTGTAGCAAATCACGACTTCAGCACTTTAGCTGTTCCTTCAGGAAGGCAGAAATTCCTTGAAGATGCTTCTCGAGCTGCTTGTTGTCTGGATCAACGAGACTCGAAGAGCTTTAACTAACGATAACAGACTTTCTACAGTTCCATTTTACTTCCCCACTTGCACCCTCACTTGCTTCTCCATCGCGAACCCCCATCGAGTCCTGTTACCTTACGTGTTTTGCACAGAGAGAACACATTACTTGTTTAAGATAGAGAAGAGCTTTGGATCCATAACACGTCTTTTACATCCCCGTTTTACACCTCTGTTTGCTTCTCCTTTTCAAACTCCCATCGAGTCCTTTGTCTTGCCTGTTTTGCATAGAGGAAAGGATCTAATTAATTATTTTCAAATGGAGACGGGTTTTGAATTCATAACAGGTCTTTTACACCCTCATTTACATTCTCATTTGTTTTCCCATTGCCTTCCCCGTTGCCTTCCCCATTGCCTCCCCCATACAGAATTGTGGTGCAGGTCAGTAGTTCGATTCTCGATAACGTCGTCGGCGATTTTGAAAAATATTCGCAGGCCTACCTTGTAAGTGCATAACCCCATATGTGTTCAAATTTGTTAGTCAACCGCATTAAAACTTGAACTTATTTGCGTTAATGTGCGCTCCGAAGATCTTTCGCTAATACATAAGGTACTTATCCTTTCATTTCGTTTTAAACCAATATAAAGCAGCAATGTCTACAAGTACCACCAGTGCCTTTAAACTCTTTACCGGCCCATCGAATTCCATTATAAAAGGTTTAGACAAGCTTGTGTATGGCCGAAAAGATCGAATAGCAAGATTTGAGAATAACGAAACAGATGAAGAGCGAAAATCTTACTCAGCGCACGAAAGATTGCTAGCGCAATAATCGCAGGCTCACAATACCTTCCATGCCTAATTAAATCACGTCTCACCTTCTTTTGCAGTGAGGCTTGTAAGTAATCTACTCCAAGACTACGCCGTTTTGGAGAAAGCATCCTTTAGACCATTAGAAAATCACACTCTCTTGAATAATGTTCTCACCTTCACAATTGTGCGGACGCTCTGATACACTTCGTCCGATCTTCTGTTTGTTTCAATCTAGTTCAAGTTAACCGCTAGACTTCCAGAATATTATGTTACGCTTCCAAACCTCATGGAATTTGAGCTCGCTCATTCTGCGAAAGAAATCATGTACACCTTCTTTGAAGAACTTTTGGTGCCGTTTCTCGAACTCTTCGGCATTGTCGTTGTATCTGCCAGAAGTTAAAGCTCGATTCGCAACGCGTAAGCGTGAGATTTCCAAGGGACAAAATAAATGGAGAGTAGCCTTAAGCTGCGGTGACTGCGTATCATAGTTAGCACTATTCATTATATGGCTAGGCTAAATCTGTCTCACGGCTTGTTCAAGAAGCCACAGCTGTTTGATGTTCCTCGGGAAACCGTCAACCAGGAATTGGGATTTTCCATGCGCCATATTCTTGACCAATTCGTCGCGGAGAAGTCCGACGTAGAAATGGTTGGGCATTGGAGTGCGGTACTCAGTGCGGCTTCTGATCAAGGCTTTGAGGAGGGGCGATGAGGATGGATGTTTTTCCCTATCTCGAAGGAGATCGCCGACAGAGATATGAACGAAACCAAGCTCTTCGGCCAAGCGAGTACACTGTGTTCCTTTACCTGTTCCCGGCGCACCTAGAGATACCGTTAGAGTATGGCACATACAATGTCGTTAATCTTGTCACCGGTTCTGAATAGGCATTTACCAATGAAAAAGATGATCTTGGCATCCTTGAGACTCGGCCGTTGCTCAGTAAGATGCCCGTTCGATTGAGCAGAGCCAGTCATTGCTTGATGATGTTGGTGTTCTTGGGAATATGTTGATTCTGCAAATGCTTTTCTGTTACAATCCACAGCTTGTCTGTTAGTGATCCACGAAAGTAAGGTCTGTAGATTTTTTTCAACTACTCGACCTCTATCTTTCTTAGGACCTATATATCATATTTACAGACAGCAGAGGCAAGACAGGTTGTGTCGGTCTTTGTTGTTATTTGACCTGTTTTAGCAGTGCCTCTATACACTGCTCTGTTTTGGGTTCTGGATGACTCTGTTTCTCTCGTTCAAAGCGATTTGCCAAGACGGTCTCGACGCAGACCCTATTAGTAAAAGATGATTACAATGTAGAGAAATCACGCTTCTTAGCTATTTCAAGTGGTAAAGTTGCGATCCATTGTCAAAAAAGGTCTCAGCTTGCTGATCGATTATTGTGAGGTTCAAGAGTCTTCAATTAAACCTATGTGACGTACTCTGGAATGAGTCTCGGTCTCAGAGGCGGTCTCAGACGTGACCGCTGAACTTATTTAACTAATCGCACAAAGAGTTCCAAAATGGGTTTTAAGTTATACATACCGCAGATCTTGGTATTTAGATTAACGCACGTTCCTCTTTGGTGTATTGAACTGCTGTCACGTACAATTGTGATAAGCAAACGAAAAGTCCCATTGTTACCAGGTTTTGACGACGGTTTGATCGTTGTCTTCTCGACATCCTTTGAGAGCAAAGGCTACTAGGCATTGAAATTTTTAGAATGTCTGACAACAAATCACTTAAGTGAGAGGTCTTCAGGTGCTACAATACATGCCCGTCTTTGTTTCTTACTTGCTTCAAGGCCCTGAATGACAGTGGGCCCACATGGGTTCAATAGTGTACTATTCTTAGGTATTTTTGCAATTCACAGCTGGAGGATTAAGAAGGGAAAATTTGGCCTGCCCACCATCGCTGAAGATTCTTCTGACTTAAACCTCGACGTGAGTCGCCAACCATCCTCCTCGTAGCCGGGGCCCGGCACACGACCGACTCCTTTCTGCCCCTCAAGGAAGTGCTTGATACTGCCGGTTAACAACTATCGCACTCATAGGGTCGGTGCCCACGTTCTAGCTGCAATCTAAGCTTCCCGGCTTATTGGTGGAGGTAGTAAGGTGGTAATCGTTTGGAGGCGTTGTCGGTACCGAAAGACTCTAAGACCTTGGTAATGGCAACAGTCACGGGCCAGCTCTTTCTTTGTTGCCCAGAAGATGACTGCGAGTGAGTGTAATCCTCTTATCAGGATTTAGATAGAGTGCTGTACCAAAAAAGTAGCAAGCAGTACTTCGTACCGTGAGATCATGTTACAAGCTGTCGGAGGCGCGCGCCGTGGTAGAATAGGGTTAGGGTTAAGATAAGATAAGATGGTGAGATTATGACTTGATGATTAAGCCACGTTTTCCAAATCGGGGCAATTTTTCTCTCGGCCTGTCAAACACATGGGCCCTGCACCTTTGAAAGGGTGGGCCATCCAACTATGAAACTGTTTCTCGTTCGCCATGGCGAGACCGTCGATAATGTGGCACAGGTCTAGTGTGAATCCCAAAAATTTTCTCACTCGCTTTCTGGCTGCTAACATCCTATCCAGTGCCGGGGTCAAAGATTCTGCACTTACAATTCACGGCAGCCTCCAAGCTGACCGTCTGGGACAATTCTTTGCACAGAATGGTCTATGCTTTACCAAGGTCTTTTCGTCTGACCTACAGCGAGCGTATAAAACGGCGGAGGCGATACGTTTGGCACAAGCCAACAAAGGTGGAGAGGAAGTAGCAGAGAAGGTACTGGTTACACAACTTCAAATACTAAGGGAGCAAGACTTTGGTTTCTATGAAGGCAAACCCTTCTACGTCCGGTCGCGAGACTCTAGCAAGTCAGGCAAAGAGAACCATCGATCTCAGCATGTCGATGACCCGGACTTCAGGGATGTTGAGGCCAAGGAGTCGATGAATGCAAGAATGGACAATTTTGTGAAAGACCAACTGTTGCCGCTAATACAAGATGAGAGGCCTGGAAGAGAGAGAGTCATTGCTGTGGTTTCTCATGGGATAATACTATCGCACCTTTGGAGGTGTATATTGAAGCTTTTTGGGAAAGATACTGTGACGCTGGCCGCTGGAATTTCTGTGGGGAGCGGAGGTGTGAAGCCTTTGGAATATCTTGGCGGATGGTCGAATACTGGATACTTGGAGCTGGATATTATTAATACACTGCCAGTAGAGATCATACCAATTGATCAATACTCTACAGCCGCCTCCGAGACCGAGTCCGGGACGGCGGAGTCTCAGGAATCAGGTATTCCGGCGCTGAAGATGATCGTCAAAGCTGTGAATGGTAAAGAGCATCTGAAAGGTCTCAAACGTACAAGAGGAGTTGGAAGCTCCAAGTACGATGAAGGGCAGAAGAAGATCGAAACATTCTTCAAGAAAGTGAAAGTAGGCTAGACATACACAGCTGTTCCCACTTCAGGACTTCTAATTTTCATCCACGGTTGGTCATAAAGACCTGCAGCCAAAGACAAATGCACACCCGCATGCTCAGACAGGTGCGTTACGGTGGTGGACCGTAGGATTCTACCATTCGCTAGCTACAATACCCTCTGGTTAACAGCATTCCATCTGTTGCAAGCTATCAACCATGACCAGAGATTTCACAGGCTTTATAAGACTAACGACCAACGTCTATGAGAATTTGGAGGGCGACTCCAAATATTCATAAAGCACACAAAACAGGACTACTCAGCAATTGCTGGCATCCGCAAGCCCAAGCTGCAACCCCTTTCAACCCCATAGTATCTTACTCCCGAAGACCTCAAGTCGGGTATGACTCCGTTCCTTCCCTTATCGCTCCACCTCCCTCACATTTCATATTTCTATGATGACACAAACATCACACACAGACCTGTTCTGAACTTCAATGTGGATACACTTTGTACCAACTGCTGTCTGAGATCTTCAATTCCTCACCCTTGCGCACCTCACTTCGGTAGTTGACTTGGAAGGTTGGCTGAACAAAATATACAGCTGCCAGAGTTGTAACCAGGGACGGAGCTCTCACTGTTATACAGAACATCGGAGGGCGTGGCGGCCTAGGTCTTGATAGAGGCTAGAGCGAAGTCAGTGCAGCAACCTTGTTTTACGGATACAAGAAGATCGGAATGGATTGCGTGATGAAGATTCATGGCATGCAAGACGTTCAGATCCTGCTAAATTTCCAGATCTACCCGCATCTTTCGACTCCTCATACGCGGTCGTAGATCAGTCATCGACGGCCCCCCAAGGAACGGCTTCGGGAAACATGGAAAGTAGGAAGCAAATTATGATTCAGCCCCTATGGGCAAGCGCTGTTGGACGCTCCAATCGGTCAAGCGGAAGTTTGTATATATACGGAAATCTAGTATGAACATAGAATCGATCTCAAGCTGCTCCGCACAACCCACTCACTGACTCTTTCTCAACATGTCAGGCCTCCAGGTGCTCTCATAACCAAAATGTCCCTTCCCACAACTTTCCCACTAAGGTACATGCATCGCCCATCGACCAACGCCCGACGCCCCTGCCCCCCAAGACCCCCACCAACAACCCCTCCAAACGCTCCACCCCCTCTCTCCCATCCCTCAAGAAGTCAACTCAGCAATCCTCTTCTCAATCCCTTCCACCCCCCTCAGCTTCCTCTCCAACTCCTCCTTCTCATCCTCCAGCACCAACCTCCTCTCCGCATCCAATTTCGTAAACACATACCCTCCTTGCCCATCAAACTGCAAGATCCACCCATGATACTTCCACAGACTCCGTCGATGCGACACCGTCATTAGCGTGATACCTAACCTCTTCGCTTCCTCGTACATCGCACGTTCGACCTCGAGCGTGACGCTGCTGGTGCACTCGTCTAGGATGGCGTACTTGGGCGCGTGGTAGAAGAGGCGTGCCATGGCGACGCGCTGCTGTAGGCCCGCGGAGAGGACGTCGCGCCACTCTTCCTCGGCGTCCCAGCCGCCGGGGCGGTCGACGATGTGCGCGATGGAGACGGTGGCGAGGATGGCGAGGAGGTCCACATCGGTGGTTTTGCGGCGGTGCATGTCGCGCAGGGAGTCTGGATAGATGATCTGCTGGCGGAGGGTGCCGCGAGAGAGATAGGGGCGTTGAGGGATGTAGAAGATGTCGGAGTAAGGGGGTTTGTGGACGGTGCCGCCGTAAACAGGCCAGAGGCCACCGAGGATGCGGAAGAGCGAAGATTTACCGCAGCCGTTGGGGCCAACGATGAGGAGGTGCTGGCTGGGGGCGACGCTGAAGTTGAGGGCGCGGACGAGGATGTCGCCGTTTGGGGACACGATGGGTACGTTGATGAACTGAATGTCGGGCGATTCTATGACGGTACCGCGGCCACCGAGGATGGAGGCGTTGGAAGAGGTTGAGGCGGAGCTAACAAGGCGTTTTTCATAGTGGCCGGCGGAGATGTCGTCCATAACGTCGAGGAGGATTGAGACGCGGGAGGTGTAGCCGGCAAGTTCGGAGATTTCTTTGTAGGAGAACATGACGCGGCCGACGGCATCGGAAGAGGAGAGGAGCATACGGCGGTTGGTCACAAAGCCTGGGAAATTGGTTAGCGAGAAGGACTTGGTTGGCTAGGCGAAGAGAGAAAGGGGTTGGGGCAGATGACACACTTTCGGTACGATCGCCCATGCCGCGCAAGGTTTGGCCGGGCACTTTGAAGAAGACGGGCACACTGCAGAGCATGAGGCCCAAGGCACCCCAGAAATACTTGATGACAAAGTCTTCCATGACGCCGTGGTAGAGACGCCTTCGAAGGATGCGGTTGACATGCTTGATCAACGTAAAATAGCCCTTGTCTAATGTATCTTTCTCCGCCTCATGGCCATGGTACAGTGCCACTTCTTCACTATTGTCAATCAACCTTGAGTGCTGAAAGCGAAATTCCCCCTCCAATCGTGCCTCCTCTGCAACGTATTTGCCGAAAGGGGGTGTCAGGGCACGCATGACGCCTGCGGATACCTGCACTAATAAACTCATCATGAACAAAGCTTCCCCACCTACAGACCTGGAGAGGGAGTAGTTATAGACCATTATATCCAGAGTTGGCTTGGCTAGGTTTGAGTACAGCTCGGCAAGACTGTTGGCAAACCTTGAAACATCCACGGTTATCAGTTGGTCTGCGTTTTTTATCCGGTCGTCGAGGGCTGAGAGGCTGTAGAAGGTCATATTGGAGAGGTATCTTTTATGCAGGTAGTCTGTAAGACGGCTGCGGTATTGAAGAGCTAGCTTGCATTGATGGTAGGACAGCTGTACAAGGTCATTAGCTTGCGATCCTTTTTTGTAATTGATTGGCAAACCATTGAATTGGTGAATGTTGCTGGCACAGCGACAATCATCCACCATACGATGCCCTTGAAGAACTCCTTGCCCTTGCCCCTAACAAGACTGCTGACCAGCTTGCCATCCAGCTCGGCAACGTGAAGACTAATCAAGGTCCGTATGACGAGGAAGATGCTATGGCTAATGACCAGCCTCAGCTCTTTGCTTCTCCAACCGGGTATAACAATCTTCAACAGCCTCCACAGGTTCCTGAAGAACTCGCTGTTCAACTCTACCCTCTTCCTCGCCGTAGCTTCTCCCTGCGTCGAAGCGGTCCCCGGACGCTGTCGCACTTGTGCTTGAAGTAAAGTAGCTGCCTTCTGCTCGGAGATGGCATTGCGTACTCGGTTGGTCAAGGCAAGAAGGAGCGTAAGGTAGACAGTTCTCGAGATCTTGGTCCGGTGCTGGAGGTAAAGGTCCGTGAACGCGGAGAAAAGCCGCTTGATGGATTTGTCCGAGGGGGGTAACTGCAAAGGCAAAACGAGCTTCGAGTGAGCTGCCATGCTGCCATGGAGATCAACGAGCGCAAGCTTGCCGCGTCTTGATATCTTTTAAGCTGCAGATATTGTCTAGAAGCCTTGAATGTTGCCCAAGAAGGTTTTGACATGTGAGATGTCGCTAGTAGACGCGAATATGTACTATGTACTA
>JAABUW010007958.1_pt1 | contig 12546 bp, 10 predicted proteins | sample 5560081 | NCBI WGS metagenome assembly JAABUW01 (sample SAMN10711882, study PRJNA513363) | rock metagenome | isolation source: Antarctica rocks | place: Antarctica: Victoria Land, Knobhead sud | reverse complement strand
GAAGGTATTAGGGTTTACGATGGGGTTGCGAAGGATGGGCGTTATGGGAAGTCGGAGCTGGATGGACTGGGATCGAAAGGCAATTATCCGGCAAGCGATCAAAGCAAGTGGGTTGCTTGACGGCAAACGGGTGTCTTGCTAGATCGTTGTGAAATATATGCTCGCGGCTTTTGCGAAAGAGCCTACAATGCACATCAGACGTTTTTCAATCGTTCCTCTCTATCACCTTCACGATGATATGGTAAGTAGTACGTTCTCGCAATTTCTCACCCCTGAGAGCTGCTCTCGGGTTGGTAAAGTACTCCGCGATGGGACGTCCTTACTTCTAAGGAGGCCGCGGCCGGAAGACAACGATGTAAAGTGAAATAAGGGAAAAGCCAACCAGGCCATAAATTCTAATCTACCGTATCATGTACTAGGCCAACCAGGCCATTAAATCTGAGGTACCGTCGATACCAGGTACTCTCTCCACATAGGGCAATCACGAAGCCTCTCCTGCCTCGAAAAGCAAGCTACTCCTTCTTTATTTTTTGGCGGTCTTGTCTTCCTTGTCCTGGTACAATTTCTCAAGAGACTTCATGCCCTCGTCTACCTCCCGCTGGAGCGCGGCCTGGTGTTCCAGGCACACGCTACGATTGGGGTAGAATGGCGATGTGTCGGGCCAGTATCCATAAGGGAGCCCTTAGTAGTATAGTTGTAGCTTAAAACCACATATCTGCTTAAAGCCTCCTCCCACTATGCAACCGCATTGATACCTGAATCTTGTATGATACAAGCACATCCTCTGGTCGAGCCTCGAAGCGGCTGTAAAGATTCAGACTTGATTTGGACTCGGATGTCTTGGATGGGTTCTGGGAAGGTCTTTGGTGGCTTGGATGTTGTTGATGGAGTTGGAGAGCTTGTGGATTTGGATGCTCTGAAGGAGTGGTAAAATTGGTGGGTGGTTCTATTGAATTGCTGGAAGAAGACCTACTCTCGACAGCCTACCTTTTTACTGATGCTTCCATGGTTTACTGGTGCTCACAGTCGATTTCCCGTCATATTGGCAAACAACAAGACTGTCATGATCCTCCCGTAGCTACGTGATAGCACCCAGGAGTCGACTTCCAATCGTATCGGCAAACACCAGTACTGTCATAGTCCTTTCGTGACTACGCGATAGCAGTCAGGAGTCGCAGGTCATTTTTTGAAGCCAGTTCTACATTGTGGAAAGATGCCGAATCAGAGCACCGGCCAGCCAAATGCCAGTTTATGCGGTGTTGCATTTTGAACTCGTGCTGAGGAAAACGTAAGGTGCTGTTGACTCTCGATTCGACGCAGGCACGAAGCCAAGCCAATTGCCGGAAAGGGAGAATGTCGACCTCGTCGACAAGGGAGGTATTCAGATACCTTAAGCTCCATAGTGTTGAGAACGCCGGAAGTACGTGGCATGCTTGGTACTTCTACAGGCGGGCCAGCATCGTTCGGATCCTGGAGAGGCAATCCATAGGGATCTTATTACAAACTCGAGAAAACAGGTCGTATGGCGTGCTCCAGGAAAGACTCAAGATGACTCTCCTTGGGGTCCCGCGGAGCACGGGGTACCGCGCTCAAGACCACATTTCCGAGGGAGGGTCGGTGTGCCGTGATGGGGTCGGTGTGGTGGTGTTGTCCTTGGCTGTCATCAGACAGACAACAAGCACTCTCGCACTACTGTCGCAACCGCAGCCGCCAGCACCCGCCGTCTCTTATCCTCCCGTTATCACCATGTAGGATCCTTAGCAATCTGAGAAAGACCGCATGCGGTGCTGACTCCGCGATAACCCACCACGACTATTGCAGCCCGGCATTCCACGGACATCGACGTATCCCAACCAAACTTTGACGCGCTTCTTCACTCGATATATGACGTTTCGGACATGGACAAAGGTGGATCGTCCAACGGTCAACACAAATCTTTCTCAGTCGCAATTATTCAGCGCCGCATTGGCAGGACTTAGGAGGTGGTATGTCCGAACCGTATAGTTCTACTTCCTTTCGTACTTCTTCGGAAGGCCATCGCTACACGTCACAATCTCCTCTCCCTTCCTTCTGTCTCCCTTAAGGTTGGTCGCGGACTACCCAACGTTCTCCTTCTTCTCCATCGCCTCTATCTGCTCCCCCCGAGCGAGGACTCTCAATAACAAGGAACAACACACAAGCACGCAGCTTCCTTCCTTGGTATCATACTGCCCTTGGGCCCGTGTACCCTCGAAGATGTGGGCATCCCATCTAGACCAAGATCGCCTCCAGCACGTTGACAGCCGAGGGAATCAATGGCACCGCGGCGACCCACATCCAGACGCGGGTCGTCTTCACACACCACCCCAAACGGAGGAGGTTGAAGGAGACGAAAATGCTCGCTCAGGCACCTGGGGAGAACGGGACGTGGGCGAGTTCAACGCGGAAGAGGCTGCTGAGCAGTTTGCCGCTCTTAGAAGGAACCTCACTCAGCTCGAGAGGACTCGTACCAAGGACACCCAGACAACGCTGCGGAGGACTACCACTGGGAGAAGCTCCATGAGTAGGTCACAGACCAGGCAGTCAAATCTGGAAAGGCCACGTACTGGAAGGACTGCTTCGATAGCCGAGAGTTGTTCTGAGGCCGATGCTGCAGACCATGATGTCGAGGCTGGCGAGAAGGACGATGCAAAAGACGACGAGGATGACGAAGATGAGCTCCATCTTGGCGAGTTCCTCAAGGAGGGACACTTCGAGAAGCGTGACGACGGCGTGTCTGCCAAGAGGGTCGGCGTTGTTTATAAGGATCTCACGGTCAAAGGCGTTGGATCCACAGCTAGCTTTGTGAGAACGCTACCAGATGCTATCCTCGGAACGTTCGGACCAGACCTCTATCGCATAATCTGTGGCTTCATCCCAAGCTTGGCGAAGAAGCAAGGCGAGCTGAGGACGCTCATACACGGCTTCTCGGGCTGTGTGCGGGATGGAGAGATGCTGCTGGTACTCGGCAGACCAGGGTCCGGATGCTCTACATTTCTGAAAGTTCTGGCGAACAACCGTGGCGCATATGCCGACGTGAAAGGCGAAGTTTCGTACGGAGGCATCCCAGCCGACAAGCAGAAGAAGCTGTATAGAGGAGAGGTCAACTACAACGGCGAGGACGACGTCCACTTTGCCACTCTGAACGTTTGGCAGACCTTCACCTTCGCTCTACTGAACAAGACAAAGAAGAAGGCCCGTGAGGAAGTCGACATCATTGCCAATGCCTTGCTGAAGATGTTCGGTATTGGTCACACCAAGTACACCCTCGTGGGCGACGAGTACACCCGAGGTGTCTCGGGTGGCGAACGAAAGCGTGTCAGTATTGCGGAGACCTTGGCCAGCAAAGCGACATTGATTGCCTGGGACAACTCAACTCGTGGTCTTGACGCCTCGACTGCCCTAGACTACGCTCGCTCGCTGCGTATCATGACCGATATCAGCAACAGAACTACGATTACCACGCTATACCAAGCTGGCGAAGGTATCTACGAGCTCATGGACAAAGTGCTGGTGATCGATCAAGGTCGCGAGATCTTCATGGGCCCAGCTAAGGAAGCAAGACAGTACTTCATCGACCTCGGTTTCGAGGCACCAGAACGACAAACCACGGCAGACTTCTTGACAGCCGTCACAGACCCCGTGGAACGTCGCTTCCGCGATGGATGTGAAGCCAGTACCCCCAAAACTCCCGAAGAGCTCGAAAAAGCTTTCCGTTCTTCGGAGAACTACCAAAAGGTGCTTCGCGAAATTCAAGACTACGAACAGCACTGGAAAGCAACTGATTACCAAGACGCCAAACGATTCGAAAACGCTGTCCAGGAGGGCAAGTCCAAACACGTCGCAAAGAAGTCCCCATACACGATCTCATTCCCTCGCCAGGTTATGGCATGCACCAAGCGCGAGTTCTGGCTGCTTCTTGGCGACACTACCACTCTCTACACTAAGGTCTTCATCATCATCTCCAACGGACTCATCGTCGGTAGCTTGTTCTATGGCGAGCCTCTGAATACTGCTGGTGCATTTACTCGTGGCGGTGCCCTCTTCTTCAGCATCCTCTTCCTGGGTTGGCTACAGCTTACCGAGCTCATGAAGGCCGTCAGTGGGCGAGCTGTGGTGGCCAGACACCAAGACTACGCCTTCTACCGTCCTTCAGCTGTCAGCATCGCCCGCGTCATCACGGATTTCCCGGTTATTGCTGTCCAGACCTCGTTGTTCGGACTGATCATGTACTTCATGTGCAGCCTGGATGTCGAAGCTGGAAAATTCTGGATCTATATGCTGTTCGTCTATGTTACCACGATATTGCTGACTGCGCTGTATCGGATGTTCGCCTCGCTGTCTCCAGAGATCGATACCGCCGTTCGATTCTCCGGAATCGCGTTGAATTTGCTGGTCATTTATACAGGTAAGCACTGATGAACGATGGTTCTTCTGCTGGAGACGCTGCTAATGCTTCGCTGTCTAGGCTACGTTATCCCTAAGACTCAACTACTCTCTGAATACATCTGGTTCGGGTGGATATATTATATCAACCCTGTCGGATATGCCTTCGAAGCAGTCTTGACAAACGAGTTCGCGGGTAGAACAATGCAATGTGCTCCGGAGCAGCTTGTCCCTCAAGGCCCTGGAGTAAGGCCTGAATATCAGGGCTGTGCTATCGCCGGTGCTCAAGTCGGCGACACCTCAGTTACTGGATCGGCATACCTCAGTACCCAATACAACTACAGTCGGTCGCACTTGTGGCGAAACTTCGGCGTTGTGATCGCCTTCATCATCCTCTACGTCTTTGTAACCGCAATCGCCACGGAAACGATGTCCTTTTCGGCTGGAGGCGGTGGGGCTATCATCTTCAAGAAGACTCGGAAAGCCAAGAAGCAAGTCAAAAAATCGGCGCCAGCAGACGAAGAGAAGGCTGTTGGAAGCGGCTCGGACAGCAACACCTCCGCCAAGAAAGAGGATGGGCTTGCAGACTCACCAGCGGACAACACGGCCGAGGACGAGGCGTTGGAGTCGATCACTAAATCGGCCAGCATCTTTACGTGGCGAAACGTAACCTATACAGTGCCATATATGGGCGGGGAGAGGCAGCTATTGAACTCCGTCAACGGCTACGCGAAGCCCGGAAAGATGGTCGCACTTATGGGCGCTTCCGGAGCCGGCAAGACAACCCTGTTAAACACCCTCTCCCAACGCCAGACGATGGGCGTCGTGTCCAACGAGAGTGAAATGTTGGTCGATGGAAGAGCGCTAGGGCCGGCGTTCCAGCGCAACACTGGATTCTGCTTGCAAGGCGATTTGCACGACGGCACGGCAACAATTCGAGAAGCACTAGAGTTCTCTGCAATCCTGCGACAAGATGCGAGCATCCCTCGTGCTGAGAAGATGGCCTACGTCGATACAATCGTGGATCTTCTGGAGCTCAATGACTTGCAAGACGCACTCATCATGAGTCTTGGTGTTGAACAGCATAAGCGGGTCACCATTGGTGTTGAACTGGCCGCGAAGCCGTCTCTACTGTTGTTCCTGGACGAGCCCACCTCAGGTCTCGATAGTCAGTCCGCATACTCGATCATACGGTTCTTGAAGAAGCTTGCCCAGGCCGGTCAAGCTATCGTGTGTACGATCCATCAACCCAGCTCTGTTCTCATCCAACAATTCGACCTAATTCTCGCACTCAACCCCGGCGGCAACTGTTTCTACTTTGGCCCTGTTGGCGAGAATGGTCAATCGGTCATCGACTACTTCGCTGCCCGAGGAACAGAGTGTCCCGCCGACAAGAACGTTGCAGAATTCATCCTGGAAACGGCTGCTCGTCCTGGCAAAACACCGGACGGAAAACGCATCAACTGGAACGAAGAGTGGAAGAACTCGCAGGAAGCGAAGGACGTCATCGAAGAAATCGAAAGCCTCAAACTCACTCGCACCAAAACTCAGACAGAAGGTCAGAAGAAGGAGCAAGAACGCGAGTTCGCCGCTTCGACGATGCTACAGACGACGGAGCTGCTCAAGCGGACTTTCAAGCAGTACTGGAGAGATCCAAGCTACCTGTACGGCAAGCTGTTCGTCGCCGTGATCATCGGTATCTTCAACGGCTTCACTTTCTGGCAGCTAGGATACTCCATCCAAGACATGCAGAACCGCATGTTCACGGCCTTCTTGATCGTGACGATCCCGCCAACGGTGGTGAACGCCGTCCTTCCAAAGTTCTTCACCAATATGGCTCTCTGGCAGGCGCGCGAGCACCCTTCTCGTATCTACAACTGGTTTGCGTTTACTACCGCCCAAGTCGTCGCTGAGATCCCGCCCGCCATCATTTCAGCGCTACTGTACTGGGTGCTCTGGTACTGGGCCACCGGTCTGCCAACGGAGAGCTCTGTATCTGGTTACGTCTTCCTCATGACCGTTTTGTTTTTCCTTTTCCAGGCAAGTTGGGGTCAATGGATCTGTGCATTTGCACCGACGTTCACGGTCATCAGCAACGTGCTACCGTTCTTCTTCGTTATGTTCTCTCTGTTCAACGGAGTGGTGCGACCTTACTCCCAGCTTCCGGTCTTCTGGCGGTACTGGATGTACTATGTGAACCCATCTACTTATTGGTAAGTCAAAATGAAACTCAAACTTGCAAGCTGTAACTAACATCAACCAGGATCGGTGGTGTCCTTGCCGCAACCCTCCATGGCATCCCCGTGCAGTGCACCCCATCAGAAACCGCGCACTTCAATCCCCCTCCAGGTCAAACATGCATGGAGTACGCTGGAGACTTCGCCCGTTCCGCTGGTGGCTACCTACTCCAACCCAACGCCAACAGCGACTGCCAATACTGCCAGTACAGTGTCGGCGACCAGTATCTCGAGACTCTGAACATCAAGGCGAGCGACAAATGGCGGGACTTCGGAATCTTCCTCATCTTCGTCTTCAGCAACTGGTTCCTGGTCTACTTCTTCATCTACACTGTCCGCATCCGTGGCTGGAGTTTCGGCTTCGGGTACCTGTTTGGGGCACTTGGGAAGCTTGTTGAGGCTGTCAAGAAGCCGTTCCAGAAGAAGGAAAAGAAGAACGAAGATGAGTCGTCTTGAAGCTTGTCTTGAGTTTCTCAAGACGATAATATACTTAAATTAGCGAGGAGTCTATAGACGGGTGTATTTGGCAAACGCGCTAGAAGCGTATAATGTATACAGTCGGCATCAACGCCTGGCTCATCGAAGTTCTCCACGAGTCGTCCGACGCACCTCTTCTCCGTTGCTGGAAACCCTCACCGTGCTCCCCGCCATCCAAATCGCGTCTTTAGGAGGTGTTGCTGTCCTCGAGAACCAGTGTCCTCGAGACTTAATGACCGGGCCAGTGCACCTGCTCTCAAACGTCGAGGGTCTCCCTTCCACCTATCACAAGTCCCACCATGCGATCATCGACGGCTACTGGTTCGAGAACAGTATAGCCTGCTAGAAGTCGGATGCGGTCTGACTGCCTCTCCTCCGAACCTACTGGCATGGCTGAGCAATCTATATTATCGTCCTCGAGAGTTTACGGGTCCATCATATCTTCTCCGATATCTAAATTTTCCTCGAAAGCACTCAGCAACCTCATGATGGCCTGCTCTCAATTTCGAGAAGCTGTTCTCTTCTGTCCTTCCGATTCGGTGCTCTCCTGTTGATCAGTGAATCTCGAGCTAACACACCGCAGTGCAACGCGATACAGCTGTTGAGATCAAGGGCGAGATTTGGTCTCGTTGAAGATCTATGCTTAACAAATACGGGTTTATACCGTCGCCTTTGCCGTCACCTTCTCATCCGTAAGATTGACCCCTTTATTAAATCTGTTCTCGGGGTCGTATTGCAGCTTGATCTCCTTCAGTCTATCAAAATTCTCACCATAAACCTCTCTTACGTCGTTCCACTCATGCAGAAAACCAGCATGATACTCCTTCGTATCCTTCTCCGGTCCCGCAATCAGTGGTCCAGCCTTCGCAAACTGCTTCATCGCCATCTCGCGGATGCTCGGTGGCGCGCCTTCAGTCTTGCGACCTAGACCAAGCTGCATAACGTGGCGACGCTCGGAGTGAGGCCAAGCAGTCTTCGAACGGCCTCCGGCGGAGCTCATGGCGGCCTGGCGAGAGTCAGCTGTAATGCTCTTTGTGGGACGAGTAGGAATACTGACCTCCTGCATAAACTCCAACAATACAACAGAACCAGTCTGGAAATCTTCGTGGACGTTGATGCAATCTTCCCACCACTTCCAAGCTCGGTTTACCGTCTCGTCATCAATTTCCGCGAGAAGCGGCGCACTTGCCCAGAACTTGTTCTCGCCTTGCCAATGCTTAAAAGAGTCGCCTAGTGAATTGACATCGGCCATCCCCATCTCGCCTCCAGCCCACTCCACGGCGTCGGGGTGCTTGAAGAACCAGCCGAATCCGTCGTCTGATCTGGCGTGCTGCTGGCCGTGGGCATCGAACCTGGAACCGAGTCAGCAACGAGCACAGGTACATAGCGGGTGTGACAACCAACATCATAATAGCAACACCAGGTTTAGCGCCCTGCGGCGCCTCGGCGAACGCTGTCCCTCTATTGCAGACATGCATAGCGATGCGTGGATCTCCTGTCCGTGCCGCCATGCGGGAGACGAGCTTCGAGACATCAGAGAGTGCGCTGTACGGGAAGAACAACACAGCGGCAAAGACCGTCTTCGGATATTGGCGAGCTCGGTACTTGAGTGCCGTGACGGCTGGCCGGCGAGATCAGCTTATAACACTCTTCCTTATGATTGGAAAGTCGTACTCACTGCCAAAGTTCCCACCACCACCCCTAAGCGCCCAGAGCAGATCCGGCTGCTCACTGGCCCAAATGACTTTGCCATCGCGGAGAACGATTTGGACGTCGAGCAAGTTCTGGGGGTCCGAAATCATGCCTGCATCCCGTTTCAGCACTACGCTCCACTCAACCGTGATCTCTGCAACGACAACTTACCATACTCGTGGCTCAACCAACTCAACCCCCCCACAAGCGCACTCCCCGTAACACCCACCCACGTACACCTCGCCCCCACCACCTGCCACCCCGGCGCCTCTTTCTCCATCTTCCGATCCACCGTACCCCAGTCGTACCCGCTCCCAATCGTCAATGTCCCTGCACTCTCGTTGAAATCAAAGTCCTTAAATCCATGCGTGCTCAGAATAACGTCTTTAGCTGAAACAGATCCAGTGCCAGTATTCCGAACGGCAAAGTCGAGATCGGAGTCATAGAGGAATTTGACAACCTTGGACATTGAGTCCAGAGAAGTCGGTTGGACGACCAGCGGTGGTCGTTGATCGGCCCACGGACTCCAGGGAGCGGCTGCATCTTTGTAGGCGGGGGCGTCGCGTTCGATGATCTCGGAGGGGGAGACCAGGTCGCGGAGGTGTTGGAGGGTGTTGGAGGCCATGGTTGATTTGGCTCAAAACTGGGAAGGACAAAAATTCGATTTCAAGAAATGTAAGAGAGAGTGACAGGATAGACATATAAGATGTTTTATGCCCTTGCTTACATGTACATCCGGAAACGTGAGTGAGGCACTTCGCATCCTTCAGCTGCGCAACGCAGCGCAGCTCGAATTGGTGGGCTGACCGCCGAACACGAGAACGAAGTCTGAGTGGGGGCTGAAGGAATGGAAGGTTGCGCCCGTTGTGGTGGAAGCCCTAATTGTACAACGACAAGGATAGGAAATAAAGTTGGGTACCTTATAAGACTACCTTACACGCACGCTATGCATCAAAATCAAACCAGTGTCAAGTTTCGGCCCAGACGACGGTTTTAGTAGCTCTTCGGCAGCCCCAGCGCTCGTTCGCCGATGAAGTTCATGATCATTTCCTGCAAAACACATTAGTATGCTATCCAGCAAGGTTTTGAGAGCGGAATATATGGCAATACTCACCCGACTGACAGGTGCCAACCGTGGCACGAAACACTCACGCATATATCGCTCCACATGGTACTCCGACGCATATCCCATTCCGCCCATCGACATCACAGACGTCTCGCATGCTGCGAACGCCGCCTCTGCTGCCACATATTTAGCGCTGTTGCACGCAACTCCGACCTGGTGCTGAGTGATTGCTCGATCGTAGTCCGGATGATCCGGATTCGAGCGATCGTATAATCGTGCCGCATGATATGTTGCCAGCTTCGCGGCTTCCAAATTCATAAACGCCTTCGCAAGCGGGTGCTGAATTGCTTGATTCTGCCCGATGGGTCGCCCGAACACGACGCGGTCTTTGGCGTACGCAGTGGCCTTCGTGAGGGCAGCGTAGCCGAGTCCAAGTGCCTCGCCGGCAAGGAGAGATCGCTCAGCGTTCATGCCGTGAAGAATAATTTTGAATCCTTGGCCTTCTTTGCCAATGAGCGCGTCGGAGGGAATGTGATAGTTGTCGAAGAAGACCTCGTTAGCATCAACGGCACGACCGCCCATCTTCTTGATTCGCCGCGCTTCGAAGCCTGGTTTGCTGTGGTCGATGTCGATGAAGAACATGCTGAGGCCTTCGGACGGTTTGGTGACTTCTTCAAGAGGGGTGGTGCGGGCGAGCAGAACCATCTTCTGTGCAATTTGGGCGTTGGTAATCCAGATCTTCTGGCCAGAGATACTGTAGCCGCTTCCGTCGGGCAGACGATCCGCTCTGGTCTTGAGTTTGAGGGTGTCCAATCCGGTAGTAGGTTCTGTGACGCCGAAGCAGGTTCGCCATTCGCCACTCACGATCTTCGCTAGAAACCGGCCTCGCTGTTCTTTGCTGGCGAATTTCATGACAGGCTGGGTGGCGTAGACGTTGGCGTGGATGCTTTGAGCACCTTGCATTCCTGCTCCGCTCTCTGCGATGGTGTGCATCATCATCGTAGCTTCGCTGATGCCGAGACCGCCACCTCCCAGGTCTTCAGGGAGAGCAATACCTATCCACCCGTCCTTTGCCAAGGCTGCGTGAAGTTCATGGGGGTACTCGCCGCTGATGTCTCGTTCCATCCAGTAGTCGTCCGGGAATTGCTCGCAGACTTTGAAGATGGCGTCGCGTACTGTTAGTTGCTCGTCCGTGAAGCCGGAGGTCTCCATGAGATTTCGCTGACATGTTGCTGAAAACGCTCGTGAGGGTAATTGTGATATGAGTTGTGGTCTTGGGATTCTGTGGGTGGCGAGACGCGACAGGGGACGGAGAGTGGAGAGGAAGTTCTTCGCCATTGCTGCTTGAATACAGGAGGAAGATACTTTGGGAGAAATGGGTAAGGAATATCTGAAGATTGGAAACAAGGTCAATGATCCTGTTATACATACAAACCTACCGACATCGCCATATGCCGTCCGGGAATAAGACGACGATGGAGAGGGGAGAGAGGTGGAGGAGGTTGTATCCGAGGATCAGGTGAACAGGCGAGCTTAGCGTGAAGCGGCCGATCCCGCTTCCTCTCGCAAGCCCGAGCTTCACTGCAGCAATAACAAAGACAACAACACGCGCAAAAGCAGCATCACGCACTGATAGTGGGAGACAGCATACCGTTTTCGACTTGGAAACTGCATCTTGGATCATGTACCATTAGCGACAACAAAAGTACGGCTCGACATCGCGTGCGACGCTGCTAGGAGGGTGAATTGAAGATACGAAACGCATCCTCATCCTCACAGCAATGGCGGGAGCACGAACGAAGATACAGGTGGGCTCGACAGGATGGATCCAGAGCGAGAGAGAGCAGGCTGGCCAGTTCGTTGAGGCAGAAGGAGAGGAATTCTCATATACAGTGCGCAACGAACTCGAATGGCTGCAAGAGCACATGGCGGACATCTTCAGCAGTAACAACGTGTACGATGTCTCCTTGAAGACCATGAAGGAGTGGCATGAAAGCTAACATGACTACAGCAACTTCGCGGACGTGTTCAAGACGCCCGGCAAACTACGCGGCAAAACACCACGCACCGCGCGAAAGCAGAACATCAACGGACCTCGCCAGCCACTTACCGACATCTTCGCGCCCAACGTACCAGCGCCACAGTCTACCCAAAAGATCGCATTCTTCGACAAAGTCGCACACTTCCAGATCGCAGAGGATGTCGAGAACCATCGTCCGTCCAGTCGGAGCAAGAGCCCGCAGCGCATCGGTAAGAACATCAACACCGACTCGGGCTACCACGGCATGACCGAAGATGAGATGGAGGTTGACAACAAGACCGAAACAGCGACGAAATCGAGTCAGCAGGGCTTTGTACACAAAGTACCATTGCGGGAGAACCAGCCTCCACCACAGCGCTTGAACGACGGATCTACCGGAGTCAGTAGTGATGATTCCTTCTTGTCGGCCAGAGAGGACGTGACAAATGGGAACGCGTCGAAGGAGCAGCTGAGGGAGGAGGGTGTCGACGCGAAGGATGCCGCGGTGGATGAGATGGAGGTGGATGAAGATGACAATAAGACGGAGCCAGTTGTTGCAGAAGCGGATATGCTGGGTGAGAAGGACATCGCGCAGGATGACGATATGGACGGTGAAGAGTCGCGATCACAATCCGACGCGTCGAGCCCGG
>JAABUW010007954.1_pt1 | contig 12551 bp, 17 predicted proteins | sample 5560081 | NCBI WGS metagenome assembly JAABUW01 (sample SAMN10711882, study PRJNA513363) | rock metagenome | isolation source: Antarctica rocks | place: Antarctica: Victoria Land, Knobhead sud | reverse complement strand
TACCTGGTCTTCCCAGACTGGGCCACCCTCATGCAAACCCTGATCGACTCGAAACCCCCACCCGACATCGAAGCCCAGGTCGCCAGGTGATGATCTCACCGTCCGTAGCCGACTTAGAACTGCTGGTATCGCTGCTTCCCTCGTGCATGTCGGCCGCATCTTGTGCTATGGAGCGTGATGAAGCAAAGTTCGATGAACCGATGCCCACACATGAGGTAGCTACAACAGGATGCAGCGGAGTGGCACAGGATGGGATATGTGGACGCGAAAGGGTGGCTCTGCGTAGCCACCCCATTTTGTGCTGCCGGATTTCCTAACTGACTTTGGCAGATTTCTTTGCGGGCGTACATAGTTCGGTAACACGCTTTGAAAATATGGCTGAAAGTACGGCATCAATTTCAATGAGCTTGTCTGTGGAGATTTCTCCACCGGTCAACTGCCCGAAGTCGAAGTTGTATTTCTTCGGGCCGCCCTCGGTGAAGTCGAAAATGCGGCCCGCCCGCTCCTTCTTGTAGAACACGACGAACTTACCCTTGTAGTCTCGATACTCGACATTGGCGATTTCATCAAACATCGTGTTCTCTTTAACGAGAAACGACAGACGCCTCTTCACATAGTGGAAGACCTCCAGCTCTGTATCGGTCGTGACGATTCCGTCATCGGCCTTGAGCGGCGGCTCCACCGCAACCGCCTCCGGTGCGATTGCGGACTTGTCGCCTTCCAGCCCCTTGGTGGGGAGATCTAACAGCTGGAGAATGCGGATGCTGACAAATTCGCGGAATGCACTTCGCGTCAGGTCTATGTACTCCGTCAGGGCCTTTGACCTGATATGGCTGAGACCAGCGTTCTGCAACAGCATCCTGACAAACTGCTCGTTCGGCTCTTCTGCCAACTTGGCAATTTGCTGAACAAGATTTTGGAATATGAGCTTCCGCTTTGCCTCGGCGCCGATATTCTCGGGGTCGAACCTGCTCTTTTGGAGGCTTCTGAGTCCCTCATCAACCGAGTTCTCAATTTTTCCTTTCGCGACCTCGCGGAGATCGAGAACCAGGAAGGCCGTCATGTCCATCATGTTCGGCTCATCAGAGTCGGCGTAGAACTCGTATATCAGCCCATCGGTGATGACGCCCATCTTCACGGTTGGCGCGGCATTGAAATATGAACGAAGCTGACCGCGTTCGTCCTTGAGCGGCATACCAACAGTTTTGCACTCTATGGCAATGACAGGCTTGTCATTCTTCAGGATGGCAAAATCTACGCGGTTCTTATACTTCTCTGAAAAATCGGCGCCATGCTCGGGACAGACCTCGTCAGGATTGCGATCATCATAGCCCAGGAAGGTTAGAAATGGTAAGATCAAGAACAGCTTGGTGCTCTCCTCGTTCACGCATCGAGGTGCGATGGTGACTGCACGCTCTGCGAAGACCCTAATTTTCTGCCGAAATTCGTCAGACATGCCGCGCTCTCGTAACTTTATACGGAGAAATCCTACGTTGGGCCGGCTATGATGGACAATTACGAAATGAACAAAATCGTGAGCATTCGTTGGCGTTGCACCATCTCCTGAGTCCTGGTGGCTGTGGTCCACCACTGGTGACCGATCTCCGCGGTAGTTCGGCCTGCACCAACCAGTTCAGCCGGTGGTTCTCCACAATAGAAGAGGCGGAGGTGCGGTCAGGGCGTCGCTGGCGCCGGGCCTACCGGCAGCGGCAGGCCCGCCACCGCGCCGCCGAACCAGGCTTGGGGCAGGGAGGGCGCCGCGCGCTGCCCCAAGGCGGCGGGACGGCCGCCTGGCCTTTGCCGGACCGGCGCCGTGGTCCGCCATGGTTCATGGAGATGTCATGCGGCCAGGTATGACAGGATGCCGCCCCGCAGGCGTAGAACAGCCGGGCCACCAGAACGAGGAGCCGCGACATGATGCCCTGCAACGCGCCCCGCCGGCTTGCCCGACGCCATGCGCTTGCCCTGGTCCTTGGCGGCTTCCTTGCGCCGTCCGCACGGGCCGCCGCGCAAGACTTCTCATTCGCTGCGCTCTACGGCCCTACCACCGCCGACGGCACCCAGCTTTCCCCGGCGGCGCAGGCCCTTGTCGGCCAGCAGGTCACGCTCCGCGGCTTCATGGCGCCGCCCTTGAAGGCGGAAAGCGACTTCTTCGTCCTGACCCGCTACCCCATGTCGAGCTGCCCGTTTTGCTCCAACGCGGCGGACTGGCCGGTGGACGTCGTGTTCGTCCGGCTGGGCCGGGCAGCCGACACCATCTCGCCCAGCCATGCCATCGCCGTGTCCGGCACGCTGGACGCCGGGATGCAGGCCGACCCGGCGACCGGCTTCGTCAGCTTGGTGCGCGTGGTGGACGCCACCTGGCGCCGGGTTTGACGGCTGGCCTGCCGCCCTTGCGTCGCCGGCGGCCTGATCGCTCGAGGCACGCCGAGAGGCACGCCGTTGCTGCCCTGGAGAACATGCCCGACACGACCGTGCAAGGCTGGGTCGAGACGAACATCTATCATGACTACGGCTGCACCTGCGTCACGGCGGTGCTGGACCAGCGGGCCAGGCGCGTCATTCGGCCGCTGTCGGCGGAACCGCTGCCGTTGGCGCGGTGCCGGGCCGACCAGAGGCTGCCGCCGCCGTAGTTCTCGTGGGAGCCTCGGTTCAGGCACCGGCCTATGTGACTTTTGCTTTCATGCAGACGATGGGGTATGCCATAGGCATATACATCCGAGGATGGTACCGTGCCCCAATCCGGTCCTGCGCCACGCCAAGTCCGTCTTTTCCGCAACAACCGCAACCAGGCCATCCGCATCCCCGTAGAGTTCGAGTTGCCAGGCAGCGAGGCAATCATCAGCCGTGACGGCGACCGCCTCATCATCGAGCCGGTGCGCAAGAGGGGGCTTGCGGCGCTCCTGGATAGTTGGGAGCCGCTGGACGAGGAATTTCCAGAGATTGCCGACCCGCCGCCGTCGCCGGCGGACATCTTCTGACCGTGCGATACATGCTGGACGCGAACGTCGTCAGCGAGCTGATCCGCAATCCCGCGGGACGCGCCGCGCAACGCGCCAGGGCAGCGGGGGATGCGGTTTGCGTCAGCGCCTTCGTGGCGGCAGAACTGCGCTACGGCTGCGCCAAAAAGGGGTCGCCGCAGCTTTTGCGCAAGGTCGAGGAGTTCTTGTCCGAGGTGCCGGTGCTGCCCTTCGACGTGCCGGCCGATGGCGGGTATGGCGCCATACGGGCCAAGCTGGAGGCCATCGGCCGCCCCATCGGATCGAATGACCTGCTGATCGCCGCCCATGCCCATACGCTCGGCGCGACCGTGGTGACGGCGAATGCCGGTGAGTTCCAGCGCATTCCCGGCCTGAACGTCGAGAACTGGCTGGTTTAGAACCTATCCCGGCAGGCCATCCCGTGCCGGATCAGCCCGGCCCGCCGGCCAATGCAAACGGATGGCCGACGAGCTTGCCGTCGCGGGTCAGCAGGCGCATTCCGTCTTCCTGGGCTTGAACAAGCAGCAGCTCGTCAAACGGGTCCTTGTGCGCCAACGGCTGCGTCAGACCAGCGGCGGCATGGCGAGCAGTCCGCGGCAACAGCTCCCAATCCATCGCCGTGCCGAACGCGACCACGGCGGCTGGATCAATCGGACCCTTCCGCGCGCCGGAGATGTGAAGGCTGTGCCACTTCAACCTGAGTTCCCACACCGCCACTGCGGAGAGCACGAGCGAGGTGCCGGGTCTTGCCATCCGTCCGCGCTCATCCTCCGTCAACGCATCGGGGTCCAGCGCCGCCCAGACTGCGATGTGCGTATCGAGCAGCAGCCTCAATCTGTGATGCCGAGCACCTGCCGGCTGAAGGCTGGATCGTCGAAGCTGGATGGCAGGCTTACCTTCAGGCTATCCAGCCCAAGTTCGCGGCGGACGATGGCTGCCTTCTCGAAGTCCATGCCGGACGCCCTCTGCGCCGGAACCAACTCGACGAAGGGGCGGCCATGCTTGGTGACGACGACGCGCTCACCGCGCACGGCAGCGGCGGCTGCTTCGGCGAAGCGGGCTTTGACCTCGCGTATCGAGAATTCCATGGTGCGTTCCATACGGCGCTGGTTCCTGGACCAGCCAGGCAGCAAGCCTAGCACGGCTGAAATACATGGCCATCATGCGACCATGACTTCCCAATCTGGTCATGTGATCCAAACACGGCTGTGATTGCAGTTGCGCCCACGCCGCCGCAGTGCTGGACCGGTTTAGCGAGTGTGTCGTCAAACTATCCAGGACATTCGCGCCAGTGCCTTGGGTCGGCCAAAAGGAGTGCAGATCACCTCCGGTCGCGGTAGGAAGCAGGGATGACACTTTCCGGCCAGAGACTCCGAACTGCCGAAACCGCCCGGGACCGGCTGCTGACCGACCAGGCGACCCGCCCGGTCAACGAGCAGCGCGCCAGGCTCGACATCCTCGCGCAGCGCTTGGACCGTGCCGGCCGCATCGCCATCACGCAGGACCTTGCCGTCCGCGTCAGGACCGACCGCCGCTTCGCCCCCATGCTCGGCACCCTGTTCCAGATGGCGCTGAACGGCTGACGGCAGCCCCGGCCCCGTTGCCGGACGCGGCGCGATCCTTGACTTCAACCCCCCGCCCCGGCATACCCCGCCGCAGTCCATGACGCCGCTCCGCGAAGGCTCGCGCAGCGGCGCCTTACCGTTTGGGGTGAACCGATGTTCGACACCTTGTCGGGCAAGCTGTCCGGCGTCTTCGACCGCCTCCGCGCCCGCGGCGCACTGAACGAGGCCGACGTGGCGGACGCCTTGCGCGAGGTCCGCCTGGCTCTGCTGGAAGCCGACGTGGCCCTGCCGGTGGTGAAGACCTTCGTCAGCACCGTCCGCGCCCGCGCCCTGGGCACCGAGGTGCTGGACAGCGTCAGCCCCGGCCAGCTCGTCATCAAGATCGTGAACGACGTGCTGATCGAGGCACTGGGCGGCGCCGGCGCCGTGCCGCTCAACCTCAATGCCGTGGCGCCCGTCCCGGTGCTGATGGTCGGCCTGCAAGGCTCGGGCAAGACCACCACGTCGGGCAAGCTGGCGCTGCGCCTGTTCAAGCGGGAGCGCAAGCGCGTGCTGCTCGCCAGCCTCGACACCCAGCGCCCGGCCGCGCAGCTGCAGTTGCAGCAGTTGGCGCAGCAGGCCGGCGTCGCGTCGCTGCCGATCATCGCCGGCCAGACCCCGGTGGAGATCGCCCGCCGCGCGATGGACGTGGGCCGGCGCGAGGTGTTCGACGTGGTGATCCTCGACACCGCCGGGCGCCTGAGCATAGACGCGGCCCTGATGGACGAGGTCCGCGCCATACGCGACGCCACCAACCCGGCGGAAACCCTGCTGGTCGTGGACGCCATGACCGGCCAGGACGCCGTGAACACCGCCCGCGCCTTCAACGAGGCCCTGGGCGTCACCGGCATCGTCATGACCCGCATGGACGGCGACGCCCGCGGCGGCGCGGCCCTGTCCATGCGCCAGATCACCGGCGCCCCGATCAAGCTGACGGGATCGGGCGAGAAGCTGGACGCGCTGGAGGAGTTCCACCCCGAGCGCGTCGCCGGCCGCATCCTGGGCATGGGCGACATCGTCGGCCTGGTCGAGCGCGCGGGCGACACGATTGACCAGGAGGACGCCGAGAAGCTGGCCCGCAAGATGGCCCGCGGCACCTTCGACCTGGAGGACTACGCCAGCCAGCTCAAGCAGATCACCAAGATGGGCAGCCTGCAAGGCATCATCGGCATGTTGCCCGGCGCCGCCAAGATCAAGGACCAGCTTGCCGGCGCGAACCTCGACACCGGCATCCTGAAGCGCCAGGCGGCGATCATCTCCTCCATGACGAAGGCCGAGCGCAAGCTGCCGGACGTGATCAAGGCGAGCCGCAAGAAGCGCATCGCCGCCGGGTCCGGCACGACGGTGCAGGAGGTCAACAAGCTGCTCAAGCAGTTCGACGACATGAGCACCATGATGAAGCGCATGACAAAGATGGGCCAGAAGGGCCTGATGCGCCAAGGCATGGGCGCCCTTATGCCCAAGCCCCACCAGCAGATCAGGCGCCACTAGGCTGCTTCGCTTCTCCCTCTCCCTCCGGGAGAGGGCCGGGGTGAGGGAAGCCGCAAGCGTCGCCCCGAGCCATTTCAAAACCCCCGAGCCTCAAGACCAAGGAACCAACGCATGTCCCTGAAGATCCGCCTCTCCCGCGCCGGCGCCAAGAAGCGCCCGTACTACCACATCGTCGTCGCCGACAGCCGCAGCCCCCGCGACGGCCGCTTCCTCGAAAAGGTCGGCAGCTACAACCCGATGCTCCCCGCCGAGCACGAGGAGCGCATCCGCCTGCAATCCGAGCGCATTACCCACTGGCTGAGCCAGGGCGCGCTGCCGACCGAGCGCGTGGCGAAGTTCCTCGGCCATGCCGGCCTGGCGCCGATGCCTGTCTTCCGCGAGCAGCCCATCCAGTCCGCGCCGAAGAAGAAGGCGCAGGACCGCGCGGCGAAGGCCGCGGCCTGACCATGTTCCCGGCGATCAACCCTCCCGCCCGAACCCGGGGCGCAGCCGCGCTCCGCACCGGGGCGGCGCTGGCCTGACATGCCCGACCGCCGCATCCTGATGGGCGTGGTGGGCCGTCCGCATGGGGTGCGTGGCCTGGTGCATGTGAACAGCTACACCGCCGACCCTGCGGACCTCGCCGGCTACGGCCCGTTGCTGGACGACGCCGGGCGGACCTGGACGCTTGCCTGGCGCGCATCCGGCGTGGCCGAGCTGTGCGATGCCGCAGGCCGGCCCGTGCAGGACCGCGGCGCGGCGGAGCGGCTGGTCAACACCAAGCTGTGGATGGACCGCGACCGCTTGCCGCCGCCGGAGGAGGGCGAGTTCTACCTGGCCGACCTCGTCGGCATGGCGGCGCAGGACCCGGCCGGCACGCAGATCGGCCGCGTGACGGTCGTCCACGACTACGGCGCCGGCACCAGCCTGGAGATCGAGCGGCCCGGTGCCGCCCCGCTGCTGGTGCCCTTCACCCACGCCTGCGTGCCGCACGTTGACCCGGCGGCAGGCACGCTGGTCGTGGCCGAGCCTGACGAGATCATGGTGGAAGATACGACGGCGGAGGCGGCGGAGTGACCTGGCACGCCACCGTCCTGACGCTGTTCCCCGCCATGTTCCCCGGCCCGCTCGGCGGCTCGCTCGCCGGCCGCGCCCTGGACGCCGGGCTGTGGCGGCTGGACGTGCGCGACATACGCGACGCCGCGACGGACCGGCACCGCACGGTGGACGACACCCCGTTCGGCGGCGGCGCGGGGATGGTGATGCGCCCGGACGTGCTGGACGCCGCCATCGGCGGCCCCGACGGACGCCCGCTGCTGTATATGACCCCCCGCGGACGCCCGCTGTCCCAGGCCCGCGTGCGCGCCCTGGCCGGAGGCCCCGGCGTTACCGTGGTCTGCGGGCGCTACGAGGGCGTGGACCAGCGCGTGCTGGACGCCCGCGGCATGGAGGAGGTCAGCGTCGGCGACTACGTGCTGTCCGGCGGGGAGCTGCCGGCACTGGTGCTGCTGGACGCCTGCGTCCGCCTGCTGCCCGGCACCATGGGCGCCGCCGCCAGCGCCGCCGAGGAAAGCTTCAGCGACGGCCTGCTGGAATACCCGCACTACACCCGCCCGGCGGAGTGGCAGGGCCGCCGCGTGCCGGACGTGCTGCTGTCCGGCAACCACGCCGCCATCGCCGCCTGGCGCCGCGCCCAGGCAGAGGACACCACCCGCCGCCGCAGGCCCGACCTGTGGCGGGCGCACGCCGCCCCCCATGCAGCGGCGATGGGCACGGCGCCGCCCGCGCCGTAACAGACCCGCAAGAAAGGACCACCCCAATGAACATCATCCAGCAGTTCGAGGCGGAGCAGATCGCCAAGCTCACCGCCGCCCGCGCCGTCCCCGTGTTCCAGCCCGGCGATACCCTGAAGGTCATGGTCAAGGTGATCGAGGGCGAGCGCACCCGCGTCCAGGCTTATGAGGGCGTGTGCATCGCGCGCAGCAACAAGGGCCTGAACAGCAACTTCACCGTCCGCAAGATCAGCTACGGCGAGGGCGTGGAGCGCGTGTTCCCGCTGTATTCGCCGACGCTGGCAGAGATCGTGGTGGTGCGCCGCGGCGACGTGCGCCGGGCCAAGCTGTACTACCTGCGCGGACGCAGCGGCAAGAGCGCCCGCATCGCCGAGCGCGCGCGCGATGTCGTGGTGCCCGTCACCGGCACGGCGAACGCCGCTGCCGCCGCTGCCGCCGCGGCGCCCGCGACCGCCGACTAGCTGGCCAAGCCTGCCGCCCGCTCCGCCCGTCATTGCAAGGAGCGGCGTGACGATTAGGGACCGCCAGCCCCGCCGCTGGCCTGGCGGTTCCTGGATCGCTGCCCCGCTGGCGGCTGGGGGTGATGGCGCCCACATACGCACTGCCCACATGCCACCTGCGTAGGGCGGAAAAGCGGGGCGCCTTCCGCCACTGGCCTGCGTGGATGCGAACGGCGGAAGGCGCCCCGCTTTTCCGCCCTACGAAACTTACGAAACCGGCGTCCGGCTGGGACCGGCACGCCATCGCCACAGTGTCCAAGAGGAACGCCGCATGTCCCAATCGTCGCAGCCATCCCCCCGCACGCTGTTCGACAAGGTGTGGGCCGCGCACGTGGTCCAGCAGATGCCGGACGGGACGTGCATCCTCTACATAGACCGCCACCTCGTCCATGAGGTGACCAGCCCGCAAGCCTTCGAGGGCCTGCGCCTGGCCGGCCGCCGCGTCCGCCGCCCGGATGCGACCATCGCCGTCGTGGACCACAACATCCCCACCAGCGACCGCAGCGTCGGCATCGCCGAGCCGGAGAGCCGGTTGCAGGTGGAGACGCTGGAGCGCAACGTCGCCGAGTTCGAGGTGCCTTACTTCCCGGTGCGCGACGCGCGGCAGGGCATCGTCCACGTCATCGGGCCGGAGCAGGGCATCAGCCTGCCGGGCTTTACCATCGTCTGCGGCGACAGCCACACCAGCACGCACGGCGCGATGGGCGCCCTGGCCTTCGGCATCGGCACGTCGGAGGTGGAGCATGTGCTGGCCACCCAGACCCTGTTGCAGAAGCCCGCGAAGAACATGCTGGTGCAGGTGGACGGGGTGCTGTCGCCAGGCGTGACGGCCAAGGACGTGGTGCTGGCCATCATCGGCCGCATCGGCACCGCCGGCGGCAACGGCCACGTCATCGAGTATGCCGGGGAGGCCATACGCGCGCTCGACATGGCCGGGCGGCTGACGATCTGCAACATGAGCATCGAGGCAGGCGCCCGCGCCGGCATGATCGCGCCGGACGACACCACCTTCGACTACATCAAGGGCCGCCCCTACGCCCCGAAGGAGGAGGCGTTCGACCATGCCGTGCAATACTGGCGCACCCTGCCCAGCGATCCCGGCGCGCACTACGACCGCGTGGTGACGCTGCACGCCGGCGAGATCGCGCCGATGGTGAGCTGGGGCACCAGCCCCGAAGCCGTGCTGCCCATCACCGGCGTCGTGCCGGACCCTGCCGCCGTCGAGGACGAGGCCGCCCGCGCCCAGATGGTCCGGATGCTGGACTACATGGCGCTGACCCCCGGCGAGAAGCTGACGGACATCCCGGTGGATGTCGTCTTCATCGGCTCCTGCACCAACGGCCGGATCGAGGACATGCGCGCCGCCGCCGCCATTGCCCGCGGGCGCCATGCCGCCCCCGGTGTCCGCGCCATGGTCGTGCCCGGCAGCGGCGTCGTGAAGCTGCAAGCCGAGGCGGAGGGCCTGGACCGCGTGTTCCTGGACGCCGGCTTCGAGTGGCGGGAGGCCGGGTGCAGCATGTGCCTGGGCATGAACCCGGACAAGCTGACGCCGGGCCAGCGCTGCGCCAGCACCAGCAACCGCAACTTCGAGGGACGCCAGGGACCCGGCGGGCGCACGCACCTGCTGTCTCCCGCCATGGCCGCCGCCGCCGCCGTCACGGGCCGGCTGACGGACGTGCGGAGCCTCGTGTGATGCGGGCCTTCACAACCTTGACGGGCGTGGCGGCGCCGCTGCCGCTGGCCAACGTGGACACCGACAAGATCATTCCGGCGCAGTTCCTCAAAACGATCAAGCGCACCGGCCTGGGCGTCCATCTCCTGCACACGCTGCGCTACGACGCGGCGGGCCAGGAGCGGCCGGACTTCGTGCTGAACCAGGAGCCGTACCGGCACGCCGAAATCCTGGTGGCGCACGAGAACTTCGGCTGCGGGTCGTCGCGGGAGCACGCGCCCTGGGCGCTGCTGGACTTTGGCATACGCTGCGTGATCGCCCCCAGCTTCGCCGACATCTTCCACGCCAACTGCTTCAAGAACGGCATCCTGCCGGTCGTGCTGCCGCGCGGGGTCTGCGACGGGCTGATGGAGGACGCGGCGATGGGCGGCAACGCCCGCATCACCGTGGACTTGGCCCGGCAAGTGGTGATCCGCCCGAACGGCGAGGAAATCGCGTTCGACATGGACCCGTTCCGCAAGAACCTGATGCTGCAAGGCTTGGACGACATCGGCCAGACGATGCAGCAGGGCGCCTCGATAGACGCCTACGAGGGCCGGCAGCGCGAGCAGGCGTCCTGGATGCCCGGCATCACCGTCACCTGACGCCAGCCGGCGAATATCTTGATCTGTCCGCCGCTTGTCACCCCTATCATTGCGAAAAACGCAGCGGCGTGGCAATCCAGGATCCATAAGGGCGGTCCCGGCCGCCCCTGGATTGCCACGCCGCAAAGGCGGCTCGCGATGACGATTGGCACTGGCAATCTGAATGCCCGGCGCCCGGTAGAAAAAGGGTCCACATGACCGCCAACAAGCAAATCCTGGTCCTTCCCGGCGACGGCGTTGGCCCGGAGGTCATGCGCGAGGTGCGGCGCATCATTGACTGGATGGCCCGCCGCCGCCGGGTCACGTTCGACATCACCGAGGACCTGGTCGGCGGCGCCAGCATAGACCACCGCGGCGTGCCCATCACGCCCGCGGTCGTGCAGCGCGCCAAGGCCGCCGACGCCGTGCTGTTCGGCAGCGTCGGCGGGCCGCGCTGGGACAAGCTGGGCTTCGACATGCGGCCCGAGATCAGCATCCTGACGCTGCGGCGCGAGCTGGGCCTGTTCGCCAACCTGCGCCCGGCCATCGTGTTGGAGCCGCTGGTGGACGCCAGCACCCTCAAGCCCGACGTGGTGCGCGGCCTGAACCTGATGATCGTGCGGGAAAGCACCGGCGGCATCTACTTCGGCGAGCCGCGCGGGGTCGAAACCCTGCCGGACGGCCAGCAGCGCGCCTTCAACACCGAAAGCTACAGCACCCACGAGATCGAGCGGGTGGCCCGCGTCGGCTTCGACCTGGCGCGCAAGCGGCAGAACCGGCTGTGCAGCGTCGAGAAGGCCAACGTGATGGAAAGCGGCCTGCTGTGGCGCCAGGTCGTGACGGCGCTGCACGAGCGGGAGTATTCCGATGTGCAGCTCACCCATATGTACGCCGATAACTGCGCCATGCAGTTGGTCCGCAATCCCAAGCAGTTCGACGTGATCGTCACCACCAACCTGTTCGGCGATCTGCTGTCCGACCTTGCCTCCATGCTGACCGGCAGCCTGGGGATGCTGCCGTCGGCGACGCTGGGCGCACCCGACGCCAGGGGGCGCCGCCACGCGCTATATGAGCCGATCCACGGCAGCGCCCCGGACATCGCCGGCAAGGGCATCGCTAACCCCATGGCGCAGATGCTGAGCTTTGCGATGCTGCTGCGCTACTCGTTCGACATGGAGGAGGACGCCGCGCTGATCGAGCGCGCCTGCACCAACGTGCTGGCCAGCGGCCTGCGTACGGCCGACGTGATGGGGCCGGGCACCGCGAAGGTCGGCACCTCCGTCATGGGCGAGAGCGTCATGCGCGAACTGGAGAAGCTATCGGCTTGACCAGCCTGTACATAGACGCCGATGCCTGCCCGGTGCGGGAGGAGGCGTTCCGCGTCGCCACCCGGCTGAACCTGCCGGTGCTGGTGGTGTCCAACGGCTCCCGCCCGATCCGCCCGCCGGGGCTGCCGAACGTGCGCATGGTGACGGTCGGCGGCGCCCCGGACGAGGCCGATGACTGGATCGCCGAGCGCATCGGCCCGGCGGACGTGTGCGTGACGGCGGACATTCCGTTGGCGTCCCGCTGCCTGGCCCGCGGCGCCCGCGCGCTGTCGCATACCGGGCATATTTGGACCCCGGACAACATCGGCAGCGCCCTGGCCGGCCGGGAGGTCGCCCGGCACCTGCGGGAGATCGGCGCCCCCGGCGGCGGCCACCCGCCGCTGACCAAGGCGGACCGCTCCCGCTTCCTTTCGGCCCTGGACACGATGGTGCAAGCAGCGCTGCGCTCAGCTTCTGCTCCCTCTCCCTCCGGGCTACGGCGGTCACACATATCCGGAACGAGCTAGGGTCCATCCTTGTGCGATGGCGTCGAGCTTGGCGAGGCCGCGCGTGACGGTGAGGGGTCCGGGCGGCTTGTATC
>JAABUW010007949.1_pt1 | contig 12562 bp, 17 predicted proteins | sample 5560081 | NCBI WGS metagenome assembly JAABUW01 (sample SAMN10711882, study PRJNA513363) | rock metagenome | isolation source: Antarctica rocks | place: Antarctica: Victoria Land, Knobhead sud | reverse complement strand
TTCTTTTCTAGATAAGCATGGCATCAGGACACTCACACAGGACTGATCAGCACGCTCTGTCTTCAAGGGACGCTTCTGCAGTGCCTTGCTTGCAGAGGCACTGCCAGATGCAGAATTGCCTGAGCCAGGTGAGAACCAGAGAAGGAGGCCTGTGGTGGGGTCCAGGACAGACCCCACAGGAGTTGCCTGTGCCCTTGGGGGAGGGGGTGCCGGTGCCCTTGGGGGAGGGAGTGCCGGTGCCCTTGGGAACAGGGGTGCCTGTGCCCTTGGGGGAGGGGGTGCCGGTGCCCTTGGGAAAGAGGGTGCCTGTGCCCTCGGGGAAGGGGTTGCCTTTGCCCTTGGGCCGGGGGTTGCCTGTGCCCTTAGGGCGGGGGTTGCCTGCGCCCTTGGCTTCTTGTTTGGGTTCCCTACTGCTGATGTGGCACTCTCATGTCGCAGGACCTGCAAGCATATGCATTTTTAAAACTGCAGCCCAAACAATCAATGTGCCAGCAATTGCAACCAGTAAATTGACATACATTCCAACATATTGGATGCAGATGTGACTAACCATAGTTCTGTGTGTTGCAAAGCCTCCCAACAGCTTGGATACTGTATTATGTCATCCTCAATGTTGTATGTGACCACCCAGATCAGTGGACCAGCCGCAAAAGCAGTGTGGAGGTGCAAAGCGCACCCGACTTGTTTTGATGATACATCCCTCATGTGCTGTCAGCAGGTTTTGCAGACGTTCATAGCTGACATGCGGGAATTGTCCCTTCAGCTTCTTCACCTTCTGCTGCATGCTTGGCTCTTCAGTCACTGGCTGCTCAGCATCACCGTCCTGTAAGCACACGATTTTGGAGACACTGCGGGTAGCAGTTCACACAGGTGTTCTTGCAAACAAACAAAGTTGTCAGCACAGCATGTAGCAACTTGCACAGGCGCTTCTGCAAGAAAACAGACTTTTGATCAGCACCTCAGGCAGGCAACACAAATTGGAGGGCTCAATGCATGCAGTCTTGACAATAGTTGCAACACAGTGGAGTGGCAAGCATTGTTTTAGGGCAAAGATGACCCAAGGACATTCTAGACATCAGTAAGGTGCCGCATCAGCTTGCAACTGGATCAGCACTTGACTTTGAGGCTTCTTAATTGTGACAGCTGGCAAGACCAGCAGCGTTACCACTGCAAGCACTTGACACAGACTAGCATACAGCATGGTGTGACAGGTAGCACCTCTCACACAAATCATATTAGTGGCATCTGTACTCACATAGGTAGTGCAAACAAGCTCTTTGCATGCCAAAAGCTGATCGCCTTGTACCTGCTGCATGGGTGCCAGCTCATGTGTGCTGCTGCTTGCAAACTGGTCAAGCACGGACTTGGGTGATGAGTCTTCCTCCTTCTGCAGCTGCTGTGCAACTGCAAGGTCTTTCAGCTCAAGATATTGCTTTGCTGAGTCCTGCATAGGTTGCGCACTGTGCCTCAGTACGCTGTCCAAAAAAAGACAAGCATGCTTCTTGACCATAAGCCGTCGCAAGGGCTGGGTTCTGTGCATAGAGCCCATCAACGCAGAGGCATCAATGCATTAAGGCCGGATTCTGTGCATTGACAGGCTCTATGCACAGATACCAGGTAGAGTCAACAATTTTGAGAGCACAGGAGCATCACAACAGAAACTAGGGTTTACAACTCAACTGCACTTATGCATGCAGACACTCAGGCTGGTCCAACTTTAAGTCTCCGAGTTCAGCTGGCATGGCAGTGATTGCACACAGATTGTCTCACCTGCTCAGCAAGATCCTCCCCCAGGCATTGCTGTATCAGAGCAAATGCAGTGTGATAGTTCCCAGCTGTGGCAGTCAGGTACTGCAACACCTCATTGCTGCTGAGCTGATGGAACTGCTGCTCTAGCTTGACAAGCGTGTCTGTGAAGCTCAGATCCTGCACATCATCACTCATCAGCGAGCAAACTCCTACGCTTATTTGAAGCATGATGACCAAGCCTTGAAGCAGTTCTCACAATTGCTCAGAAGTGGGCATCTCTCAGAAGTTGACTGCTATATGGGGGCGATGTCAATGCCAGCATACACTGTCAAAAGGATCACTCACTGCTGCTAACTTTCCTGCTGCAATGTCGTGGCAAGGCAAAAGGTTAAATGTATGCAAATGGCTGTTGTGGCTAAGGCAGCTGACCTGTTCAGACTGTGATTCACCCATCAGAAAACCTTGAGCCTGCACTGGAGGTTCAGGCTCAAGAGGAAGACTCTCAGCAGCAGCAGCAGCAGATGGGCCGCCATCATCCCTTGCAGGACTTTCCCAACCCAGCAACACTTGCAACTGGTAGCTGGCTGCACCAACATCATAGGCAGCTTGCTGCAAGGCGTTGGCGATAACTCTCTCAGGCGTTGGCGATAACTCTCTCAGAAGGTCACAGAAGATGGCCAGCAGCTGATCTAACTTAGCATCAGCGTCCCTAGGGACAGGTTCACCAGCAAACAGAGGTGCAGAGGTGAGGGAAGTTGACTGCTGAGTGCTGGCATTCCTGGAGGCTAGTGAGCCAGGCTGATTTAAGGCTGGCTGCATGTCAGGAGTATGCAAGGTGGCCCTGGGCTGTGGGAACAAGTCATTCAAGAGAGTATCAGCTATGGCCAGGCTGGTCTTGCCAGATGTAAAGCTGCTTTGATATGTTGGGGATGCAGCATCTGTATGCCAGGATGAGTGTGGAATAGAATGCTCTTGCAGCTGGGGCAGGAGTGGGTCCCAGTCAGAAAGGCTGAATGCTTTTGCAAACGAGTCTTCTGCAGGTGTTCTTCTGCTTGATGACTGCCTTGTGTTCAGGAAGTTGGAAGATTGCTGGGAATGGAAGACTGGAATAGAACCAGAGTATGACTCTCGGACTCTCTCTGTCTGCCAAAATGCAAAATCAGCTGCAGCAGCGCTTTTCAAGATACTGCAGGACTGCTGATCAGGTGCAGGAAATGTTGAGGCAGAAAGGCCATGGAGACTTTGGGGCATAGCAGGCTGCTGCATATTCTTCTTTGGTGGGTCAGCACAAGGAATAGCTGACTGAAGTGTGTCCTTCTTTTGCTCGCAGCCTGCACCGCTGACTGTGCTGAAAAACTCTCCAGCAGCAGCTGCAGGACATTGCGCACGCAAGGCACTGTCTTGGGTGCTTCGGTCGTTTGGCGCAGCAAGCATGTTCCAGGGTCCGTCCTGCATACAGGTTTCAGGCTCATCTGCAAACACAAGTCACCTCAATCGATTGGCTGGACAGCGATGTGCAATATGTCTCAACTCTCAATGCGGAACGGATGAAAGCATAGTCTGAGCGCTGCAAGTCTTGGTCACGTCACGGAGTAGTCTACTGCAAGTTGGACGTGGCATAACATATGACAACATTTGGGTGATGCTACGTGATGTGCGAATGCAACTAAGCTATGGCTTACCAGCAGCAATGTGTTGACAGATTGAGTTGGGCTGTTGCGTGACGCATCTTGACGCAAGTTCCGTGCGCAAATATGTGTCCGGCATCTGAAGCCAGGCTTTAGAATCCATTAGCACACATTTTGCGGAAGCGGTCCTTGACCCCGAGCTCGGTGTCATTGAAAGCAGTTCACCAAGAGCCGTGTATCAGAGGTGAGCTTGGGTGACATTTCACGAAGTGGTTTGCCGTTGTTTCGCGGAGGCATGTCTTCTCCTTGATGCTGTGTCTTTTGCTACCTTGACGTGGCATCCCATCACTCCCTAACTGAGCACATTTTGAAAATGGCGTCATATGCAACATCCTTTTGCAATAGTCTGCGCTGACTGCTTTAAGATGACCTGCAACTCTACGTTTGGGTCCGTGTCGTCACCCGTTTCTAGAATCTACCTCACCAAGTTTGCGCTGTGCAGTTGCTGACAAAAAGGTTCCTGCCAAGTCCCAATGCCTTCGACAGCAGTGCTCAGCGTTTCAGGCCCGGGCAAGCTCTGTTGTCAGCCAGAAAACCAGCTCGCTAGCGCCGTCAGTCGTCTGCACCTGCGCTTTCCTTTATACCCTGACAGTATCATACAGGACATTCTGGAACAGCTGGAGTTGGATGAAGAAGCAGCAGGTCGACACCTGGCAGATATGAGCGGCGAAGATGTCTCAAGCAGTCCAGAGAGGCTTCAATGCTCTGAGTATTCCCTCTGTTTCAAGGAGAATGAGCCAGACTCCCATAACTATCAAGTTGAGCAGTTGTTGCCTTCAGCAGCTGGGTGGGGGCAGCTTGACTCAGCACTGCACAGCTGTCAGGACAGTTGTCTGCAAGAGGACTACTCTGGGATGTGCCCTCCTGCTTGGCAGAAACCTGTTGCCCCAAGGCCTTTCTGCACATCGTCAGTCAGCATGATTGCAAGTGCATTGCAACAGTCTGGCGATGACATGAACAAGGCCAGTGATAATTGCTTGGCTGAGTGGCAATCAGAGAAGGATGCAACAGAACCTGATTGGAGCGACAGCTCACCTGAGTCAGACTACGACAGCTCATCTGTTGCTGCTGAGAGCCTGTTTGATGTTGAGTTGCCATTGCGTGCTCCCAAGTCACGCTTCTACAGGCCGGACTGTCCACAAGTGAGTTTTCAAGCTGGCATCTTTGATGCATGCTATGAAATACAGCTTGAGTGTTGACACATGGTGGGCGTGTGTGCATTGGCAATTACGCATACCGTAAAGTGCCTCTAGCATCTGCTGAGCCGTTGCTTCAAGTCATGCAGCATGTAATGCCTGATCATGAGACTGAATTGAAAAGTTCTGCCTGGCTGCAGAACCTGCTCTTCGAAGACAAGGTTGCGAAGCTGAAGGAGCAGTTTTCTGAGCTCACTCATGCTGAGATCTCCCAGATGCTGACAGCAACAGATGGCATCTATGATAGTGCATATGCTCTCCTTTGTCAGCGCAAGGAGGAATCACAAGAGCAGGTCAGAGGTCATCAAGGGTTGATTATTGATTATTGTGAATGTTGGCAGAAAATTCCATACCATGTGCAGCTCTGTAATCTGCGATACAGCTGTGCTCATGTCATACAGTACTACCACGCACAGTCTGTTGCAGCCATTGATAATGCCAGTCCAGCTCTGTGCTGTGACATTGCAAGCATTGCTGGCATGGCTTTTCGTCTCCTTTATCATTTCTGTCCTTGTTCAATACGCCTGAGGTTTGCGTGCCTAGTCCGGCAGCATCTCACTTGAAGGTGTGCAAATTTGCAGGATGCAGCAAGGCAAGCTGAGGCCAGGGATCATGCTATTGCTTTGAGGCTTGAGAAGTTGGATTTTCCGTCCGCATTTGCACCTGATAAGGTATCCTGCTCTCCACACAAAGGCTAGATGTGAGCGCCTTTGGTCATGCTCACAACTCATGCTTGCAGACAATAATTGTGCTGCAGTGGCCAATCATCACCAACTCAAGCTAGACTGTGTTTCCACGCTGCTGATGACAACAATCTTCGTGTACACAACAGATGGAAGTGCTGAGACCAAAGCAGTCAGTCAAGCTGTATGTAGCTGTACATCAGTACAACTGTGGGCCCATTGTGTTTCAGGTGGATGAAACTGGGTGGTTGGTGGCTCAGGACCCCACCACGAAGGACAAGCTGGATAAGCTGAGGCAATGGTACCCAAACATAGACTTTGATACTCTTCAGAACGTGCTGGCAGCACATGATGGTGATATGCACCAGACCAAACAGGTGGGTGCTCGCCATGGACAGCTGAACCTTGCAAGGGTAACAACAGCCTCAAGATAGCTCTTTTACATGCATTGCCTTCAGCATACTTGATGCAGTCCCATGGCATCATAGGGCAACCAAACTGCACCGAGCACATTCAACTGCATCATCGACTGCTTGGCAAGTCCATTGTCAGATCTGCTGACCGCCTGTTGAAGGACTGTGCCGTTTTGTGCAGTGTTTGAGCTCTCAGTTGGCTGACACATCAGTTCCAGTCACACCCACCAGGAAAGCTCAATCCCCTGCATTCCGGCGGGCACCCCCAGCTGGATCCCTCCTGGACCCCAGCTCAGGGCGTTCCAACACTACACCGCCTGGATCTGGCTTCCATACACCTGCTCATGCATCTGCTAGTGCATCTACCAGTGCAAGCAGCAGGCAGCACAGAAGGACGATCAAGACTGGGCACACTGACCTCTACACTGTGAGCCACTGCATACTGACACTACACATTTGATGCTGTCACTGAGACCATGACTGTCAAGTTCAGACACCTGTCAGCAGCTACAGGCTGCCGCCTCATGTCATGATTACCAACAGAACTTGTTTTTGGTTTCACTTGTCTGCTGCTGCAGATCCCATTGCAGGAGCTGACATACTCTGCATGATGTGATGTGTCTGTCTTGCACAGATCAGACACTGTGTGCTGCCTTTGCGCTCATTAGCATTCATCAGCACGTGCAGTCATGGCCAGCACGTCATGCCTTGTTCCAGTCACCAAATTACTTGCATCATCTCTGTGGCTATTGCATGCATGTTTGTACATCGAACAATGCAGCTTCAAACCACTGAGGTGACTGTTGTGCTGTCATACTGCAATCAGGTGACAAGTTCTATGTGAGAGCGTGTTTGTGGGTTGCATCATTGCATGATTTGTGTTACAGAGTTGCATTGTGGCCCAAAAAAATTGACAAAACGGACACTTGGATTTGTACTTTTGCCTGCTCAAGAACACAAGGTGCAAGCCTTCCCGAAGAACTGTCCTGGAGAATAGTTCTGGGTCCGAATCCCACATGTTACACTTTGGTGCAGGAGGCGCGCCAGAAGCTCAGGGAGGCACAAGCACAGATTGCAACCTGCAAGAAAAGCTTCCATGCTGCAAAGAGGGCGGGCGACTACCAGAAGCAGCAGATGTACACCTCCCAGATTGAGCACTGGCAACATGTAGCTGCGGAGGAGAAGCAGAGAGCCCCAAAGACCATCTTCTCCAGCAAGTAAGTATCTGCATTGCATGCAATGCATGCACGACTTTGTCCAATCAAACGTATGCAGGCCAGTCATGGCATCTGATGACTCAAACAAGTCAGACCAATGATTATGTTGCACAAAAGTACCGGGTTTCCCCATGACATCATTTGCTTGCAAGAGCAGATCTAACATCTTCGACATTGGGTGCTGGTATTGTTAAGCATCTGAGCTATGTCATTGCATTGATGTGCATTGTACTGTCTCAATGTGTTGCTTTCAAGTCTGTTGCATCCCCAAACTGTTTGCTGAAGACAAAGTCTCAATACTGAAGCAAGTAGCATGCCATCTGTGCAGGAATGCAGACATCAGCAACACATACAAGCTGGACATGCGTGCACTGCGTGTTGAGCAGGCCTTGGAGCAGGTTGAGAAGACCATCAATGACCTGTCCAGCTTCAAGTGTAAGAACCTCACCTGCCCAGCAATGCTGTGTAACAAAGACATGCAGCCCAAGACCTTGATGTCTTTCAATGAATTGCTGCTTTTCTTGTGAACAATCGCACTAGATGATATTAGAAAGGTGTCTTACCAATGCCATAGAGTCATATTGGAAAGGTGTCTGACTGATGCCATAGAGCCATAGACTCAGCAGAGCTCTGTTTTACCCGGCAGTTCCATGTCATGGGGAGCTGATGTGGTCTCTTGCTGCAGGCACCTGGATTGTTGAGACTACCATCACTAAAGGTGCTGGTCGGAACAACGTATTGCCAGCTGTCAAGCACTATCTGACAGACAGGTCTGTAGTTTTTTGGGAGGTGCCTGGCATGCTAGTCTTCAAGCTGCGCCCATCTGACAATGAATAGCTACACGAGATGCAGTGACCGCCGACCAAAGACATTGAGGAGTTCCTGATGGGGGTCATGTGCTTTGGCTGTCTCACTCACTTCAACTCACCAATAGCTATGCCACTACAAGTTGGGCAGCTTCAAGCTATAGTTCCATTTAAATAATGTGTTGTGGTCCAGGGTGTTTGCAGAACTGATATGCAGACTACACACAGGGTTTAGGGGTAGACCACCATAGTTGTGTGTTGCTGAGTTGCAGGTTTAGCCTTTCTATACGCTGCATTTACAGCCATGTCCTGTGATATCTGCTCTGGATCCTTGCTGAATTGTCTAGACAATCTTCCTGTTTAAATTACGTGTGTAAATATAATAAATGTAAACTAAGCGGGGACTGCACTACGGAATCTAAAACTAGACTACTTGGTCAAACTGTTTTGACCCGAACACAGTTTAAAAATTCGTCCAGGGAACAGTTGTTCAGAGGGAGATTAGCGTTCAGCGGAGCTCTGCCTTACTGGTATGTGTCTTTGATGCTGGTCCAACATTATGGCTGCACTCGAGTCCTGTCATATGTCACCTGCTGTTGCGAGTTCTGACCCGCAACGTGGTCAACGCAGAGGTGTCTAGGCCGTTGGCGAGGAGTGCCCCGAGCAGGTGCTCAGCAGCATCCGCGATGAGCTTGTTGGATCATGCTGTCGGACATCTGCAGGAGATGTTTCGACAGCACTCTGCAGTTTCCCTTGTTCACCTTCTGGAGCGTCTGCACTTTGATGTTGGTGCAGCAGCTGAACAGCTCCTTTCCACGCCTGACAGTAGTAGCAGTAGGAGTCCGTGCATACCTGTAATTCACCTGCCCTTAGATGCCAAAGGAGCTCTTTCAGTCAGCCCTGAACTGGAGGATATGGACACTTCTGACCATCTTCAGGTCACTGAGACCACAGCTACCTTAGCGTCTTCTTCAGCTGCTCAGCAGCAGTCGTTGCAGAGTGTTCCACAGCAACACACCCAAGCACAAAGCAGCCTTGGACTTCTGTGGTCTGAGCCAGCATGCCGTGTCGCCCATGTGCCTCTCATCAACCCCACCCCCACCCTCATCCAAGCTGCTCGGCCCCAACCAGCTTGCAGTCCTCATGTCATCCCCAGCACTGCAGCAACTCCACCCTTCTCCAAGGCTCCCTTGGCCTTTCTTGATGACCTTGTCAGGAAGTCTGCCAGTGTCACAACATCATTAGCCTCACCACCAAAAGCCCTCTTCCTCCAAGGCCGACCTCCATCTGCCCCAACAACACCAATGACCTCAGCATCTACACACTCAAGCTTGAGCACTGCCTTTGGCAGCTTCAGTACAGCTGCCACTGCTGGTCACACCGGGCACCAAAACTTGCGCTTCCAAAGTGTTCCAGACTTTGATGACAACAAATCTGACTCAGATTGGTCTGACTCTCAGAGCTCACCAGGTGGCGGTCCCGCCAGTTTGCAGCCATCGCACCTGTTTGGTGATGCCCACATTCCCAGGGATGCCTTTGAAAAGCTGGCAGTGCTGGGAGAGCCTATCCAGAAGCTGGGACTCGAGCTCATTGCATGCATTCTGCAAGAGGCAGGCTTTGACTTGACACTGGCCAGCGATAGGTGCCTGGCCTTGCTGAACAGCCAGAGCAATGCAGCAGAGCACGCTCAGGAAGCAGAAGAGCGGGTTCAAGCTGACTCAAATCTTTCGCTGGTAAGTTGCTGCAGTATATCTTGGCATTATCATCTGACTGCTGAACAGAATGAACAGGGTTTTACTGGCACTGCATGCCTTGACATTCCCTCTGCATCATTGTGTCACGGACAGAAACCCGGCATAGCATACCATCGTCTCCTTTTGTTATAGATTGTATGCAGACAAATGTGCACTAGCTGAATGCCAAATCTCATCTCAGCCGCTGAATAGACTGGATCAAATGCATCTCTGCAAAATTGCAAATGCGTTGAAAGTCTTAGTACTGATGGTTTTGACCAGGATACTGACAACCCTGGGGCATCTGCACAACCTGGTTGATTGACTGAAGAGTAAAATCTTCTCTCTCTCTCTCTCTCTCCCTCTCTCTCTGCGTCTGGATCTTGATCTGATGTTGTTGACATACAGGATCCAAGCTATAAGGACAAGCTTATGGCTCTGAAGAAGCGCTTCCCTGAGCTGTACAATGACGACATATCACAGTGGGTGATAGTATCCAAGGACTGCTATGACTCAACCTGTCAAGCCAAATGGCAGGTACTTTTGCAACAATGTCATGGTCAATGTGACTGACTGTCACCATTTTTTGCAGCTCTGACTGGATTCACGCTGTTTGTGCAATGCCACATTTGCTTCACTGCCTGACATCTTGTTTTGCCTGATGCAATTGGCGCATTTTTGCACACATGAGGCGTAAGCAGCAAGTTTGACAAGAAAGAGAATCCTCTACTGCATCGCCAAATAATAGCAAACACAGTCATTGTCCATATATGCAACAGCACACCAATCCATGCATAAGCATGCAGCAGATTTGCAGCGCATCTATAAATGCTGCCTCCCATCACATTCACTCTGGGAATGTCAGTGTGATCATGCATACACAGGCAGCTTGCAAAGGATTCTGGGAGGCCGAATTTGCCCTAGGAGAATACATGCAGCAGTACCTGGCTGAAAGGGAAGGTGGTGACTGGCAGAGGCTGCACCAGACCTGGCTGCACATTGCAAAGCTGACACGCCAGATCTGGGAGGGCAAGCAGCAAGCTGCCAAGCATATCTTTGCTTTCAAGTGCGTGGCCGTACCAGTATGTACAGGATACCTATGACATCCCACCCCCATATAGAGAAGCGCTTTTCGCTGTTCCCAGGCGTTTCTGAGTTTACATTTCCACAGCAGAATGGACACTTTGACAAAAAAAATCGATGTTTCGGGATTGAAAAGACCTTCTATGCGGTGTGTGCTCCTGCATGCCCTGTAAAGGACTCCTGCTAATGCTTGGAATTGCCTGTCCATATACTGCCAGAGTCCTTTCAGGCAGGAGGGTCATATCCAGTGGGCCCATGCGTGTATCATGTGCACGCATGGCATTCACTATACTTCAGACATACTGATTGCACGCATACGTAACAGGCCTAAACCCAGACTGTGACCCCCCACTGACCATCCCGTTTATCCAGGAGCCCAGTCGCTATCCTTATGCTGCATTGGATAAGACACTTGCATGCTTTGGGAGAACTCGCTTTGAGAAATCTGAAGTTGTCACAGCCAGAACAGGACGCAAGTGCCTTTCTGTGGGACCCACATGTCATTCACCTTCTGAGACACTGCATCACTGCATACATAGAGTGCTGTCGGCGCAACTATGATCATGACTCTCGCAGGTTCCCCACCGCCGCAAGCCCATTGTTGCCAAACTCACTACCCCTGCCCTGAATGATGCTAAAATTGGCCAGATCCTCACAGATTGCCAACAGCACATCCCTGCACACTATAAGGCAACTACAGGTCAGCCCCTGTTCATGTCTCAAAAGAGTCTGCCCTTTGGGCAGGCAATGGATCAACACAAAGAGGTATGCTGATCTCTATAAGCAGGCCGTGACCATGATGTGCCAGACCGATTGCAACTGTCACCTGATCCCTGCACAGTTCAATGAAGATGGTCATCTGCTCACCACTTCACCCGAGTTCATGCAGAAGACTGCTAGCATGTGCAGCCAGTACTGCCCCCAGCCCATATGCAGGTGACTTCAACTCTAATACAAATTTTGAAGTCTTGTCAATGTTACATAGCCCCAGTCTTGCGTATGCTGACATTATTGAGAGAAGGTGAGCATCATCAATGCATAGGCCTAGGCATAGGCCGAGGCATAGGCCTAGGCAGGTGATGTCCTTGCTGCCTGAGAGGCACAGCTTGAGACCACCCATCATGCAACCCCGCTACACCCTTGCATGCATTGTGGGCAGTGTCTTTAGTGCGTGTGTCTCACAACAGCCAATTGATTTCAGCCTTGTCAACATGCTGTTAGATGCTGCCTCAAGGCAGATCTGCAGGCAACAGCACCCCTCTCTCAACAGAGGGAGACTGCAGAGCAGGACAGCTATGTCATGGAGCATATGCTGAATCAGATCAGGAGGCTATGATAGTCATACTATGCATCATGCTATGGCTGAGAGACATGTCGCTCAGCAGTGCTGATGCGCAGCATTTAGGCAGCTACATGCATTACTTGATTATTGCAGTGACCTTTTGTATAGATTGATTGCAGGTGATGAAGCCTGGGTTCAACCAGTTGTCAAAGACACCACAAATATCTGTATATAAACATTGTATGTATCAGGTCTAGAGTCTAAAAATTGCCGCTCACACGGCATGTAACTAAACACACCTCACATTGCTTGCCACTTGCTGCTTTATATGCCCATTACAGCATGTTGCATTGCAAGCATTGTTCGCTTCACAGCCATAGCTTGCACAAAATATCATCCTGATCAGGAGTTCATGAATTGCAATGTCAATGCCTGCAATGCAGGCTGTGGCGTTGCTTGCATCAGCAAGTCATGCTATGCCAACCACAGTATGCTGCACACTTCAAGGACGTAGCCAAGTTGGACAGCCAATGTCTCTATTTGCAGACATTATTGGTGCATATGTTGCTTATTGCCTTGCCCTTGGACATTGTGCTTCGTTGCAGTGACATGAGGCGCCGAGGGCTATGCCCGGGCGCCCTGATCTGCTGCAGAAGCTGTTTAGTAAGCGACATTCGGCAAACGGACTCCCCACTTGCCGCACTCATACCTC
>JAABUW010007942.1_pt1 | contig 12571 bp, 22 predicted proteins | sample 5560081 | NCBI WGS metagenome assembly JAABUW01 (sample SAMN10711882, study PRJNA513363) | rock metagenome | isolation source: Antarctica rocks | place: Antarctica: Victoria Land, Knobhead sud | reverse complement strand
GCTAGCTGTCGGAATCTGCTCGGAAACTGACGGCCTCAACACGCCTCCAGCAGCATCACAGGGTGGCCACAGGGCCGCGCCGCCCGTCAGAGCTTGATAACTGTGTTTGGAATCGGATCTGAGCTGCCGCGGTGCCGCCGTCAGCTCTGCGCTGCGCCAGCAATTTCTGTCCAGGCCACGTGCAAAACCGTGACAAAACTTTTGCACTGCCCTATACAAGCATGCAGCACCACAACTACCTTCTTGAGAGATTCCGCTGATTGACTTCCACAACAATAACTCGACAGGCCTGCACAACCATGCCAATAATTGCATTGACCGCCGCTGCGGTAATGACGCGGCTTTGGCAGTGCAGTTGGTCCCCTCACATCACTTCGTGTGCTCTGGCATATTTGGTCTCCTGTTCTCTGCGTGCTGGCTTCCCAGCATGTCAGCGCCACCACAGCCGCCACAGCCGCCACAGCAGCGGCAGCAGCCAATTGGCATTGCAATTTCTCGTTTCCCACCGGTTTTCCCACCTGCTGTCCATGAAAGCTTGCTCACATACGGCTTGCCAAGACACCAAAGCATTGCCATGATTGCAGCGCTGAGTGGCACGGCAGCTACCAGGATGACGTATGCTGTATGTGTGCTAGGGCAGCCTGTCCCGCGTGCAGCCAGCTGGTTGCAGTAGCGGCGCGTGCATCTACGAACGGCTGAAGTTCAGCGGCTCTATTCAAGACTTCAGCATTTGCCGTGTCAACTCACCATCAACTTCATGTTTGCATCATCAGCGTCAAATCTAATGGATGTCCAAAGGAAGTTCTGCTGGTGACGATGTTTGACCGATTCGGGACGCTCAATTTTGACCTCTATGAACGTTAATCAGCCTGCGTGAGGCTGGAACAGTGTAATATCTCTCTCTCTCTCTTTCTCTCTCTCTGTGTGTCTCTTGGTTTGCTTTCGCCGCCTTTTTGCAAGCTGCAACACGTACAGGTCAACTCTTTCCTGGTGAATTCTTGAAAGCAGCGGCAGCAGGCAGCGCCAGTACTCCGGCGGGGAACCCACGCGCGAAGAAGGGATCATTTTGGCGGTGGTATGAAAGGTTCCGCCGCTGCCTGAGTGCATCATTTGCAGCATGAGGCCAGGTCCACCTAAATCGGCCGCGGCTGTACAATGCTGCGTCCTGCTCGCGGTGGTACTATTGTCAGCGATTGCAACCGCGGAGGGTGAGGCCCTGATTTTCACACTGGGTCCAGAAGGAGCATGCAATCTGTGCGTTCAATCTTGTGCAAGGATAGACGCGATCTCGGATTTCCGCGGGACAGCCGAATTCGCCCCTGCGCAGACTGCAGAGTGCGCAGAGTACCCTTGCCGACGCAAGCTGCCATGTCCGCATTCAAAGCTCGAATGTTCCATGAAGGCTGCCAAGCAACAAGTGTGTCGACCGGTATGCAGGAGCCGATTTTGCGGCGGCATCAACCACGGGATGGCAACGTCAATGTAGCGTCGGCGGCGCCGGCGTGGAAATGAAGGTGGCAGCTGCGGCAGCAATCAGGTGCTGCGCTACACGACTGACACTCTGTGCTGGCTGTGTTCAGCTACAATTCAGGACACTTTGTAGCTGCCGCCGTACCCCTGCCGCTGTGCTGCTGAAAATAAATCCTGAATCTGCGCACATCTGAGCAGGACGGCATCTCATCTGTTCCGCCGCATAGATCACAGCCCAGTCGAGTTCGCCAGCAACCCCAGCAGCTGTATGCACATTCAGGGTGCTGGCCAATGTGTAGCACAAGGCATCCGCGCCATTTTAGCCCCTCCTCCCGCCGCCGCCGCCCCGGCCGCCGCCGCCTCTGCCCACATTGCCATAGCCGCTGGTCCTGCTGCCTGCCATACTGCGGCCGCCGTAGCTGCCCCTGCCGCCGCCGTCGGCATAGCCGCCCCGTCCGCCGCCGCCGCCGGGAGCGTATCTGCCCCTGGTGCCGCCGCCAGGGCCGCCGCCGCCGGACCGGCCGCGGCCGCCGCCCCTGCCGCCGCCGCCGCCTGCGGCGGCTGCCTTCCCGGCAGACGCCTTGCGCCGCGGTTGCGCCGCGTTGTCGGTGCTAAACCCTGGTCGTTCCAGGTCGGGTGCCATGTCTGGCGCTAGAGAATCACGCGTCGTCACCGCCACGCCGTCCAGCGTCCACACCCTGCAGCATAGACGTACGACCCTTCAGCTGCATTGCAGGACAGCCGGCACATCACATTGATGGGTTTGAGATGTATGAAAGGCGAGGCTCACTAACCGCACGCAGTGCCACTGGCAGCATCAGACGCTGCATGAAGGTGCCTTTAGGGTTTAGGGTTTAGGGTGACCACTACCCAGTCATTCACTTACAGTTGCACCGGAGGTCCACGCCGCCGGCGGCGGCGATGCCCACCCAGCCAAGGCCCGCGACCGCGACGTCCGGGGTGCTGGCGCGGTCGCGGCAAGCGCAGTGTTTACAGTTGTATGCCAGGTACAATTTCCGATTCCACAACACCCGTTCCATGTTCAGATCTTACCTGAGGTCCACGTCGCCTGCGGCAGCGACGCCCACCCAGCCCAGGCCCGAGACCGCGACGTCCGTCGTGCTGGCGCGGAAGGTTGTCCCCGCAATGGTGACGTCCGTCGGCGCCACAGCCCCCAGCCGATTCATCCGCTTCTCGTTGCCCAGCGGCGGCGTCAGCCGCGTGCCCGCGTGCGTCGCTCGCCTGCATGCATCGTGACAGGGCTGTTGAAACGAGAGCCGCGTGTGCATGCAGAGCTGCGACAGAATCTCACAGTTCGTGCGGCAACGACGCTAGGATATCGTTTCGAACCACTTGAGGCGCTTCACGTTGCCCAGCGGCAGCGTCAGCTATGTGCCAGCGTGCACGGCCTGCCTGCAGGAGCATGCCATATCAGTGCATCACATAGTTTGCTGTGTTGGCACGTGCAAATCCTCCTCAAGGCAACCCAACGCGTCTGCCTTGATGGTCGACCGGTCGGCAGCTACAGGTCCTTGTGAATGTTGAGGTGCACAATGGAGGACGTCGGTGATGGCAGTGATGGCAGTCCAGCTGAGAGGCCGACATCCAGAAGCGCTCCAACAGCAATTCATTCCACCAATGAGAAATCGATACCAAAACATGATGTTGTATCTGCGGCGTCTCGCCTGAAGGCACCGAAAGCCGCACCTCTCGGCCGCGGCGTCTGTCCTGCCAAAGTGCGTGACAACGTCGGCCGACGCCCACAGCGTGAGGTAGATCGTCGCCGCCGGCGCCGCGAGCACATCGATGCGCGCCACGCCGCCAATCAGAACGCTGTGCCCGGCGCCGATGCGGAAGGTGCGCGGCCGCAGCGCCTTGCGAGGCAGCAGCAGCCGCACCTGCGCGGGATTTGTCAGCGAAAACTGACACATAGTTCATAGATCCAATCAGTTTCCGAGCACGCTGTGCCCCGCGCCAAAAGGTGCGCGGCCGCAGCGACTTGTGCGGCAGCAGCAGCCGCACTTGCGCAGGGTTTGAACAACGCTCGTTTCAGCTCGCTCGAGTTCGACGTTCATTTGGTTCCTGGCGTTTGATACTTGATACTGGATTTGATGCTCTGCACACCAGTAACGCACATAAATATCATGGAAGCTGTCGATTTCCGGCCACCGGCAACATAACCTTCAGCTTCACAAGTTCAAGTGGAATGCAAGCAATGCTGATTGCCGCTCCATTTCGCAATCCCTTCCAGGTCTACAGTCGTCCCCTGGCAGGTGAGTCAGTTGACACTGGGTACCCTTACAACCCTAGATGCGCATCCCTTGGGTGGGGCAAAGTAGGCATTTTTGAGAAAGGAGGAGAGTCCTGAGTTGGAAAGATTGTTCTAGGGTTTGACTCGCCACTGTCAACAAATGGACTGCAACTCTTCCGGATGCAGGTGTGCCGACTGCTGGTGGGGGGTGCGGCATGCCGGGCACATCCTCAAATACTGTACTCCAGACACTCCGGTGATATATTTCGGTACTTAGACGGCCTTTTCGACAAAGGTTGTACCTCCTCCGGATCCAGGTGTGCCGACAGCTGGTGGGGGTGCGGCACGCCGGGCGTGTCAAACATGCCGCACCGCTGCTGCATCAGGCCCTCCACCTTCAGCATGGCTGCGGCTCGAATGCACGTGAAACAACCTTGAATCACAAATTCGAGAATTGCACAATAGGTAGACTGTCGAACTTGCCGCACCGCTGCTGCATCAGTCCCTCCACCTGGAGCATGCCGGCGGGGGTGTCTACAGTAGGCTCACCAGAACCAGACATGAATCAGACTGTAGCCGTGCGCGGTGGAACTTGGATGATACCGCCGAAATTCCAAGGTTCAGATTGCGGCCGGCAGCAAGTGAGTCTCGAGAGCGAGAGCAACACCTGCAAGACAGGGACGCATTGCTGCACCACACCCGACAAACACTGCGACAGCAAGTAGGGCAGCACACCTAGGGTAGTGCCTGGCAGGGATGCGGTCGTGATGTTGCGCGACTTGCCGAGGCCTGCCGCCTGCCGCATCGCATTGATCAGGCTGCTCTTGCCTGCATTCTGCATTGCGGCGGAGACGCTGCGTGTTTGAGTTGAGGGGCAGAATGGCACCAGCACTGCGTGAGGGCTTCGAGCTGCAGCGCCAGCATGAAGCAGGCCAGTTCACAGAAACCACCAATCTGGCGGCTTCATTGTGCTCTGCTTTGCGCTCAGGACCTTGGTTCCCTCTTGATGTGCTCATACAGAGGCAGCATGAAAGACTTGGAAGAGGCTGTTGAGACGCCGTGTCTCTCCCGAAATGCACACAGCAGAGGCAAGGAATCCAGCAGGAACGCCGTAGATACAGAATCCCGCACCTGTGCGCCGACGACCCACACGTCACCGAGCGACCCGGCGGCGCCTTTGAGGTCGTTTAGCAAATCAGCGACGCCGGTGCCGCGCACGGATGATACCAGGTGCACGCCCGACAGGCGGGGGAAGCCTCCCTGCTTCGCGCGCGTGCGCACCCATTGCTGCGCAAGCAGAAATTTCATAAAGTTCAATTGATCAAAAAAGCGGAGATTGGGGGGTCTGGACAGAAAGGACACAAGGTGCACGCTCGTCGGGCGGGGGCAGCCGCCCTGCTGCGCGCGAGAGCGCACCCATGCTGCGCACGATGAGGGTCATAACATATCGAGGAAACAGGAAGGGGTGCAGGGCAGCAGCGGCATTGTGCAGGTGCCTGCGGCGCCTCAGGCGTGATGGGGCACTGAACACAACGAGGATTTGCGCCAAATCCTGGCGAAACCTGTCCCCACACGGCGATGGGCAACGCGAATGGTGTCCACAGAGCAGGCTTAGACCCAGACGAGTCTTGGGCGCCATCTTGAACCATTATCGACAGCGGTCGAGGATGTGCCACTGCCGGATGCGCAGGAAGCCCACCTCAAGGCGGGCGCGCGAGACCTGCGGCGGCAGCAGGTCCGCCTTGTTGGCGACGAGCACCAGGCGGAAGCCGCCCTGCAGGTACTGGACCTCGCCGTCGGCGCCGCGCGCCTGCGCCGCGTCCCAGGTGCCTGCGGCAGAAAGTGCAGGTGATGTTCATCAAAATGAAGTGACCGCAAATGAGGATTCTGCCGTGTACTGCGCCTCCCCGTCGGCGCCGCGCATCTGTGACGAATCCCAGCTGCCTGAGCGGCAAGACACGGCCATCAGAATGGGCGTAGTTGACCTGGGATGAGGGTTGTGCCGGGTGCTGCGCCTCCCGGGCTTTGCCGCGCGCCTGCGCCGCGTCCCAGGCGCCTGCGGTACAACATGCTCAGGAGTGAGCCGAGCCGAGGGCGGCGCGGCAGTGGTTGTTGTAGAGAAGAGTCTCCGTACATACAGCTGTTGGAAGAGATCCGAACCTGGGGGCACGGTGCGGCGAGCGAGGCGCGCGGCAGGCTGCCGTCAAAGTCCGCCAGGTCTACGACGCAGAGCACACGACCGCGCGGCAGCGCGGCATTTGCGAGAGAGTTGTCTCAGAATGAAACCGTGGGACCATAGTTGACTGGACCAGCACCTGGGGGCACGATGGCGGCCAGCGCAGCGCGCGGCAGGCTGCCGTCAAAGTCCGCCAGGTCAACAACGCAGAGCACCACGGCACGGCGGTGCGGCGTCGCCGCGATCTTGCGGCCCACGCGCCGTCCCAGGTCGAACGCCGGCATCTGCGCCTCCGCCGCCTTGCTCTTGACCTCCCTGCAACAGGTCCGAAAAAGCCCGTGGAATTACGCCGCAACATGACTGAAACTGCTGAGGACTTGATACTCGCAAGGGACTGGCTGTGCTGCCCCAGGGCGAATGTTAGCATATGTGCCTCCGCCGACTTGCTCTTGACCTCCCTGCAGCATGACATTGAACAGCTGGGTGTCAAAGGAAGCTTGTTTCGGATTCAGGCCGTGCAGCACAGAGTGCCCCAGGTCAAACGCCGGCATCTGCGCCTGCGCCGCCTCGCGCTTGACCTCCCTGCGTCAAGGAGATTCGAGAAAGACTGTATCTCTTTCGGTGTAACGGGGGCCGTGACTTCCTGATTGCGCCGCCCCAGGTCGAACGCCGACAGCGATGTCCCTGCGCCTTTGCCGCCTTGCTATTGCTCTCACTGCAGCAAGGTGATCTCACACTTTCGCCGCTGCATGGTCACACTTGCTTTCTGGAAGGCTGCAGCACACGGCAGATGCTTCTGCCGCCCCAGTCCAACTTCAGCTCCCCATTTCCGCTCCTCTCACCCATAGTGCGTCAGCGAGTAGCAGCGCGCGCACAGCACGGGCACGCCGGCGGCTGCCTCGGAAGCCGCCGCTGCCTTCGCCTCCGCCGTCATCTCCGGCTTGCCGCGCTTTGGACCCTCCTCGGCGGTGCCCCTGCGGGCAGGTGTTTTGGCGCACGAGGCTGACGCCGCGATGATGACGGCTCCTCAATGATCAAAAGGAGCAGGCTCCCACACAGGTGCTTCACTGATGGACAGGATGGGCACTACGGGTGCGTAAAATGAATTGAGAACCGCAACAGAACGTGGTGATGCAGCAAACAAGGTCAGCCAGCACCGTACCATTCGTCCGCCATGTCATTGAAGACCTCCCACTCGTCCGGCGGCCGCGCCGCACCCGTGGCCTGCTCTGGCGACACTTCCGAAGCGTCGCTGCCACCACCGCCGCCGCCGCCGCCGGCGCTGCTCTGCGCGATGCGCTCCGCCAGACGCGCCGCCGCGGCCTCCAGCGGATCGTTTGAAACCTTCGGTGAGCGCTCGGCCGCCAGGCTGCGAGCCGCGGGGGCGGCATTCTCCGCTGCCGGAACTTCATCCTCCTCCTCTTCCGCCATGTCATCAGCCTCCTCACCAGCCAGCTGCTGCAGGATGCGTTTGGGCACCTGGAAGTACCTGAGGCGGATGCATGTGTGCAGCTTCAGCTGCCTGATCAAATGTACACCAAACGAGAGTATGTTGCTCATGAGTGCAGGCCATTCCCTCAATGTGAGTCGATGCTTGCCTCAAAGGCGTCTGCTTTAAGATCGCCTCACCCGGGCGCGTCTGGAGCCTCCTGCTGCAGCTTGATGCCGCAACCAGAGCAGTAGTGCGGCACCGCCTGCCGCAGCAGCTTGTCGTCTATATCCAGGCCCGCTGCTGGCGCGTCTGCCGCCTGCCGCTGCGCCGCTGCCGCCGTCTCCAGCCGGCGTACATGCTGCGTCTGATGCGGCGCCGCAAAGACAAGCCGCAGCCGTTGCCTGCGATCAAGTCGTCAGCACACGAGGTGAAGCAGGCATGCTGCTACGCAGTTTAGCAGAGCTTGAAGCGGACTTGCCACACAGTAAACCGCGATGCAGGGCGTCTCGCAGGGCACACTTGCCTGCTGCAGAAGTGGGCGGCTGGCTGCAGGCTTGCGGTGGCGTGCACCGCAGTCTGATGACGAGATGCTACACAGCTATATAGCCGTTTGCAGGCGCAGGCGCAGGGCCGCCTGGGCAGAGTGCAGCTGCCGGCGGCAGCTGGGCGTCCGACCCGTGTGCGCAGGGTGCTGCTCATCCTGCTGGCGCCGCTGAACAGTCGCTGAAGCATGCGTCACCCAAAGGCTGCCTTCCAGGTGGTCAGCCTGGCGGCCACGCTGCGTCAAAGGCTGCTGCAAAAGGCACTGCACTCACAAATCTTACGGAGACACAGCCGCCGGGCCCCGCAACTCTGAGTGGAGTTGCGGGTGCGCCACCACAGCGGATCGGTTGATGATCACCTAAACGCTACATTCAGTGGGTCAACAAGCGACTGCCGAACAACGCCCAGGTGTGCAGTCGCAAAATTGCAGGCAAGGTTCGAATGGCCTACGAAACCGCGAAGCAGGCTGATATGGCTAAAAAAGCCTCTACGGAATGCGAAATACGTGTGCTGCACGCGTTCTGCCGCGCCGCTGCAGAGTGACCCCGACCTCCGACACCGCTGGCGGTGACTGATCAACACATGCAGGGTTTTGTGCTGAAATCGCGAGTGAAATTTGCATGCAGTCTGCGAGCCTGTCTGCGAACGCACAGCTGATCAGGGTATACGTTGAACAAAACAGCTCGGCAGACATGCGGAGGACAACAGCGCTCGGCGGCCTGCTGCGCCAGTTGTCTCCTGAGGCCGCGAGACTGATAGTGCTTTCATCTGCAGTATCGGCGTCTCTGCAGGCGCCAGCGGCAGCCTGCAACGATGTTGCTGCTGCTCTGCGGTCACCGGCCGCCGCGATCAGCTGCAGGCAGCTGTGCACCAGCCGACCGGCAGCAGCACCCCTGCACATCGAGGATGAACCCTACAACAGGCGAGCACAGAGTCCTGCTGATGCTCTACGGTGCATGCCTGGAGGCCTCTCGACACGGTGTCTGCATGTCTGCAGCAGCTGAGCAAGGCGCCTCGGTGCACGCTCAATTGTCTGTCCCGCAAGGCTTTGCGCTCGCCGCAACAGCGGCAGCGCGCAAGCCATCGCCGGAATGCACAAACTGTCTGTTGCTTTGCTGGCGCTTTATCAAGTGCCCAGAATATCACCCGAGGACGACGGCACACGAAGTGGCTCTACAGACCATGTCAAAGCACGCAGTCTTGTTACATATATGATTGTGCTCTTGTGCCATGCTCCCGAATGTGACATGTCTCGTGCACAGGCAACGGCAGCTGATCGCGCTGGGCAGCCGCATGCCCACGCTGGCGCCCGACACATGGCTAGCGCCGGATGTGGTGGTGATCGGCGACGTCGACCTCTATGACCGGGTGCGGGCTTTGTGCAGCTCATTTTCTTGGTTCTGAGCGCCACAGCAAGCACCTATGCACCGACAGGTTGTCTGCGTGCACGCTGCACGGTGGCTGCAAGTGCTACAATGAGGGCTGTGGCGCCAGCGCAGTTGTTCCAATGTGCACGAGTGTCATGTGGCGCAGGTCTCAGTGTGGAGCGGCGCCGTCATCCGGGGGGACTTGAACAGCATCAGGGTGAACGCGTTCTCCAGCATCGGCGACCGCACTGTCGTCCACGCAGCCAGGTGCCAGCACCTTCCTTCTTCCAGCCCTCTTGGGCGCTGACTCTGTGGTGTTTTGCAGCTTGTGCAGCAATTGCAAATGACACTGACGCACGCTTAGAGCAAGGCGACATCACTCGAATCTCCCAGTTGATGTCGAGGCGTTGTCAGATCCTCAAATGCGGCGCCTTGCGTTGTGTCACAAGAGCTCGGGGGCCGCCGGCAAGCAGCCCAGCTGATCCTGTGGTACTAAATCTTTTCTGATTCAATTTCTTCACATGTCACCAGGGGCTCCGCCAACGGGGCTGCCAGGGAGCGCCCCGGCTGATGCAGGCGGCACAGAATACGTATTGACTCGCACTGATTCTACCCTCAGAATTCTTGTTCTTTCACGTCAACAGGAGCTCGCCAACAGGGCTACCGGCGAGCACCACCATTGGCCGGCACGTGGTCGTCGGCCAGTCATGCCTATTGCGCAGCTGCCAGATCCAGCACGAGACTGTCATCGGCGACAGGTGCTGGCGCCTCTCCCGCTTGTGTCTGAGACATCAGCTGCGACTGTCGGGAGTGCAGAACTCTTCCCTGCGTACCAAAGTAATTCTTACCTGCTCCGCTCTGCACACGTCAAGGGGTGACTGCAACGGCTGGCCGCCAGCCGATGCACCTGCTGACCAAGCCAGGGGCTGAGGCCCGGAACCTCACGTTTGAGGACGTGCACTCGAAGCCCTCCCGACGCCTCCAGCTCCTTGCTGCAGGAGCATCCTGCTGGAGGGGTCGATGGTGGAGGGGCAGTCGGTGCTGGCGCCGGGGTCGCTGCTGCCGCCGGGGCGGCTGGTGCCTCGCGGCCAGCTGTGGGCAGGCACCCCTGCGCGCTACGTACGCGATCTCACTGCCGACGAGGTGGGGTTTGTGGTTTCACTGTGCCTGGTAGCCATCTTTTAGTTTCGCTCCCCGCATGCCAGCACGGTTGTGCGGCCGGATGCGCATGCGCGCAAGACGCCGCAGTCCATACTCCTGGACCTAATGTGCACATGTCAGCGTCATGCTGCAGTTGCTGCGGAGCTGACAGCTGCGGCGAGGCGACGCCAGGTAATCGATTTGCACACAAGGGAGCAGGAGGCGCAGCACGGCGCGTGCTGTCCCACCGATATATGTGCAGCATCTGTGCGTCCCTGCTCCAATCCAGTCCACCGTCCTCCACAGCTTTTGCGACGCTCTCGCCTGTGTCGTGCAGAAAGCGGCCATCAAGCCGCTGGCGGAGTCGCTGTTCCCGCTGGTGGAGGCGCGCGTGGACGAGGTGCTTCCTGCTTCCGAGGCATACCGGGATGCGGAGGCGCTGCGGGAGGCGCTCGTTGCGCGCTCCCCGGAATACCGCGCGATATTGTCTGGCTGGGAAGACACCCCTGTCACGCCCGACGACATGTGAGGAGCTGGAACAAGACGGACGACATGTGAGGCGGTAGGGGGCGCTGTGAAACATGAGGAGGCCGCAATGCGGGAATGCTGTCGGGCTGGGAGGACACGCCCGTCACGCCCGACGACATGTGAAGGAAAGATCCGAACCAGGAGAGCCTAAATCATATGGACGACATGGGGTCTTTGGCATGAGGAGACCATCGGGAGGAGCTGGGAGGAGAGCTGCCGGGCAAGGAGGACACGCACATCACGCCCGCCGACATGTGGAAGATCGATACGTGGAAGATGTTTACATCTGGGTGCGTCGGGCTGCCGGGCTGACAGCACACGCCCGTTATGCCTGATGGCATGCGGAGCAGCATGTGAATCTCGACCTGGCGGCGTACAGCTTTGCGGGGTTGCGGCTTGGGGCTGTACAGCTGCAAGGGCCCGCCGTGCAGGCATAGATTGCTTGTGTCTGAGAGCCCCACCGATCAGCTGTAAATGGCTAGAGAGCGATGTTGTGCAGGACCAACGAAAGATTCGATCGGTGCGCACTTTGTTCAGATTCAAAACGTATGCGTTCTCGTGGCCTGGCGGTGGTCATGCCATGGCATGTCGCGGTCGTACACGTTGGCATGACGCTGCTGACGGCCGCGCTGCCCCCGCATAAGCGAAGCGCAGATGACGTTGGCCCCATCGGTCGCTGCGCGACCACAGCCGTCAAGATGGCGCCGCCACTTGAGAGCTATAACACGACGTTGCAGCCGCGTCAGGGCGGTCTCTGCTGAGCAAGGTTCGACTGCACCTGTGAATCCTTGTCGTTGCCCCTGCGCTGCCGGCTTGGCGGCGCCCCTGCACTCGCGATCTGTGCACGATAGCGACGGCGCCGGCGCTGGTGCAGCACAGCCACATACCCCTCCGCAAGCATCCAAAACTCTTTGTGTCGCACCGTCGCTGCAATTCCTTGATGGAGCGGCGGCAGCCGTGTTGCAGTGCTGACTTGCAGGCAGCGCTGTCAGAGGCCCTGCACCTGCCTGCCTTTCGCTTCTGCCATCGGCATCCAATACGACAGGTCTGTCCTTTCTGTTTCTGCATCTGCTTGATGCAAGGTGATGTGTTTGCTTATGTAACTTAGCGCCTGTGACCAAATCATCATGCACGTCAATGTCGTGCACCGACAGAGTTTCGGCGTCGCAGGCTGCGGCAGGCTGTGCAACATCGCACATACCGTTCACGAATGAGGATATCACAAGCACCTGAGCATTCAGCAGGTGTCTCAACAGCTCGCAGCACAGAACCTGCCTGCGGCAGTGACGCTGCACGACACATCATTTTGACCTGTGTAAATGCTTTTGATGTGGCAAGGTAAAGTCACAAACCAGTGATAATCTGCTCCTGAAAATGCGCTTATCCCCTCTCGACGCCGACAGGGCGACCTCTGGGTGTCCTTCTTATTTTAAACAACTTTGATGATCTGGATGATCCAGTGCCGATGCAGCTCGGACCTGAGCCATGTACTTTCATCTTACAGCAAATTCGACGCAAGTGTCGGGATTTCAAGTCGCCGAACGCCCTGCCGCTCTCCCTGCACCTCCGTCGCTGTGCTACTACAGATTAGTCACCCTTAAGAAATTGCGTGGGACAGACAAAATGTATTCGCCCTGCTAGCTCAGTCACACCGTTTCGCACAG
>JAABUW010007941.1_pt1 | contig 12572 bp, 8 predicted proteins | sample 5560081 | NCBI WGS metagenome assembly JAABUW01 (sample SAMN10711882, study PRJNA513363) | rock metagenome | isolation source: Antarctica rocks | place: Antarctica: Victoria Land, Knobhead sud | reverse complement strand
TGATGAAAAAGTCAATGCAAGCTTCAGATGGGTGGTGATGAAGTGTAGATCTGATCATTGACTAAAGGGGCGGCCCCTTAGTCAGCAAGACGTCACGTGCTGGCCTCAGTTCGGGGATGCTATATATATATATATTTCCTTTCCTTTCAACGCTCGCTCGGGTTTTTTTTAACATCCATAGACTTTTTGTTGTGTGGAAACCAGTGGGAAAAACCCCTTCTACGAGTCCTCCTGAGCTATGTAATCTAGGTCATCTGCGGAGGTACTGTACATTCAAAGACAATCGCACACCCGCCCCGTTCGGCCTCTTTCCACCACCTACAGTACACTATCGCTTTTTATATCGATATGGAAAACTACATCTTAGCATCCGAGCTCACCTGAAACCCTCGAGATCTTGATCTATCGTCGCTGGGTTCCGTATTGTAGATGGTGCATTGTTTTTACGAGGTGACGTTGCTCCTTTGGATATATTAGTTGGATAGTCCATGCCGGTTCCGGTAGAGGGTTTCTGCGGGCTATGACCCTGTTTCCTCCCTAACCTTTATCTACCCTATCCCTGATCACTTCCCCCCCACCTGCACCTAACCATCTCTCCCATGACTTCCCCTTCACCCCCCTTAACTAGAAACCCTCACCCATCACACCCCCCCTCCTCCGTCCACCAACACCTCCTCTCCCCCCTCATTGGCAACCCCCCCACCCTGGCACCCCCATGCGGCTCCCTCCCCATCAGCAATTTCCCAATCAACAGCCCGCCTTTCTCGTCTCTGCCTGCTTGCTCGTTGCGCCAGTCGGTCGGGAGGAGGGTCATCCATTTCTCGCGGTCACGGAGGGGGCGGTAGTGGGGATATTGGTTTTTGCGGGGTTGATGGGAGTGGTGGTGGTGGTGGGTTGGTTTGAGGGGATCGAGGGGGAAGGGAAAGGAGGGGGAGAGACTGGGGGATGGGGAGGGTGAAGGGAAGGGGGAGGGGGGAAAGGAGGTGCAGTATTTGCAGAGGGGCGGGGAGGGTAGGTCGATGCCTGAGGGGTCGTCGGACCAGGGGGGTGGTGGGAGGGGTGTCTATTTCGCCGTCAGTAGTTCGTTTTGCTACAGTCAACGCCGGAGTTTCGCAGCAAATCAAAGCAATCGCAAGGAAGAAAGAAGTAAAGAATGACAGACCCGACAAACCAAACACCCAACACACCCCCAATGCCACTCTGACCACCCGTACCTCACCCTCCCTTCCTTGCGCCCCAAAGATTCGTTGCAAGTCCAACAGGTAGCGGCCTCGCCTGCTAAAGGCGAAGTTGGAGAATTAAACGTGCGAAGGGGGCGTGGGTAGAGCGGAGCATTGATTGTAGTAGATCGAGGAATCAAGAGAGGTCGTGGGAGCGAAATGTAGGAGTGGCGCCGCGGTAGGGGAAAAGGGGAGAGTGGAGGTATTGGCGTTGAGGGTTGCTGGGACAGAGCTGTGATGTACGATGTGTCGGTTGTGGACTCGCGTTGGTGGGAGCCCATGGGTGGGTTCGGGTGTTCCTTAGATCGGGTTTCAAGGCGAGAGCGCCGGGAAAAGGAGAGGTGTGGGGGGTGGGGGTCGGGATTGGATGTCATTGTCGCGGGAAGGCATGGGGTGGAGGCGGTTGAGAAAAGACGTGCATAGGGTGGAGGAGCGATCCGTGTTGCCAAGTGTTGGTGTAGAGAGGAGTACGTGGCGCCCATCGAGGGGTTATTGTGACGCGGGATGCTTAATATGCTTCTGTTAAGTTTGGAATGGCATACTGATTGCGAAGTTCGGACGATAATGATGATGCTGCTGCGTTGCTTGGATCGGAGGTGGAGAAAGTAATGAATGACAAGAGGAGATAATGAGTGTGGGACTGCCTATACGCTTTCAATCGATAATGCTGAAATACAAAAGCTTAAGCACAACTGAAATGAGGTTGCGAAAGCTGCAGAATAAGGATTGAACAGAAAGGGAAGGAATGATCAAGCTCGAGAGAGATTTGGGCCTCTAGAATTAGAATACCTTGGACATTGAACGGAGAGAAGCCACTGCTCAGTAAATAGCGCTCTAGATAGTGTATAAATCCAAGTATATGTACTGGTGCAGCAATTTTAGTATGTATGCAAGTTACAACCTCCACATCGTTAAAGCCATCTTTATTACCATTATGCCACTTCAATTGCAGATATTGCCAGGCTTTTACCTCTCAGATCCTTTAGTACCAGTAGCCCTTGACGAGGTAAGCACTGTAAACCGCCATCGCACCTAAGAATCCCTGAGTGCCGAAGAATCCCAAAGGTCTCCCAATTGCGACGTTTTTTCTTCCCTTGAGTCCAAACTCCACATGCGCAATTCTCAGAGCAAAAAGCGCGGCCAAGGAGTAGTTGAGCACCTTTCTGTTCGCCCCATTGAGTTCCGCAACGGCCGTCAAAATCAACGCAATTGGCACGCTCTCCAGGAAGTTGGCCTGGCAGCGGGATTCAACCATGAGAGGGTCTGGGACGTCATTGGTCGCATTGTCAAGGCGGTCACCGATGTATTTCTCGTTCTTAATACGCTGGTAGACGACGCGGTTGGTGAGAACAAGAAGGTAGGCGGCGAAGGGAAGGGTCCAGGTGCCGGTGACAGCTGTTACATGAAATTAGTGTGAGGGACATGCAGCGGGGAGTTGCAGGACTGACGCAGCATTTTCGGGACAGGAACCCCAACTACGGTAGCGGTGCTCATGGTTGCGGTGGTAGGGTATAAGATTCGAGTTCAAAGAATTCAGGTGGTTGCAACTCAGATAACTAAGTTATGCTCAAGTTGGAAGAAGAAGAAGTTGAAATGGATAGGTGGAGGTCGGCGAAAAGGAGCACCAAAGACTTCAGCCTTAGCACGCGAGCACGCTTATTCTATAGATAAACAAGTGCCGAGGTGTAAACAATGTAAACAACATCGAAGACCACGAAATTCAAACACTGATCATTTGAGAAGGCTTGCTACAAATCTCAATTTTTCAAAGAAACACAAAACTCAGCGGATGATAATTATACATTGGGAAAATGGCTACTCCACGTCGGCGATCGTCGCGCATCAGATGCAGTGGAACACCTGTTAGTAAACAAACACCGAAGAGCCTGAGCGGCCCCCAGATGCCCATATGTTCACCAGCTTCCTCGATGCAATTTACTGATTCTCATGTACTACTCAGGTTAATTCTGCTGCATCCCCTGCAAAGAATCAGCTGTCTTCTGTCTTCGAACGAAACGAATCGCCACAAGACGGCACACCACGCAAAATCGATACACTTGTCTCGTCTCCAATTGCTCCACCAAATACTGCTGTAACACAGGAGAAGCTGCAGATCCCATCATCGCCCCTCAAGACACCCCAAACCGCCTCTCGTCTCTATCCTAGCCTAGACGAGATGCATCCAAGCAAAGTCCATCAGAGCACCAGCAAGCAACCCGGCTCTGGCTTACGGCTTGGTTTCGGGGGTGTTGACATTCGGAACACAGCATCTGTAACACATTCTGGTTCCATAGCAACCGCTCAGAGTACTCCTACCAAATCAAAGAGTGGTTTACCAAGCCACATGTCTTCTCCTACTTTCGAGTTTAGCTTCCATCGACCAGAGGCCGACCTTAGCGAAGAAACCAACAAGATTATGGAGAGTGTGCGGGAAGAAGCAGCCAGGATTAAATCAGCTTTACAGGAGGAGCGCAACAAGCAGAACGAGAAAGACATTACAACCAACCAGCTCTTCGGTGTTGGTGGCCGCAAACTTGCAAAGCCCAAGGGAAAATCTGGGAGATATAGTGATGTACACAAGCAAGAGTTCAAAAAGATGGATTCCATTGCAAGCCATGCTTCAGTGTGGAAGAACAAGCTCCAAGCTAATACAGCAAGTTTGAAACGGAGTCCATCTAAAGTTGGCCTCGATGCACCACAAGGTGTCCTCTCCCGAACAAAGTCTTTCAAGTCAATGCGTGCAGAGGAACTTGGCAACCGGCTTGACAACATGTCCCCAGGGAAACGGGCCAAGCAGAACTACAATGATGATACCTCTACCGCACGGCCAGTATCACGGGACACCAATTCTGAAATGGAGAGTGTACAATCATCGCCGACACACGTCAAGTCCCACTCTGGTCTACCAAGTGCTGTTACAACGCCGACAAAGTCATCTCTGGCTCGAGCGGCTAGTGTCAAGGCAACCAAAGCCTCCAATATCCCCTCGCTGAGCCGGAGTGCGTCAACAAAAACACTTGCAAGCCCAGTTGCCCCAAAGACCGAAGGCAGCAACAAATATCTATCTTCCCTATCAAGGTTTAGCAGCATGAAATCTATTCTCCACCGTTACCAACCAAAGTTCTCCGACGATCCCATGAAGGTGGCTGCTGGTACCCACTTGCCTGTTCCTCTAGAGAAGAAGGATCTCAACAAAGAGCTGCCTAGCTTACCAGGGACACCATCTCAAAGCTTCCAACACTCACCGTCCATGAAACGTGTCGGCTTTACCCCTAGCACAAACTCCAGATACGACCTAGCATCCGTCTCCCCGTCTCCCTCGAAAATCCCCTCCATGCACTCTATGCAGCACACTACCTCAAAATCTACTGAATCTACACCAATATCATACCCTTCCCTCGCAAACTCCCCCAACATTACCACCCGCGCCAAAATCCCTAAATCTCCTGCTCCAGGCGATTTCACCTTTACCTCCTCCAAAACCATCAATTTCGGTGCTGCAACTTCAGGTCTCACATCCCCATCAACCATCCGCCAAGTCCGTCCCAGCGGTCTTCCTACCCCTCTTACATCCACCTTCAACGACCTTCCAGCAATCCCTCACGGCATCGGGAATAAGAAGCGCCACCGCGCAGACTCAGACGACGAGGGCATTGAAAATCAGCAGCCTACAGACCCTGATAATGAGGATTACGGGCGAAGCCCGAAGAAGCAGAAGCTCGCGCCGAAAGAGGACATAATCGACGCAAAATTGAATGGACAGCGAAAGGGTACTACGGCTAGTGGGAGCCGTATCCCAAAGATGGGTGGGGCTAAGGAGAGGGGTAGGGGGATGCTGAGTTTGAGTAGGTTGAATATGCTGGCGAGGCCGAAGGATAGGCGATAGGTGCTTGTCGTATCGAGGTTCACTATCATGAGGAATTAGGGAAGGGTTACTGCGAAGGCTGGTTTCAGCAATGGGCTGGTGATTATGATGGGCATAGACTATGCTGGTCTTGTTGGGCGAGTGCGTCACGGCTGCGAGTCAACGATCCCTGACGTCTTCCCTTGAAAAATTGATCTTTTCAACATCCTTCTGTCAAAAAATTTCATTCCATTCGGACTTGTCATTACCTACCACCTGTCTTTTTATTTCCCAGAAAAGGGGACATCAGGAGCCTTGATAAATTTGAACCGAAAACGAGGGAACGAAGAAATGGCGATATGGATCTTATGATTGGCAGGGATAGGATAGGATGGAATGAGATGAGATGAGATGAGATGTGTTATGCTTTGTTGACGCGGGTATGAAGTCGGGATATGAGCTGCTTTTGTAAGATTGAAATGCTAGCTAGGTACATAGACACGGGAATTGTAATGCGATGACGAATCTCTCACTGGTAGGTAGTAGTGTTTTTTTTTGGGAAATGTGAGGGCGTGCGGGGGGTTGGGTTTTTGTGCATAAGGATTCTGTGCCTGTGGTATGTGAGAGTTGTGACGGTTTGATGTGGGGATGTATCGTATCGGATGTGGTGGGGAGATTACAAGAGGAAGACCTATCGGGCGGCCTATGAACGCTTTCAAGACAACCAAACTCCATGCAATGCACCCGCTAAACCCACACTGCCCCGGCTTCCCCCCCTTCTTTCCAAACCATCCAACCCGACTCACTTCTCCATCCTCTTCAAAAAACCCCCCAGATCAAACTCCTCCTCATACGCCTTCTCGTCCCACAACTCCCCCAACCCGTCCGCCCACCCTTTCTTCCCCTTTTCCTTCACCTCGCCCGTCGCCACATCGACTAGATCCTCTTCTCTACCCGTTATATCGTGGCTGTTGTTGTCGGTGGTGGAGGTGGAGGAGGGGTTGACGTTGACGTCGAAGAGGTCGAGGATTTGCGAGGTTTCCATTGTGGCGAGGCCGGCGTTTTGCTGGTTGACGACAGTGGAGGCGACGTCGATTTTGAAGCGTTGGAGGCTGTGGTGCGGGTGTTAGGGGTGGGGGTTTTGATGAGCAAGAGGAAAAAGGGGAAGTAGGGACTTACTTTAGGATTTTCTCTTCCAGCGTTCCGCGAGTAACTAGGCGGTAGACGTTGACGACTTTCTTCTGCCCAATCCGATGTGCGCGATCCATGGCCTGTAGATCTTTTTGTGGGTTCCAGTCATGCTCCACGAAAATTACTGTATCCGCCCCTGTCAAGTTCAGACCGAGGCCTCCCACACTTGTCGTCAACAGCAGGACATCGTAGCTCGGGTCTGTGTTGAACTGATTCACGATATTCTGCCGTTTGTTTGCTTCGACGCTGCCGTCCAATCGCAGGTATTGGACGCTAGGGAGCAGTTTGCGGAGGACGTCGTTTTGAACAATGTCGAGCATTTCCTTCATTTGGCAGAAAATGAGAGCGCGGTGCTGGGAGACGTAGTTTGTTTCTGGAGCAAGTTCGCCTGTGCTGGCATTTTCGCTGCCGATACCGCAGTCGACAAGGAGGTCACGGAGAGCGGTTAGTTTGGGGGCGTGGGTGATGTCTTTTAGGTTAGAGTGCTGGCGCGCGAGCTGGGATTGGATCGCGTCGTACTGCTTGTGGCCTTCCTTGACGACGAGGGAGGGGGAGTTGCAGAGTTTGCGCATGTATTGGAGGGCTTGGAAGATGTGTTGTTTTGCTTCTTTGTCGTCGCTGCCGGCGCTTTCGGCGAGCGTCTTGCGCTCTTTTTTGGCAAAGTCTTCGAAGAGCATCTTTTGGAGGTCGCTGAGGTCGCAGTAGTAGTTTTGCAGGATTTTGGGGGGAAGATCGTCGAGGACTTCCTCTTTTAGTCGACGGAGTAGGAACGGGAGGACTTGCTTGTGTAGAGCTTCGATGGCGAGAGCACCTGCCTCTTGTTCTTTCGAAGATGATTTACTAAAACGTGACGCTGCTATGGGTTTGGCAAACCTATCGAGGAATATCTTTTCAGTACCTAGGAAACCTGGCATTAAAAAGTCGAACAATGACCAAAGCTCAAGGACATTATTCTGTATAGGCGTTCCAGAAAGTATAAGTCGATGGTTGCTAACAAGACGCTTGACCGCTATGGTAGTCTTAGCTCTAGGGTTTTTGATCAAGTGCCCTTCATCTAAGACGCAATAATTCCAGCTATGTGGAAGAAAGATGTCAATATCGTTCCTGCACACATCGTAGGATGTGATGACTACGTCAGTCTTTCCTAATTGGTCCCTCAGCCGTACTCTGTCTGACGCTGGGCCCACATAAGCCAAGCAGGATAAGAATGGCGCGTAAGTCTGTATCTCTTGCTGCCAATGGCCTGAAAGCGTAGGCGGACAGACTATGAGTGAGGCGAGACGACGTGAATCGGAAGCCTGAGTTTTGGCAAACTCCTCGGCTCGGAGATGATGGTCACTTGCCACAATGCAGAGAGTTTGCAGCGTCTTTCCAAGGCCCATATCATCACAAAGAATGCCGTGAAGATGGTAGCGATTGAGAAAAGCTAGCCAATTGACACCTTCCTGTTGATACGATCTAAGTTCGGCTTTGATAGTTACGGGGACTTCGAAGGGCTGTATCTTCTTTGGGTCAAGCATTTGTGAGATGAACTGGCGCTCACGATCTCGGCCCTTCAGAAGCTTATCTGGAAGGCCTGGTGGGTCTGGTATACCAGCTTCGAGAGGTACGAGCTTGACTAGGGTTGCGAAAGTAGTAGTTGCTATCAGTCGAACGTCGTTGTCAGAATCGCTCATTCGGCCGAGCACTGGAACAATAAGGAATATAACGTATGGTAGGATGCTGTCTTCCATGACGTGGATAATGTGGTATATGAGTTCGATAATGCCTTGACGAGGATGTATCTCAGGATAATTAATGCAGGGGAGGATGTCCTCGACAAGCATTGTCATGCCTTGAATTCTTAAGATACTGCATACAGTAGCGAAGCACTTTGCTGCGGCATAGCGAAAGACTGATAGTTTATTGCGCAAAGCTTTTGATATTAGTGGCATCAGTTCAATAGCGAAATAATGAAGATCTGGATGCATGCCAGGTAACAAGGCTCGTAATATGGAGAGACCGTCAACAACCTCTTGGCCAAGCTCCATATTGTCATTGACTTCAACCGATAAATCATTGTCAAATACTTGACGGAGAGGTGACTCGATCTTGGTTTTGAGCACCGGTAGTTTTGTAAGTAAATCCTTGCCAAAACTGTGAGTGAGCTGGTCGAATGCCTCTTTCGCACCTCGTCGTGTGATTCGTGCCGCTTTCGCTTCCATTTCGTACTTGAGCGCATCAGGATGATCTCTCCGGTCCTCTTCTTTCCGAAGTGAAAGTACAGAATCATGCAAAGAGGCATTGGGTCCGAATTCAGGCGTTTCAGAAGTATCAACGCAGTAAAACTTCATTAGATTGGCGATGACCTTATCGGCAGGTCCGCGACGGTCTGATTTGGCATAATATCCCATCAAGGAAGCTATCGAAGCAGCAGACCGCTTTTGTAATTCAACATTCTCTTCGGTCTTGATACTATCCATGATCCCTTTGATCAACAAACTCGGCTTCTTTGGTATGTCGTTGAGAGCCACGACAGCACCAGATACGGCCGCCCTGATACGAATGTCTTTTTCACCTTTGGCTCGCTTGGCATCTTCAATAGCCGTGACGGCACATGTCCGAGCATCATTAAGTAGCTGCAATGACGTAATTCGTTGAGCAGGCGTCAGAGATTTCTTCAAGCGCTCAAAATCTTGGCCGACGACAGTATCAGCGTTAGCGATAGAGAAAGCGGTAGGGCCCGCTCCCATCTCGCCCTGAACCACGATAGCGAGGACTGGTATCTTAGATGGTGGAATATGACCTTGATCTCTGAAAGCATTCAACAGTGAGTGGCATTGCGCTCTCACGATCCGTAGATATGGCAAAAGATCGTCATAACTCTCAGGTCGGTCTTCCTCGAGCATAGCCCGGAGAGGCCCACTGAACCGGCCAACCGTCTCAGAGATGTGCGATGAAGAACGAGCGTATTCTTCTATGATCATGGCGGCCGTCGTCTGTGTCGTTGAAAAAGGAGCTTTCAGACGGGAGACGAGATCATCGAAGAATGATTCCAAGGCTGGACTCGGTAGCCAAAGGGCCAAGGCTCGACCAAATGCTTTGGCCGCGAAGGTTCTAGATCGTATTAGCGTGTCAGCACCTACAAGATCGACATCGCCTTGAATCATGTGTCCATCAACATTGTGAGACGAAGACGGTGGTGGGTCTTCCTTCTTGTCAGAACGCCTCCGTCGTTTTGTTGCCGGCTCACTGGTTTGATGCGAGGGTAGTCTGCTTGTTGAAGGGTTTGGTAAAGCATACATCTGCCCCGAAGGCCTCATTAAAAGAGACAGTTCCAGAGGAATCGAGTATCGCGATGTTCCTATAGGATGCGTCGTCAAATCGAATAAATCGGGAGCGTGTGGCAGAAATTCAGAGGCAAAACGCTCGGGGCCTTGATCAACAAGAGCACTCGCGAGAGCATACCAAACCTCAAGACTCAAATTAAGTACAGATTCGTTGCGTTCCACAAGAAAATTTTGAAAGACTAGCCGCAGAATTTTGCCGTTGACCCAGCCTTTCGTCCCTTCACCTCCAATGTGAAGAAAAGTCTGTAATGCACGAAGAACCGCTAACCGAACGCTGGTAATTGTATGTCTTAGGAAGGGGTAAAGCCTAGGAACGAGATGGGTAAAGGAATGCTCGGGATCTTTCGCTGCATTTTGCTTCATTGCACCAAGTACTTCTGGAAAACTGCAGAGCTTAGCAAGAAGATCCATGACGGATCCAGTACTAGCACTCAAATCGTCTCGAAGATCCGATAGACAGTCCCATACGATGTTCATTAAATCGTCAAGCGCTGCCGGACGAAGGACCACAAACTCCTTGGCAATGGGTGTCAGTGTAGCTGCGCTGACGGCACGAACATCGTCGTCATAATCTGCGAGCCCCTTCATCACTGCCTCGACCACTCCATCCATGAGACCATTGTCTTTCACAAGAAGGTCGTTTCGTACCGCAACTAGGTACCGCAAACCAATCATTCCTCCATGGCAAACCTCCCAAATGCGATTGACGAGATGCAGGTCGTTTTGCATAACCATACGATAGAGCACCCGATAGACTGAAGTCACCACGGTAGGTACTAGATGAACCATAAGAGCACCAAGTGTTTGTCCAACGGTTTCTCGAATTGGTGCCACGACATTGTCAGATATGTAATCACCAAAGCGATCGAGCATGAAAACGCAGCAAAGCCGACAAGCCAAGTTGTCCAACCAACGAGTATTGACGGCATCGTTGACAGATCTAGGTTTGCCCCGTACACGGCCCGCACCGGCGCCATGAACTCGAATGACTTCGCGCAAGCCCATGGCCGCACCGTGCCGAATTTCCCAGTTGGGGTCAAACATGTCAACCAACAGTACCTCGCATAAGCGCTCAAAGGGCCACTCCAGCCCTTCTTCCTCAGCCTCGGCCTGGATAACTGATTTGTCTGGCAATATCGATCCTTTGAAATCCGAAACAATCTTAGCATCCTCATCGACGTTGGTCCGATCAAGAGAAAAAACATCTGAGCTACTATCGTTGTCGAGTTCACTCTTGATCTCTGTCTTGATCGCGTGCGGCTCAGGTGCGAAAGGTACCACGGGTGTCACATTGCTTGATTTGCGAATCGACAAATCAACTACGCGGACTTTGCTTGACTGGCTTCTGGCATTCAGCTTATTCTTCCGCTTGAGCTGATTAAGCTGGCGTTTACTTAGCCCTGATTCATCTGTAGGTGTGGAGGAGAACGATTCCCTTGGTGAGGCGCCAGTGAATGGCGAAGGAGACTGCACGTTCTGATGGCCGAATAACATATGATTTGATGTGTCGACTCTCGGTAATCCAGGCTTCGAACGCGTGTTATTGTGCGAGTTAGTGCCTGCAACCTCTTCATCGAGGGCCTCTTCTTCGATTTGTTCACCACGAAGACCTAATCTTGCATTCAGGCTCCTTTTCTGAATCGCAAGCTTTTCGACAGGGTCCAGCGACGCAAGAGCGTAATCATGTTCTTTGCCAGCGCTGCCAAGCAGCTTCTTGCCGTAGGTAAGAACGGCTGAGATGTCTAGAGTATCTAGCTGTAGCTGATCCTCGGCCGCAGGAACATTGGTCAAATTAGGACTGCCATTTCCGGCATCATGATTTTCAAGCGTCGCTTCGCTCGAATCGTCGGCACTACTAGTAGTATTGGGGTCAAAGGTGCCTGCATTCTCGACGATGCCTCCGATAGCTCTGGCGGCAGCTGTTCGTGTATCCCAGTTTTTAGATCTCAGAAAGGGAAGAACTCGGGTCAAAAGATTGAAGAGTTCATCAGGATGTTGTTTCTGAACGTCAGCGAGTTGCTGTGCAGCAGTGTTCCTTATTAGCTGAGTACTCCCCGTCTCAAGTAACCTGTTTCCATGTTGAATTAGTTATCATGGTGGTTGGTTCATTGTTCGTTATTGGATGGACAACTGTTAGGGTTCCACATACGTGACTAAGCGATCAAGCCTGACACGTGATCTGTTAGCATGCGCGGTATGCACGGTACTGTAGATTTAGCCGCTTACCTCGAGGTCATAGCTTCACAAGCCTTCCCTGACCCGAGAAATGCTTTTCTACGAGGCTGTTGTTCTTGTTGTTCTTGTTGTTATTATTTATTACTTGCCGTAAATCCTCCAGGTCTGGTGAAGGTTCTGTTGTGATAGGATCGTTCAACACCCGACGCCGTGATTAGTATTAATTATCATTACCATAAAAGGTCATTCATTAATCGTGAAAAAGAAGGCGCTGAAACGACATAGTGGTAGAGAGAGAGAGAGGGTCGTGTTCTGGGCCTTGCCGTGGGTCTTTGGTTGAACAGTGGGCTGTCGTGCGTCTTTAGCACCCTGTGGACGTGCGAGGGGGGTCGGGAGTGTTTAAGTTATTTATCTACGCTGCCTCTTGGCTGCCTGCTCCTCTCATTCGTTCGCTTATTTCGAGTGAGAGCCTAACCAGGGGCAACAACCCACCAACCACCAATCACCTAACACTCACCTCACTTGAGAAAACTTTTCTCTCAGTTCATGCTTCCACAACACCTGCGCAACCAACATCGCACACCCCGTGTTATGAGATATGAGAAATGTATGTGCGACCCCCCCGAATGCCAGGTGGGGAACCGTTACGACTAAAGTACCCCATGTCTTGGCCGACACAAGAAGGTCTGCCCGTACCTTCTCGAAAAATACAAGAAGAGATTCAGCACAAAAAGTATCAGTCGTACCTTACTCCGGTTGATGAAATCACACGATGGGGGGAAATGGCAGCGCAACTTTGTTACGGTCATTGAT
>JAABUW010007939.1_pt1 | contig 12572 bp, 14 predicted proteins | sample 5560081 | NCBI WGS metagenome assembly JAABUW01 (sample SAMN10711882, study PRJNA513363) | rock metagenome | isolation source: Antarctica rocks | place: Antarctica: Victoria Land, Knobhead sud | reverse complement strand
ACCGCGGCCCCGATGCCGGTCGAAGCGCCGGTCACGAGGTAACTCTTCCCGGCCAAGTCGGGGATGGTCAATGTCATAGCCATGTGAACTCCTCTGGCCTTGCGGCCGATCGCGGGGTCAGAGCGCCTCGTCGAGGGCGATCAGGTTGATCTGCGTCATCCGCGCGTTAGGGCGCTGGGTCGCCGCGAAGACCACGGCATCGGCGACATCCTCCGCCTCGAGGAAGCCGGACGAGGCGACGAACTCTGGCGTCCTGCCGTGGCCGATCGCGAACTCGGTCTTCACGCCGGCTGGGCAGATCACCGCGACCTTGATGCCGAAGGGCTGCAGCTCTAGCCGGAGCGCCTGTGTGAAGCCGACCTGTGCATGCTTTGTCGCGCAATACACCGCCTCCCGCGTGAAACCGCGGATGCCGGCCTGCGAGGAGACCTGCAGGATCAAGCCGCTGCCCTGCGCCTTCATGGTCGGCACCACCGCCTTGGTGAACAGGAAGGTGCTGCGCATGTTTGTGTTCATGACCAAGTCATAGTCCTCGACGCTGTAATCGAGAAAATCGGCGTAGCTGCCGATGCCGGCGTTGTTGAGCAGCACGTCGACCCGGCCGAAGCGACCGAGCGTGACGTCCAGCGTCTCGTCGGCCGTTGCCTTCTGAGCGACGTCACCGACCACGGGAGCGCACCGGCCGCCGGCCGCCTCGATCTCGCCGCGCAGCGCTTCGAGCTTGTCGCCGCTGCGCGCCACCGCGACGACGGCCGCCCCTTCGGCCGCAAGCCCGATCGCGCTCGCCCGTCCGATGCCCTTGCTCGCGCCCGTCACGATGGCGACCTTGCCGGCGAGCCGGCCCTGTTCCTGCGGCATTTCCCTCTCCTGTTTGCTTGTTTGCAGTACTCTGCTCCCGGCCGCCGAGCATCCCCCGCAACCCGGCGAAGCGATCCGCGGCGCTATTTTGCGACCGAGCCGCCGTCGACGCAGAGCGCGTCGCCCATGATCATGTTGGAAGCTTCCGAGGCGAGGAACACCGCTGCGGCCCCGATCTCCTCGGGGTCACAGATCCGTCCCGCGACGCCACGGCCGAGGATGTCCGCGCGGATCTCGGGGATCTCCATGGCGCGGGAGGTCATGTCGGTCCAGGTCGCGCCGGGGCAGATCGCGTTCACCTGCACGTTGTGCGGCCCCCATTCCACCGCCAGGATCTTGGTGAGCATCAGAAGCCCGCCCTTGGTGGTGCCGTACGCCGCGTGACCCGGAAAACCGTTGATCCCGGCATCCGAGGCGATGTTGATGATCTTGCCCCGCCGGCGCTCGATCATGCCACCTGCCACCGCCTGAGCGCAGAAGAAGGGCGCCCGCAGATTGACCGCCATAAGGCGATCCCAGGTGGCCGCCTCGACCTGCAAGGACGGTTCCACCTGGTTCACGCCCGCGTTGTTGATGAGGATGTCGACGGGGCCGAGCTGCTGCTGGACGGCCTTCACCATGCCTGGAATGGCCGAAACGTCAGCGAGGTCGGCCGGCACCGCAACCGCACGTCGCCCCATGCCCTTGATCTCGGCAACCAGCGGCTCGAGGGCCTCGGCCCTGACGCCATTGGCCGCAATGTCAGCCCCGGCGTTGGCAAGAGCCAGGGCGATCGCCCGCCCGATCCCGCGGCTCGCGCCCGTCACGAGCGCAATCTTCCCGGTCAGGTCGAAACTCAGAAACTTCATGCGATTCACCTCGATGCTGTGATGATCGGACAGGGGTCGGCCCTGGCTCCGGCGACGCCGGCGAGGGCGGCGGTCGCGCAGTCCTCGTCCTGCTCGCCCGTCCCGCCACTGACCCCGATGCCGCCGATCAGCACGCCGGCGCGCTTCACGGGCAGGCCGCCTGGGGACAGGACGAAGCGGCTGTCGATGGTGTTGATGCCGAAGCCGCCGGCGCCGGGCTGGGCGATGGACCACAGGGCGCCGCTGGGACGCTGCCAGGCGAGCGCCGTATAGGCCTTGCCCTCGGAGATGCGGCTCGAGGCGAGCTGTGCGTCGTCCATGCGCTCGAACGCCACCGTATTGCCGCCGGCGTCCACGACGCAGACCGCGACGAGGATGCCAAGGTCCATGGCCCGGGCCTGAGCAGCCTGGATCAGGGACCGCGCTGCGTTCAACTCCATCCGCTTCCCCCCATGTCGCACAGGCAGCGCGTCTTCTTCGACCACCCACGCCGCCCACTCGCCGGGACGGGCATGCGTCGGCCTCAGCAGGCGGCTCTCTGGGCGCGATGGTCGCCGCGAATGCCATCGCCGCGTCCGCTGCATCGAGCGTTGCATCTGTTGCAGAGGCTATGCAACTTTGCTATCCATGGCAACAACGAAGCAGGACGCCGCACATTCAAGCAAGCGGCGGCACTTCGGTCACGACGGGACTTCAAGTCTCGCATCCGGACGACGGCGCGACGAGGCGCCACAATCTGCCAACGGAGGAATTGATGCCCAGGACCCGTTTGTTTCCGCTCGTTTCGAGCTTTGCAATTTTTGCTGCAATGACTGCAGACACGCCGGCGAAGGCCGCGGACGCGCCGCTCATCGCCTTCGCGCAGGAGGGCCTCTACAACAGCTGGCGCACCGCCAACAACGACAGCATCCTGGCCGAGGCCAAGAAGGCAGGCTACAAGATCCAATGGGTGCAGGCCGAAGGCGACCAGTCCAAGCAGGTTGCGCAGGTGCAGAACCTGCTCAAGCTGAAGCCCAATATCGTGATCGTCGAGCCGGCCGAACAGCAGGCCGCGACACCTATCGCCGCCATGGTCGACGAGGCGGGCATCCCGCTCATCGTCGCTGATCGCGGACTTGGTGTGCCGGCCGGCAAGGGCCAGTACAAGATTTTGGTCGAGGTCGACTGGAAGGCGGTCGGCGTCGAGCTGGGCAAGGCCGCCGTCGATACGCTGAAGAAGAAGAAGGGGTCCCCGGCCGGCAATGTCGTGGAACTCGTGGGCACGGTCGGCTCGACGCCCCAGATCGGCATGGACGAGGGCTTCAAGTCCGTCACGAGCGCCTATCCGGACATCAAGGTGGTCGACACCCAGGATGGCCACAACGAGCGCGCCAAGGGCCTCGCCATCATGGAAAACTTCCTGACCGCGCATCCCGCAGGGCAGATCGACCTCGTGTTCGCGCAGAACGACGAGATGGCGATCGGCGCTTTAAAGGCGATCCAGGCGGCCGGCCGCGACGAGCTGCTCGGCACCATCATCAGCAAGGACGGGCAGCTCGAGGCCGTGAAGGAGGTGGCCAGCGGCAACTTCGCCGCGGACTGCACCAACACCCCGTATTTCGGGCCGATCCTGATGCCCTACGTGAAGGACATCCTCGAGGGCAAGGCTGTCCCGTCCAATCCGCCCAAGCCGTTCGTCTGCCTGTCCAGCCTCACCAACCAGGGCAAGGGCGAGGCCCAGGCCCTCGTCAAGGACATGACGGCGCAGAAGATGGCCTTCGCGCCTCGCTGAGTGGTCCGTCCGGATGCCCGGAGGCAAAACCGCTCCCGGGCGCCCGCCACAGGAGAACGGCCATGGCGGTTCTGCTCGAAGCCAAGAATCTCTCTAAGCGCTACCCGGGCACCATCGCGCTGCAGGACGTCTCGTTCGACCTGCGCCATGGCGAAGTGCACTGCCTGATGGGCGAGAACGGCGCAGGCAAGTCGACGCTCATCAAGATCCTGTCCGGCGCCGTCAGGCAGGACACCGGTGACATCATCATCGAGGGGACACCGGCTGGCCATACCCACGTTTGGGAGCGACGTGCGCTCGGCATCAGCGTCATTTACCAGGATCTCAACCTCGTCCCGCAGCTCACAGTCGCCGAGAACATCTTCCTCGGCAACGAGCCTCGCACGCCGCGGGGCACGGTCGACACCAAGGCCATGCGCCGGCAGGCGGGTGAACTGATCGCCACATTGGGCGTCGCTTTCTCGGTCGACGCCCGCGTGGGCGACTTGCCGATCCCGCTGCAGCAGCTCACTGCGACGGCCCGCGCTCTGTCGCTGAAGGGCAAGGTCCTCATCATGGACGAGCCCTCCACCGTGCTGAGCGGCAAGGATCTCGAGGGCCTCTACGACGTCGTGCGGCGCCTGCGCGCAAGCGGGATCGGGATCATCTACATTTCCCATCACCTGGAGGAGGTCTTCGCGCTCGGAGACCGGGTGACGGTGCTTCGGGACGGCCAGTTCGTCGCCACCAAGGACGTCGCCGACACGTGCAAGGACGAGCTCATCCGCATGATGGTCGGGCGCTCGATCGACGACCTCAACAAGCCGATGGGCGGGCGCACCGTGGGCGCCGAGGTTCTGCGGGTGGAGCATCTCAACCGCGGCAACGTGCTCAAGGACATCTCCTTCACTCTGCGGCGGAACGAGGTGCTCGGCATCGCAGGGCTCGTCGGCGCCGGACGCACCGAGCTTGCCCGGGCCATCGTGGGGCTCGACCGGATCGACACGGGCACCATCCACCTCGACGGCCGGCCTCAGGCGATCCGCAGCCCCCGGCAGGCCGTGTCGCTCGGCATCAGCCTCGTGCCGGAGGACCGCAAGGCCGAGGGCCTCGTGTCCGTGCTGAGCATCCGCGCCAACGCAGCGCTGAGCGCACTGCCCTCCATGACCACGGCCGGCTTCATCCGCTTCGGCAAGCTCAGGACGGTGGTCAACCGCCTCGCCAAGACGATGGCCGTCAAGGCGCCCCGGCTCGACATGCCGGTGTCGGGTCTGAGCGGCGGCAACCAGCAGAAGGTGGTGCTCGCCAAGTGTATCGCCACCGGCTGCAAGATCCTGATCCTCGACGAGCCCACCCGCGGCGTCGACGTGGGTGCCAAGGTCGAGATCTACCGCCTCGTCGATCAACTGGTCCGGTCGGGAATGGCGGTGCTGCTGATCTCGTCGGAGCTGCCCGAGGTGCTGACCCTCAGCGATCGGATCCTGGTGATGTCGCAGGGCCGCATCGCGGCCCAGCTCGAGGCCGGCGCCGCCACGCAGGAGGAGATCATGGCCTACGCGGCGCAGGGCCACGTCGAAGATCTTGTGGAGACGGTGTAATGAGGGCCACCTTGACCACCGGCAGCCTGCATACGCCGCCGTCCCGCTTCGATCTCCGGGCTGCGGCGGTCGAGTACAGCACCTGGATCCTGCTGGTGGTGCTGATCGCGGTCGGCACGTCCGTCACCCCGCTGTTCTTCTCGACCCAGAATTTCATCGACATCCTCCAGCAGTCGTCGATCATCGGCGTGATGGCCGTGGGACAGTTCATCGTGATCCTCACCGGCGGGATCGACCTCGGCGTCGGCTCGATGCTGGCGCTGGCCGCCATCGTGGGGGCGCTCGGGGTCGGCGTGTCGCCGGCGATCGGCATCGTCGGCAGCATCGCCGTGTGCAGCCTGATCGGCGCCGCCACCGGCCTCCTGATCGCGCTTGGGCGACTTCCGCCCTTCATCGTCACCTTCGCGACCCTTGCGATCGCGCGCGGCGCGGCGCTTACCATCACCAGCGGCGGCCCCGTGAATCTGGCGCCCTCCTGGTTCCTGGACATCGGGACGGGTCTGTGGCCGCAGGCCATCTGGGCCGTGGTGATCGCCCTCGCCTGGATGCTGCTGGCGCGGCTGCCGGTGGGCCGGCACGTCTACGCGACCGGCGGCAACGTCGAGGCGGCCAAGGTGTCGGGCATCAACACCACGGCCATCTACGTGCTGGTCTACACGCTGTCGGCTGCCTGCGCGGCCGTTGGCGGGCTCATCTTCGCGGCTCGCTCGACCGTGGCGCTGCCTACCTACGGGGCGGGTTACGAACTGCAGACCATCGCGGCCTGCGTGCTGGGCGGCACCGATCTATTCGGCGGCACCGGCAAGCTGTCGGGGGTGGTGCTCGGTGTGATCATCCTGACGATGCTGAGCAACATCCTCGATCTCACGGGCGTGAACCCGTTCTGGAACTTCATCGCGGTGGGCTTGGCGCTATGGCTTTCCGTCTCGTTCCGGTCACGGCTGATCGCGTGGAAGCACTGAAGACCAAACAAGCCGGGAGCGGAACCATGACATCGGTAGAACGCCTGAACGTCGTGCCGCCAGCGGGCCGGGGGTTTCGCAGGCTGTTCAGCCCACGAGTCGGGGTCCTGATCGCCTTCGTGGTCCTGGTCGCCGCCGCACAATGGGCGTCGCACGGCGCCTTCATGCAGACCCGCAACCTCCTGAACATCCTCGCGCAGAACAGCGTCACAGGAACGCTGGCGATCGCTCAGTGCATTGTGGTGATCAGCGGCGGCATCGACCTGTCGCTCGGCTCCATCACGGCATTGAGCTCCATCGTCATCCTGTCGCTGCAGGACCAGGGGCCGCTGATCGCCCGCCTCGGCGGCCTCGGGGTCGGCCTCGCCTGCGGCGCCATCAACGGCGGGCTGGTCGTGGTCGGCCGCGTGCCGCCCTTCATCGCGACGCTCGGCATGATGCAGGCTGCACTCGGCCTGACATATGTGATCAGCAACGGCTACCCGATCTACGAGAACGACCACATGGCGCTGGTGTTCGGGCTCGACAGGGTCGGGCCGGTGCCGCTCATCATTGCGCTCTGGTTGCTGGTGGCGGTGATCGGCTGGATCCTGCTGCGGTTCACGCGTTTCGGCGCCTATGTGTACGCGATCGGCGGCAATGAGCGCACGGCCATCGCCTCCGGCGTCAACGTGGCGGCGGTGAAGCTGTTCATCTACGTCCTCGCTGGGCTCTGCGCGGCCGTGGCCGGCATCATCTCCATCGATCGCCTCGGCTACAGCCAGCCCACCATTGGGGCGTCGCTGACGCTCGACTCCATCACCCCGGTGGTGCTCGGCGGAACGAGCCTGCTTGGCGGCGTCGGCGGTGTCTGGCCCACCATCGGTGGCGTGATCGTTGCAGGCGTCCTCAACAACTTGCTGGTGCTGCTCGGAGCCAGCATCTATTCCGGGCAGATCGTACAGGGAGTCATCATTCTATTGTTTGTCTTCTTCTTCATCCGGGTGCGTCGGCAGTAAGTTTAGTTGGGCCTCAGGACAGCCGTTGGCCCGGAATGCGAGGTTCACAATATGTCGAATCTGCTAGTCAAACTGCACGCTCCGGTTGATGGGCGCATCCTGCATATCACGCCGGCATCGTCGACCACCACGAGCTTAGCCCTGGGCAGCGCCTGCAGAGCGCCACAGGCGACCGCGAGGTGCTTCTGGTGTTCGTCGCCGGACGCGGCGACGTGGATGCGGAATCCTTCTCCGCGGCCGCTGTCGGGGACGGGAGTCGCCCTCGATGATGCGCCCTTCTCGGTCTACCTGCCGCCGCGGACGGCCTTCTCGGTGAAAGCCAGCACCCACCTGGAACTGAGGGTATGCAGCGCGCCGGCCACGGGCAAGTACCCACCGCGCCTGATCCGGGCCGACGAGGTCGGCAAGATCTCGCGCGGGAACGGCATCAACACCCGCTATGTTCGCGACATCCTCCCCGAAACCACCGCCGCCGAGTCCCTCCTCGTGGTGGAGTCGGTCACGCCCGGCGGCCACTGGTCGAGCTACCCGCTTCACAAGCACGGCACGGACGATCGGCCGCGCGAAAGCGCCCTCGAGGAGACCTACTACCATCGCCTCCTACGGCCCAGTCAGGGCTATGCGTCCAGCGGGTCTACACGGACGCCCGCAGCTTGGACGAGACGATGGCGGTTTATGACCAGAACGTCGCCCTGGTCCCCCGGGGCTACCACCCGGTTGCCGCGCCGCACGGCTTCGACGTCTACTATCCCAACGTCATGGCCGAGCGGCGGCTTGCCCGGCGGTTCCACAACGAGCCCTCGCACGCGTTCCTTGTTGCTTGACAGTGCGTCGGCCCATCGCAATGAGAGGCGCCCTCGGGTGCCTCCCAGAGGCTCGCGCGGTTCCCTCCAACCCCGAAGGTCATGAAGCCGTCCACTCCCCTCACGGGCATTGCAGCCAGCCTGGGCATATCGACGTCGACCGTGTCCCGGGCGCTGCGACGCCCGGAGCTGGTAAACAAGGAAACGCGCGCCGCCATCCACCTAGCGGCCCAGAAGGCCGGCTACACGATCGAAGCCGATCGGCCGGCCGCCAGGGGCACGCTCACCACCGTGGGGCTCGTGGTGCCGGACATCGAGAACCCCTTTTTCGCTGTGATGGTGAAGTCCGTGCTCAACGAGCTCCGCCGCACCGGGGTCAGCCTGGTGGTCGCCGACACCAACGAGGAGCCGCTCGGGGAAGGCGAGATCATCAGCACCATGCTGCCGCGCGTCGATGGGCTGATTCTCGCATCCTCGCGCCTGGACCAGACCGCCATCGGCCGGCTGGTCGACAGCAAGCCCTTGGTTCTCATCAATCGCGAGATCGACGGCATTCCGTCCATTCTGATCGACCAGCGCACCGGGATGCGCCAAGCCGTCGAGCACTTGGCGGCCCTGGGGCATCACCGCATCGGTTATGTCGAGGGGCCGAGCGCATCGTGGTCAAACACGCAGCGGCGGGAAAGCTTCCTCGAGACGATGTCCGACCTCGGCTATGATTCGACGGTAATCGGCCCCTACGCGCCCCGGTTCGAGGGCGGCGTGCAGGCGGCGGACATCGCGGTGTCACGGGGCTTGACCGCCGTGGTAGCCTACAACGACCTGATGGCGTTCGGAATCATGTCGCGACTCGCGAGCCGCGACGTTGCTGTTCCGGCTGCCATGAGCGTCGTCGGCTCGGACGACGTTCCAGCCGCGAGCATCTGGGCGCCCGCGCTCACCTCCATCGACGGCTTCACCGCCGATGCGGGACGGACGGCAGCGCAAGCCCTGATGCGGTGCGCTCAAGACAAGGAGCACGTGCCTGCGCGCCGAATCCTCAGCCAGCTGATCGTGAGGGCATCGACCGGCCTGCATCAAGACGAGCGAACCAGTTCACGCCACGCATCATTCTAAGCGTGCGGGATGTCTTTGCGGTTGCCGCGGCGGCCGACCAGCCTGCCACCAGCCCTTGGGTGCATCACGCCTTGTTGCCGGCCGACCTTCCACCACTCGCGCAGCAGAGCATATCTGCCGAGAGCATGGCGTTGCGATATTGCCCTCCCTTGCCGCGCTCCACCCTGAGCAGCATGCGCTCGCTGTCGATGTCGCTGACCTTGAGGCTTGCGACCTCGGCGACGCGCAGGCCCGCCCCATAGGCGACCGACAGTGCCGCCTGGTGCTTGAGGCAGGTCGTCGCGCTCAGCAGGCGGGCGACCTCGTCGGGGCTGAGCACCACCGGCAGCTTGCGCGGGTGCATCACCCGGACGAGCGTGCGGGCGAGGTCGGGCCGGTCAAGCGTCTGCGTGAAGAAGAAACGCAGCGCCGAGACGATGCTGTTCATGGTCGGCACGGGAACGCCGGCCTCGTGCTGCTCGACCTGGAAGCGGCGTAGATCCTCCGCCGTCGCCGTGTCGGGCGAGCGCCCCACGAATGTGGCGAAGCGACCCACATCGCGGATGTAACTGCGCTGGGTCTCGTGCGAGAACCGGCAAAGGGTCATGTTGTCGATCAGCCGCTGACGCAGCGGACTGATCCGGGTGGCGGGAATTATCTCGCTCATCGTGCGGCTCCTCAGGTGAAGGAGCCGCGATGCTCTGCCCGCACTCGATGTAGCTCAACGGACGTTCAACAGTCCCGATTCTGTCTCGCCCTCAGCAAGCACGCCCTCCCGCGCAGTGGGTTCGTTCTTCGACCATAGTTGGCCACCGCCTTCGATCAGAATGATCGAAAGCAGACTCTCCGAATGTCCGGGATGGGTCAGCAACAGACATTGAGCCGGCCGGCTCTGGCGGATGGCCTGGACGTAAGCCGGACGGCGAGGTTGTCTGCGTCCTGGTTCAGGGCGTTAGGGGTTCCGTCAGTGACTGCCGTTCCGCCCCGCCTTCGTTCCTCAGCTCGGTCACGAACCAGTCCATGACCGCCAGGAAGGCGTCCATCGAGCTGGCGGAGGCGAGGACCGCGAGCTGGATCGTCGGTCGTTTGCTGACCGCGTCCTCCTTGAGCGCGATGCCCGGGATCAGGTTGAGGCGGCGGCGCATCTCCTCGCGGCGCCCAGCATCGCCGAACACCGGCCGGTCCAGCATGTACTGGAAGGTCAGGTTGAGCATCCCGTCGCTCCAGAGCCGGAACGGCCCGGGCACGAGGCTGCCCGCCACCTCGAACTGCGGCATCATCGAGGCCCAGCGCGGATTGTCGTTGAAGTCCACGAGGGTAGCGTTGCGCCTGATCCAGGCGACAAGAAGCTGGGCGACCTCGACGATCTCCGGACTGTTCTTCTCGACCATGTCGGCCAGGAGGCTCGCCTCGTCCCACTGCCGTTTCGCCTCGGTCGCGCGCGCCCCGCCGCCCTTCTTCTGCACGGCCTCCTGGGTCTGGCCGAGCACGATCGGCACTAGCGTCTTCAGCCCCTGTCCCTCGTATTGTCGCAGCTCGATGGCCAGCACCTCCGCGGGTCGCATCTGCCGGTTCAGGAACTCCACGATGCGGCGCAGCTCGGAGGGGATCCGGTCGGCCACGAACAGCAGGCGGATGCGCCCGGCCGAGAGATTGGTGCGGACCTGCTCCCAGAACACGTCGCCGTCGCCCTCCGCCCCGATCAGCCGGCCCAGCACGATGTCCGGCTCGGCGCCCTCCGACGCACAGCGCTCGGCGAACCGTGCCCGCAACTCGTCGACGGGCCAGTGCAGGCCGCATTGGCGGCGTAGTCGAGCATCTGCCCCACCACCTCGCGGCGAATGCGGGTGTCGGTGCCGCGCTTGACCTCGACCAGCGTCGGCACGCCGTCCTGGTCGAGGAAGAGGTGGTCGATCGACCAGCGCCCGCCCGCGCCCTCTTCGGAGGCGATGCCCTGCTCACGCGCCACTAGCATGAAGCGGCGCGGCACTTCCGCGTCGATCTGGTCGCCCGCGAGCAGTTCCGGAAAGGCGGCGAGCAGGCGCTGGAAGTCATCCTCCGAGGCGAAGCTCGCGGCCTGCATGGCGACGAGCGTACTCTCGTTCTGCAGCACGAAGACCCCTGTTCCGACGTTCACGTGGCGTTCCCCCCCATCCTCCGCTCGTCGCTGGCGGTCGGCCGGACTGAGGTTCGAGCGGGACGGCCTACGACGAAGCGCGCTTCGACAGGGTGACACACTTACGAAGTGCGCTTCGTAGTCAAGTCACTGGCCCGAAGCCACGCTCCGGGTCATGGTGGACGAGCTGAAACGACGACTGGGGCTGACCGTGCAGGCGGCGCGGCGGCGCGGCGGGCTGACCCAGGAGGCCCTGGCGGCGCTGATCGAGCGAACCCCGGAGAGCGTCTCCAACATCGAGCGCGGGCGCCAGCTCCCCACGATCGAAACCTTGGTCGACCTCGGCCGGGCACTCAAAGTGCCGCTCTCCGACTTCCTCGACGGTCTCGACGGCGTCGCTGGCGGCCCCGGCCTGTCGCGCGAGCGGGTCCAGCAGGAGGCGAAGCTGCGCGAAGTCGCGCGCGGGCTCAGCGACAGCGACCTCGGGCTCGGGCTGACCCTCGCCGAGGCCATGGCGGGCCGGTAAGCCGACCCTCGAGATAGTTCTCGACGCCGTGCCGAAGCCGCTGGACTTCCGTCGCACGGGAAGCATTGCTGTCCTTGTCCTTGTCCTGACGAGGCGGAGGCGACGCGAGCCTCCTCCGCAGACCGCCCGATCCGCCTGGCCGATGCCGGGCTCTGCCCGGTGCTGGCGCCCGATCCCCGGGCGCCTCGTGCACAGGACCAGGCCCATGACGACCTCTCGCTCCAAGACCACCTCTCGTACCAAGACCACCTCTCGCGTTCAGAGCCTGGCGCCCTCTGCGCCGGCTGCACCGATCTGCCTCTCGGACGCGGCCCTGCTGCTGCTCGGGCAGGCGGCGGCCCGCGAGGATCGCCTGCTGCTGCCGCCCCCGGCGGCGCTGCGGGCGCGCGGCAGCGCCCTGCAGAAGGTGCTGCAGGCGCTGCTCAAGGCCGAGCTCGTCACCGAGGTGCCGGTCGCCAACGAGGCGCAGAGCTGGCGATCGGGCGACGACGGCGAGCGCATCGGGCTCGTGATCGCGGCCGAGGGCTTCCGCGCCATCGGCCTGCAGGTCCCCGCGCCTGCGGCGCCCGCCGCGGCGCTGGCCGCGGGGCAGGGCGCTCCGCCTGCGGCCGAGCCGGCGGGCCGCATTACCAAGCAGGCGACCCTGATCGCCCTGCTGTCGGAGGGTGCCGGCGCCAGCGTCCCGACCCTCGCCGAAAGGTTGGCTTGGCAGAACCATACGGTCCGCGCGGCCCTCACCGGCCTGCGCCAGAAGGGTCATCAGCTGGCCAGGACCAAGGACGCGGCCGGCACGACGGTCTACCGTATCACCGGCCAGGCGGGGGCGGATGCTGCTGCCGGCGCGACGGGCACGACCGGCTCGTGAGGTCCTGATGCCCGCGCTCTCTCATCCACCCATCGCGGCGCGGCTGGCGCGCCTCGACGCCCTCGGCCGCGACGACCTCGCGGCCGAATGGGCCTCGGCCTTCGGCGTGCCCGCACCCCGCAAGGCGAGCCGCGAGTTCCTGCTCAAAGCCAT